>Ga0335073_10000767_pt1 | contig 41999 bp, 36 predicted proteins | sample Lox_Sample_22_FD_207093 | JGI IMG/M metagenome (GOLD analysis project Ga0335073, IMG submission 207093) | Soil microbial communities from Loxahatchee National Wildlife Refuge, Florida, United States - Lox_Sample_2.2 | ecosystem: Environmental > Terrestrial > Soil > Wetlands | place: USA...
GATTTTCATAGTGGGCAAAAACAGGCGTCTTTTGGCGTATTTGTTACGAGATTTGTTATGTGATTTGTAATTAAGGAGAGAGCGGCTTGCAAACGTTGGAAGAGCTGGGATTTCTGTTCCCTAAGCGACCCTCGAACGTACGAAGGAGATCTAGTCAGCGCCTGTTTGTCTCTCATGGTCTAACTCCTAATGCACGCGACGCAAACCATCCGCTGCTTCTTGATTGCCAGGGTCCAACTCCAACGCTCTCTTGAAGTCCGTTTGCGCTTCCTTGGTTTTGCCAAGTCGTTCATGAACTAGCCCGAGGTCAGCATGAACAGACCCGTCAAGTGGATTTAAGCTGATCGCCCGCATGTATTCACTAAGCGATTCCTTCAACTGATCACGATGGAAAGCCAACGTCCCCAGCGCTTGGTGAGCTTGTGAGTTATTTGACTCGAGCACTAATGCTCGTTGAAGATCTTGATCGGCACTATTCCAATCGCCCACGATGGTGAATATCTTGCCTCGATTGAGCAATGCATCGAAGTCTTCCGGGTCGAGTTTCAGAGCCTGGTCAAAACAAGTCCTGGCGAGACCAAGATCACCTAAGCGTGCCAACGCCAGACCGCGAGCGGTATACGCCTGCGAAAACCAAGGTTGAAGTTTTGACACTTGCGCCAATTCCTGCTCTGCCTCGTGGTCGCGATGCAGGTTCCTTAGAGAGACTCCGAGATGAAAAAGAGCTAGCGTGTTACTCGGATCGGCTTGTACGGCTGTTTGGAAATGTAAGAGCGCCAAGTCCTCCTGGTGCAGCTCTCGGCGAACAATGCCGGCTTCGATCTGCACGCTTACCAAAGCTGGATCTGAGGAACATATCTTATCCAGTTGAGTGGCGGCTTGTTCGAGGTTTCCTTCGGAAACCAACGAAAGGGCATTTTGAAATTCATTGAAGAGACCAATTCGGTCCTTGGGGTCGCTCAAAAGTCGATGGTCGGCGTTAGCCTGTTGACCCGTCGCGGCCCCGACGTAGCCTAAATTCTGCAACGCTTTCAACGCACTACTATCCACCCGTGGCGTCGCCTTGCGGGCTGGGGTGTCAACGATCTTCTTTAATTGCGCTGACAGTGTTTCAGCAACTGCACTAGATTCGTGCACCAGGTTGTGTATCTGCTTGGGATCGGAAGCGATATCGTACAGTTCTGGTCGGGGTGCCTGGATAAAGCTGTAATCGCGGCTATGCAGTGAATAGAGGCTAGAAGAATGGAAATACTTTTCAGGATAAGTTGTTTCAGAATACGCGACTAATTGTTGAACTGGCGTTCCTTCCATCTGTTCGGCAAGAGCTTGTCCTTCGAAAGTCGGTAGAGGAGGTACCTTGAGAAGGGAACAGATGGTAGGCGCTATATCGATCAGACGAGAGATGCTGTGAACTCTCAAGCCAGCTGCGTGCCGCCCGGGGAGTCGAAATATCAAAGGAACATGAGTTGTAGAGTCGTAAAGGAAAAACCCATGGTGCCGCTCACCGTGGTCTCCCAATCCTTCACCATGATCTGCCGTTATCACTAAGATTGTATGATCGATGAGGCTGAGGCTCTGCAATTTAGTCCAAAGACGCCCAATCAGGTCGTCGGTAAAAGCCAATTCACCATCGTAGATCTGTCCGCCGAAGCGAGAGCGCCAGGGTGTGGGTAAAAGGTAGGGACCGTGGAGATCATAAAAGTGAATGAAAGCGAAGAATGGAACGGAACGATGTGCCGCTATCCATTCTTCCGCGGCGGCTTCAACTCGGTCACCCCGGATCTGAATCGTTCCCGGATCTTTGCCGGGATATCGATACAGGCGAAACTCACCCCAATAATCGTCGAACCCGCGGGCCAGACCAAAGCGTCGATCGAGGACGAAGGCACCGACAAATGCTGAGGTATGAAATCCGAATTCTTTCAGATGCTGGCTTAGCGTCGGCACAGAATCGGGAAGTGCCTCCCCATTGTCTCGCACACCATGAGTGAAGGGATATTCACCAGTCAACAACGATGTGTGCGCAGGCAAAGTCAGCGGAACAGGAGTATAGGTGCGTTCGAAAACGATCCCTTCTTTAGCGATCCCATCGATGTTCGGTGTGGTGTGTTTCGCATACCCATAGGCACCGACGTGGTCAGCACGGAGTGTGTCGATTGAGATGAGGACAACGTTCAAGCGTCGATCAGATTCAGCAGCAAGCGTATGCCCCAGGCATTGCAGGCAGAAAAGCAAACATACCGCGACGTTCCAGAGTTTTGACGATCGAACAAGAAATCGGATTTTACAGTTGCATCGAACCTTGTTCTCTCTCCTCAAGCGTCTAATCGACAACCGCACTAATTCACCCGGTCCTTTGCATTATCGCCAACATTACGTTTTGAAGGTGGCGTCAACTCCTGCGCCCAAAACATGGTAACCCCAATTACGAGAAAAACGGTCCCAACTCCTATGGGAGTGGTGCTTCTTGGACACCTAGGAATAACGCCGGCGCCGACCAGGAGTAGCGAAAGTCCCATTAAACCGATAATTAGCCCGGCGATTGGGGTCGGATTCGAAATCTCCACTGTCGGTGGAAGGGCAGATCGTTGTAGACCAGAGAAGAACCGTGAGATTTCGACCGCCTCGGTTCTAGTGGCTGGCATCAAGATCGTAGCCAATACAAGAGTGACAATCGTGGCGCAGGCTGGTATCAAAAGACTGAGAGAATCGAACAGCGCGTAGCGGGGAGGGTGGAGTTGCATTCGAGCCAATAGAAACCCCAACCCGACTCCTATGCCAACCGAAAATCCCGCGATGGCACCGCGCGAAGAAAGGCGCGTATTCACTAGGCCGGCCAACATCGGTATGACAGTTGGAGGCACAAAGAGCCCAAATGTCGCTACCATTGTGTCAAAAATTGTCCAGTGAAAATAGTTGACACAGAGTCCGGTACCGAGTGCAATCGCGCCGATTGCGACTGTCAGGATTCTGCCGACACGAACCAGGTCTTTTTCCTCCGCATTGCGTTGGACCAAGCCTCGATAGACGTCCATAGTAACGACCGATGATATGACGTTGTAGCCACATGACAAGACTGACATAGTTGCCGCAAATAGGGCAGCCACTACAAGCCCAACCATGCCGGGTGGCAGCAGCGCGACGCTGATCCGAGCGTAGATTGTTTGAGGATCCACCTCACGAATCAAGCAGCGAGCAACTAAGCCGGTCAGAATCCAGAATGGTGGCAGGACACAAAAGAGAGCACACGCGAGCCAACCCACTCGAACCGCATCCCGATCAGTTCGCGCAGAATAAAATTTCTGGATCAAAGACCAGTTTCCAGACAGTGAAATAGTGTTCAATACTAGGAATGCTGCCACATAGAGCCAGCCGAACGGTTCGTGCACGATAGAAAACATATCGCCTGGCAATCTTGCTCTGACTTGGGTCCACCCTCCAGCGGCGCGTAGCGTCAAAGGCAGCAAAAGAACGACGACACCTGCGACAAGCACAAACTGGATAAAGTCTGTTACGACCACAGCCCATAATCCACCGAGGGCCGCATAGACGACGATTGTTACACCGACGCAAACAATCGATATCCATGCCGGAATATGCAAACCCACAGATACAAAAACTCCAACGGCGACGATTTTCAGGCCCTCGTCGATAATCTTTAATGGAATTCCTGATAAAGCGATCAGTTGTTGCACCGTTCGCGAAAACCGTCTTTCCAGGAATTCCGTGGGCGTGATTACATCGGCTCGACGCCATCGGCGTGCAAACAACAGCGTTGTAATCACAGCAGCGGGCAAATTCACCCAGTACAAGGTAAGCGATACAAGGCCATACTGATAACCGAGGCCAGCGTAAACAATGATGGAGAGGGCGCTCACATAAGACATCAAAAGTGATACTCCACCCATCCACCAATTAACCTGCCTTCCTCCTGCGAAATACACATCGGCAGACTTCATCTGCCTCGAATAACGCAGTCCTACAAGAATCATGGAGGTGAAGTAAACGGCGATTATGATGACATCCGCCCTGTTCATGGTGTCCCGTCAGTCTTCTTGGGCAGGAGGCGCGATGGTTTCAGTCTGATGGCTCTCTAACGAGCGGTGAATAGCTTCAAGGGTTGCAGTGACTTGGCGGCCGTCAAAGACTGTGACTCGAGGCTCAGTATTTTCTCGAATTGCAAAAAGAAAATCTTCTAAGCATGCTGGAAATGCACCTCGCATTCGTCCGAACACATTTGCATTTAAGAAAACTTTGGGATATTGGAAGCTACTATCCGTGCTCATCTCCATGGACTCTCGTTTCCGATCAAGATGAACATGGCCTGCAGTTCCAACAATCGCGAGGAAAGAATCCACGATTGATGGAAAAGTGTTGGGATAAACCCAGGCCGATTCAAAAGTAACAAATGCACCCGAAGCGAATTTGACTTGGGCTTGGATTATGTCGTAAGTATCAATGCCTTTTGACTTTAACAATTCCTTGCGTCCCAAGGCCCGAACTTCCGTAGGCTCAGAATTCAGGAACCAACGCATCAGATCGATATCGTGGGAAGAGAGAAACCATGCGGGAGTAGTGTCCTTCGCCCACTTGATGTTCTCAGTAGGCACCCAGATGGTATCGTTCTTACGCGCATAGCCGGCCAAAACAGATCCAATCCGACCGTCTTGTATCGTCACCTTTGTCTGATGGTAGGGAGACAACCAACGATGATTAAAGGCCACCTGGACTTTCTTGCCGGAGCGCCGACTGATCCTCACTAGCTCATCGGCCTCAGAAAGATTGGTAGTAAGAGGCTTTTCGATTAGTGCGTGTTTTCCCGAGATCAGCACATCTCGAGCGGGAACAAAATGTGAGTTGTCTGGTGTTGCGACCACCACAGCATCAATATCCGGCCGATCCAGCATCCGCTGATAGTCGTCGTATCCTTCTGGCACTTTATAACGAGCACATATTTCTCTGACCCGCTCTGGTCGACGCGAACTTACTGCGACCACCTTGGCTAGCGGGTGTGCAGAATAGATCTTGGCGTATTCCACTCCCATTGTGCCCAACCCTATAATGCCGATCCGAACGGGGTGCATGTTTTGTTCCTTTGAACTAATTGGTTTTAGTCATCCCGTCTAACCCTTACTACTTGAATCGCGACGGGAACTTTCGGAAGCCACCACCTACGCCGAGATGAGCCGCAGAAAATTGCTTCGCAAGATCAATTCCTTCTCTAAGCTTGAAATTTGGGATGTCAGTACGCGCCCTAGGCTTAATGCTGCCTCAAGGAAAGGCATGTCTGACCCAAACAAGATACGCTCAGCCCCAATTTTATTGACGCAGTGCTCAATAATCGTCCGGTGACTATGGGATCCTGCGATGTCGAGTACCGTGTTCGGATGTCCTTGAGCAACTTTTAACGCCTGCTCGTAGCCTCGCCAAGTGACGCCCGCGTGGCCTAGGAGAATACGCGCATTGGGAAAGGATTGTGCTATCGGGCCCAAGAGTAACGGGCCACACAGAGGATCAGAATCCCATGTATGCACAAGTACGATGGCTCTCGTTTGGTTTGCGTAGTCCCAGACAGGAAGATAATTTGGCCCGTCGATCGGATAGCGATGACAAGTGGGATGCACCTTTATTAGCGGGGGGGTGTGAAAATGAGAGTGCTTCTCTAGTTGTTTGACCGCTTGGCCTGGCGGGTCAGGATTAACTGTTATGTAGCCTAGGAAGCGACTAGGGTACTGGTCCAGGACCTTTGCAACCTGCTCGTTGCCGCGCGGACAATCGTTGTAGCACGCAAGAGTCGAAGTAATCGCCAAGCGTTCGATATTCAGCAAATCCATCACTTGGAGCATCTCTTCGACGGTCGCTTTGTAAGCTGGGAAATCCGGATGCACGCCAATATGTCCATGACAATCAATTATCGGGATCGGGGACTTCACTGCGGATTCACCTTAAGCAGCCTTCTCAAGTTTCCACCGGCAATTGCAAGTTTGGCTTCGTCCGAAATACGCGCACTGATTAGTACTGCCAGCGCAGCTCCAGGGGTGAAGAGTGGGAGTTGACTTCCAAATAAAGCCCTATCGGATCCAAATGCCTCCACATAACATTCCAGCTGACGGTGGGCGGCATAATTGGATGTTTCGAAATGGAGGTTGGTATGACGTTTTAGGAGAGGGAATAAATAGCGGTCGGAACGGTATCCCAAATCCAGAAGTACAATGGGTAACCGAGAAAAGTTCGAGAGGAGCGCAACCAAATTGTCCCAGCCTGTAGGAGTGCCAAGTTGAAGATCCTCTCGGGATACGAGCACGAGAATCGACTTGTCTTGCAGGTATTCAAGAAGTTCACCCGAACACCATGAAGCGCTTGAGAAATTATGTTTCGAACTCGCGCAGCACAATTTAACGACATTGGGGTTCCGCCTTGCTAGCGCCTCGACATCACTAGAATCTGGCAATGCAGACCAGGCAGGTATAAGTCGGACATTTCTATTACCTGCTAAGGCGGAATTTCCTTCTCGAGCGTCATATTCTTCCGCGGTGAAGTGAGATACCACCGCCGTGTTGATTCCAAATCGATCCATTTCAACCAGCAGCGCATCTTTTTCGAGTGCCAATTCACCGTGGATACCTGATGGCCCCAAGCGAACGTTAACATCCATAATATTCCAGTTAGATACCTCGCTCAGATCGGCTTCTAGATAGCCCTGCATCACTTACTCCTTCTTTCTGCTGTCCGGACAGGTGTTCAATCGAAATAAGATCTTCGTCAGGAACTGCCAGCGTTTTCAAACAAGCAAAATCACGCCCGATGGCTCTGCGAAGATCTTTGAAAATCGAGTAAGGCAGATGAAAACCTCTGCACCTTTTCGAATGCAGTTAATACGTCATCAATGTCATTACGGTTTCCAAGAAAAACATTCTGTTCCAGCCACATCCCGTTCTCACAAATCCACTCTGCATGCTCCAGGCGCAACGACTCATAGCGTTGCCCAAACCTCCAGGTGCCACAGCGGCAAGGTGGCAGTTGCCCATTAATGAACAGAGGCGTACGGTAGAGCGGAAAGGGATAAGTAGGAAGCACGGGAATTCCTTCGGCCTGTAGTGCTTGAATCACCAGATTCCGCCTGAGACCGGCGAAGTGAGACGAATCATAGTGCATGGTCACGAGATAATGAGGGTGCCGGCTGACTCGAGGGTCATCGTCCGGTATGGAAATACCATGGAAAGAACGAAGGCGCTCGCGAAAATAATCTACGTTTTCTGTCCGCTTTCTTATCTGCGCGGGAAGTCTTTCGAGCTGGGCGCAAAGCACAGCTGCTTGAAATCCTGTCATCCGATAGTTAGTTCCTAAAGTGAAGTGCTCGTACCAGCCCATTCCTTTGCGGCGCCCCTGATTGCAATAACTCCATATTGTTTCGGCCATTGAAGAGGAATTCGTCAGAACGATTCCTCCCTCCCCCGCAGTCACGAGTTTGAAAGCCTGAAAACTGAAAGCGGCTGCTGTGCCTAAACTTCCTACTGGTACGTCTCGCCACATTGCACCGTGGGCGTGTGCCGCGTCCTCGACAATGGCAATCCTGTGTTTGGCCGCAATTCTACCGATCGCGTCCATATCGGCAGGATGACCACCGAAATGTACAGGAATGACCGCGCGAGTACGTGGGCTGATGGCGCTTTCAACCGCTTCGGGTAGCAAGGTGCAGGTCTGTGGATCGACGTCAACAAATACAGGGCAACCGTGGCAAAGTAGGACAGAAGCAGCGGTTGCTACAAAACTAATGGATGGAACAATAACTTCATCTCCACACCCTATTTTTAGAGCACGAAGTGCAACTTCTAACGCGACAGTCCCGTTTGAACAGCAGATGCCGTATTTTGCTCGATGTACTTCGGCAAAAGCTTGTCCAAATTCTTCGACTTTAGGGCTATATCCTCCCCAGCTCCCCGTGCGCAACAAGTCCAGGAGGTTTTTTTCCTCTGGTTCTCCTTGCTGCGGCCAAGGAAGAAAGGGATGAGCACGAACGGGACTCGTCCCTTGTAGTAGGGCCAAGCTCATCCGTAGCCCCCCTTTATAGAAGGGAACGTCCGACCTTGACTCGAGTCGATTGAGGTTGCGATCTTATCGCAGGCATTAATCAGTTCTTTCGAAACCGCTCTATCCTTGGAAGCTGGGAGTCTTGTTATAGGGGCGGAAATGCTTAACGCCGCGAGAACGCGACCTGCAGTGCTCATAACTGGAGCGGCTATACACCGTACTCCACGGGAATCTTCCTCATTGTCAATAGCGTATCCCCGGGCAATAACTCCTTCCAATTCGCGATAAAAATTAGGTTTGTCACGAATGGTCCTGTCAGTCATTGCCCGGAGTGGACGACGTTTGAATATCTTTTCGATTTCGTTCCGAGGCAGCCGACTAACGAGACATTTACCTAGAGCCGTGGAGTGTATGAAGCCCCGCATCCCAGCGAGGGCCGCAAACCGAAGCGCGTGTGGACTCTCTTCGATGTGCAAATAAGAGACTTCAGGGCCGTCCAAAACACCTATATTGACTGTCTCTTGGAAACATCGAACGAGTGCAGTGGCAATGGGCTTTGAGTGTTCCAAGATAAGCGCCCAGACCTGAGGGTCGCCAGAAATTAGACGTAGGCGGCCGGTTAGCTCATAGTGGCCCTTTTTTGTTTTCTCTACGTAGCCCAATCTCTGGAGCGTAAACAGGATACGGAAGACATTGCTCTTTACCAAATGCGAAGATTTAGCGACCTCACGAAGTGATAGCCGTTGCGACCCATCAAAGGCCTCGAGGACACGAGTGGTTTTTTCGATAACCGAAATGTAGTTGTTTGTGGGCATCGTTGGAGCCCCAAGAGACACCGATTGCAGGCGAGTCTATAAACGAGTGACAGAACTTGTAAAGTGAAAAGTCCGTCTCCGTTCCAACAGGCAGAACGCCCAAGTATTTTCCTTGAAGGATTGCACGGTTGACTCAGCAGAAATTACACACTCATGCGGTTCCGTTCTACGTATCGGAACGATGGAGAACATGGGCAATTCAAGCGTAGATATCTGTCGCGCGAAAGCGAATTCTGGAATCTTTCGCCGCGAGAAAAAATTGCTATTGACAAGAGAGTTCAAAGTGGTACAGTGGCGCAATCTCTTTGCCTATTGCCTCAGTTTGGACATGTGGGGGAAACAACATGAGAGCTATGAGGATTACAACTTTTTTGAGCCTATGTTTGACGTTGTGGTGGGGGCTTTCCCTTCAAGGACAGACTTCACGCGGGAGCGTTGTTGGCCATGTCACTGACAGCTCTGGAGCGACTCTGTCGGGAGCAAAAGTGATCCTGACAAATACCAATACTGGCGTGAGCGAAACATTTACCACCAACGCCGCGGGGGATTATGTCTTCGTTAACGTTGTCCCAGGTATCTACCAACTAGAGTTCCAAGCTTCAGGATTCAAAACTACGCGTAGCGCCGGTTTAAAAGTCGAGGTGGAGCAAACAGTACGCCAAGATATCCATCTAGCTCCGGGAAGCGTGAGTGAAACCGTCACCGTTACGGATAAAACCCAAATGCTGCAGACGGAGAACGCAGAAATCGGCGGGGTTATTTCGCAGCAGTTGGTCGATACATTACCCTTGAATGGGCGTGATTTTACGAGTCTCATCGCTATAAACGCGGGGGTCGGTCAACCGGTCGGGGGCGACCAGGCTGCCTCGGCTGCCTCGAGCGGCCTCTTCGCCCTCCATGGTTTAAATGACACCTATCGTTCTACCAGCTCCAATGGTATAAGAGTTGATTCCTTGAACTACCTCATTGATGGCGTCTTGGACATCGACTACTTTTGGGCGAAGCCCACGAATTTCCCTTCCGAATTTGCGATTCAAGAATTCACGCTTCAGAGCGGACAGTATTCAGCAGACTATGGATTTGGAACGACCCAAGTCAATGTAGCGATTAAGTCTGGTACGAATAGTCTGCATGGTAATGTCTACGACTTTATTCGTAACTCCGCTTTTCAGCCAGACGACCCGAGGGTTTCTGCGCTCAATTCTCTCAATGGAACGAACCTGCCAGTAAAAGCGAAGTTTGTGCAGAATCAATTCGGTGCGAGCCTTGGTGGACCAGTCGTCCTACCAATTTATGACGGTCGAAACAGAACATTCTTTTTCTTTAATTACGAGGGCGGTAGACGAAGCCAAGGACAGGGTACCCAGTTCCTCCAGGTTCCAACGGATCAAGAGCGCGCTGGAAACTTTTCGGACTGGCCAAACCAAATTTTCGATCCAGCGACTACGGGCTCGCTTCCACCAACAACGGATGATCCTTCCGGTCGGGCGCCATTTTCCCAAAATGCGATCCCTTCTGGTCGATTCGATCCTGTAGCTGTCAAATTTCTAAATTACATCCCTCATGCCAACCTTACTTGCACTTTGCCATGTTTTAATTATCAAAGCACCATAGTTACACACTACACGACAAATGTTGAAACCTTCCGAGTCGATCAACATTTCACGAACGAAGACCAGGTCTTTTTCACCGGCAATTTGACGTCGTTCAACCAGCAAATCCCGGATCCGATTCCCATTGATGCCAGCCAGAACAAAGAATTCGATCAGCTTTATGGTTTGGAATGGCAACACTTGATTGGTGCCAATAAGATCAATGAACTTCGCTTTGGCTACAACCGTGAGAATTTTACAAACGGCGGAGTTACTGCCAACGGCGACAATTTGTCTGGAGGCATCGGGTTTGGAAATACAACAACGTTTCCTGCGTTCTATAACCTGCCTACGACCACGTTCGGACAAAGCTATAGCGGCATCGGAACGTACAGCCAGGGATGGACCCAAAAGCATAACATTTACCAGATTTCTGATAACTTCAAGCTGGTCCACGGAAGACATACTGTTTCCGTAGGTGCTGAAGTGCGGCGGGCAATACTCAGTTCCCTCTCTGGCATCCTCCAAAATGGCGCTCTTACATTCAATGGTGCTTACACTGCGTCGGATCCCGGAGGAGCTGTGGGCGGTATTGGTCCGAACTTTGGCAACCCGATCGCCGACTTCTTGTTAGGCGGGTATACGACAATTCTGCCGGTACTACCTGAGCCATTTTTTTATTGGAACATGCGTGGTTTGCCTGCCGGCTTTTTCGTCCAAGAAGATTTTCGGGCGACGCCCCGGCTGACCATCAATATTGGATTGCGATACGAGATTCCTCCAGGTTTTCATAGTGCTACGGACAGTGGTCGACTACCGAATCTCAACTACCCGGGAGGAGGAGTCCTCTGGGCGAGCCGTCAGTTTGTAGATCAAGAAACCCAAGGTTCAAGCCCTGACGTGGCGGCTAAATTTCTTCAGTGCTGCATTCCGAATACGATAAATCCAATTCCTCGATGGGATTTAGCTCCACGATTTGGGTTTGCATGGAGACCGCCGGGAACAGAGAAATTCGTAGTCCGTGGAGGATTCGGATACTTCTTTGACACATTGTCATACAATTTTGATTTTTATGATTTGAATGAAAATGTCCTTCTGCAAAAGGCGGTTAATCCCAACTATCCGCAACCGACGGGCGCGGAGAGTGCGCCACCGCTGCCACTCAAAGATCTGTGGCTCCCATCGATTACGTCGAATTCTTTCAATACGTTCGCAGCTAGTCCTCGTGGGTTTCAACCTTTCAACTTTTTCCAGTATCCGGGCAATAAAAGCCCGAACAGTCAACAATGGAGTTTGGGCACCGAGTACGAAGCGACGTCCACTCTTGCGTTTGACGTGAGCTATGTCGGATCTCACGGAGTTCACCTGCCGATTCGACTTTTCTTCAATCAAGCCTTCGAGCCTGCGGTAGCGGGAGATCCTTGTAATGTTTATATAAGCGTGGCGCTTGTGCCTCCTGGAAGTCCATGTCTAACAGATCCAAACTTTGTTCCTACGTTGGAGCGGTCACCCTATCCGAACCTTGGAAACGGAGTGCAAGGAACGAGGAATAACTCGGGTTCCAACTACAATTCGATACAGGTGCGCGCCACTCAACGTGTGTCGCGAGGTTTGACATTCCTCGCTAACTACACATTTTCACACTCCGATGACGAAATTTCCCAAAACGGTGGCGGATTCGTGGGTGAAGCGATCTCGATACCACAAGATTCCCACAATCAACACCTGGATTACGGTCCATCAAGCTTTGATCAAAGACACCGCTTTAACTTTAGTTACTCCTATGACCTTCCTGTAGGGCGGGGGAAGAAATGGGACGTCGGCCGAGTTGGCGATTGGTTTATTGGCGGCTGGAATTCCTCCGGGATAATCACGTTTGCCAGCGGCGTTCCGTTCAGCGCGGTCGGTGCGAGTTCCGCAGCAGCCGATCAAACTGGTGTTGGTTTCGGCCAATATCTTCGCGCCGATCTCGTTGGAGATCCCTCGACGGGCGGCGGCACCGCGCTGCAGTGGTTTAACCCTGCCGCGTTTGCCGCGCCCCCCTTGGGAAGATTCGGAGATTCTGGTCGGGATCTTTTGCGAGCACCAGGCCAGAGGTCCGCAGACATTTCGTTCAGGAAGTCATTCCCGATCACAGAGCGACATCAATTTGACTACCGACTCGAGATCTTCAACTTCCTATCGAGCTGGCACACAGGAGCGGTAATTCCAGACAATAATGTAACGGATAGTCCGGCTAATTGCACTCCAGGCCCGAGTGGGACGTGCAAGTTCGGCTCGCTTGTGCCCTTGAATGGTCTGGGAGGTTTAAATCTTTGGAATCCACGAGTCATTCAGATGGCATTGATTTATAGGTTTTGATGGCGTAGCTGGGAATCAAATGCTACCTTCTATCATCTGAAGCCGCGGACAATGTCGGGCTAGTGTGTCGGCCTTTAGATTTCGACTTGGGCTGGCTAGCTCCCGCGAGACCGATGAAATAGAAGGTAGGCGTGGGGAATAACTTTAAGGTTGCACGTGTGTGGCACGTATCGAGGTTGGTGAGTCTTTTCGTTCTCTTTCTTGTCGCATGTGGAAATGTGTCGTTCTGCCAAAAACCATCAGAACGAACTCAGGCTCTTTACGAAAAGGCGAAGCTTGATGAGCAGGGCGGCCAGTTGGACCAGGCAGTTCAGGAGTATCAAGAGATCATCAAGCTGGATCCGAAGCTCGTCTACGCCTATAACAACCTCGGCAGCATTTTCTACCGTCAAGGACGATTTCAGGAAGCAATCAAGTCTCTAACGCACGCAACCGAACTCGATCCAAAGCTGGAACCGGCTCGGGCCTTGTTAGGGCTTGTGTTCTTCCAGATGGATGATTTTGAAGGCGCGCGCCGTGAGTTCAAATTGGCTTCCCAACTAGACCCGAGCGATTCAAATGTGAAACTGTTTCTCGCACGGAGTTTAGTGGAATTGAAAGACCTTAGGGGGGCTGTGGCTATCCTCGAGAGGCTTCATGACCAAGACCCAAAGAACACAGAGGTTCTATATACGCTAGGTGGCGTTTATTCGGTCTTGGCCTATAACACAATTTTTGAGATCAAGACCGTAGATCCGAATTCGTACCTCATAGAAGTCTTGCTTGGGAGGTTTGCGGAAACGAAGCAGATGTATCAAGACGCGGCGCAGCACTACAAACGAGCGATAGAGCTTTCGCCTGATGTGTCTGACCTTTATTATCGGTATGGCCACGTTTTATCTGCACTTGGTGACCTCGAGAATGCTCTAAATGCGTTCAACCAGGCCCTTGAGCGAAACCCGTATGACTACCGTTCAGAGTGGGAGTCGGCCCGAATCTTAATCACGGATAATCCCGAGGAGGCATTGCGCCGCGCAAACTCAGCTCTTTCGTTGAAGCCAGATCTTGGCGATGCGCTAACGACTCGTGCTCGCGCACTCATTGCTCTTCATCGACCACAGGAAGCGGTGGGTGACCTCAAGAAGGCCATTGCTGCGGATCCTAATGATGCAACAGCACATTTTCAACTAGCTCGTGCCTATCGCATGTCTGGCCTCACGCAGGAAGCACAAATGGAAGATGCGATCTACGAGCGGATCGACAAGGAGGCGCACAATGCAAAAGAGCAGTTGTTGGAAAAGGCACATTAGCGACATCTGTTTGCGGAACCAGATGTCGCTGAAACATACTGGCGCACGGAATTCCGCTTGAATCGACGTGAGTTTCTTGGACTGCTGACCGTCGGTGCGCCGATGTGGCCCTTTTTGCCTGTAGTCGACGGGAATCAAGCGGGATCAAAGGCAAGTCGGCATTTGCTTCCCAAGGCAGATAACTACCCCCCTCCCAGACAGTTGTTTCTGCACCAGTTAATACCCTCGAAACAAAATGCTTCTCCACGAATCCGGTGTCCATTTGTCGACTACCGCAAGTGGCAGACATGGACTGACGTGGGTGCAGTCATGGGTCGGATGCCGACTTGTGTTATGTTCCAAAACTGGCTTCCAATGCCCGACCGTGAACTAAGGCCGGGAAGTGTGGCCGTAGCCCACTACGACCACGACTTAATCGTCTATGCAGAGTTAACCGATGAAGATATCTTCAACCCGGTCAAAGCGAATGGTGTCGAGGCTTTCAAGTGGGGAGATGTTATAGAGATCTTCCTGAGAGAAGAGAACGAAGATAGATATCTTGAACACCACATTACACCGGACAATTATGTGCTACAGCTGCACTGGCCCAACGTGGAGACGGTGCGCAAACTCGTTGATGACCTAAATCGCGGAAAACAGGTAGATTATGTAGCACAATATTCGAGCCATATTCCGGTTCGTAGCCAAACCATAGTTCAACCCGACCTTTCTGTTTGGCGGGTTTTGGCGATCATTCCTCTCAACCTTTTGGCAGCGAAGTCGTGGGAGACTAGCCGCAACTGGAGCTTCTCTTTCTCGCGATATGACTACACTCGTAGCCGCAAGGATCCCGTTCTCTCTTCGACTTCTGCCTTGCAGGCCCCGAACTTTCATGAACTGACATCATGGGGCACTTTGTCCCTGGCCTGAAACGCATCATCCACAAGACCAATGCTTAGGATGAGCCGCCACCGCTTGCCCGGAGCAAAAGCTCATAGATGAAGAGCTGGGCAATACCGGATGGTGGCAGTATTCTGATGTCATAGCCAGGAACCTCGACAGCGGCATCACCAACGAGCCAATGTTGGTTGATGACAACATCATCGAACTGGCTAAAATCAACTTCAGCCGGAAGAGGGGAAACGATCCAAACTCCTCTCGCCCGCGCCGACCGTACTGCGTACCAAAAATCGAGTGGCGTTGCGACATAGCCAAGCCAGATGAAATAGGCGTCCGGGCTTAACGAACTCCGTAGGTTCTTACCTTCACTCCGCACATCTAGATAGTGAAACATCTTGTTGTCACGTGCGGTTGCATAGAACATCAAATGGCCAAGTACCATTAAGTAGACTGGGTGCGACTCAGAAGCCCTCTGCAACATCTCATGACCGACTTTCGCAATCGATTCCAGTTCGTGATCTTTGATCTGGCGCACCATGTTTGAGACGAACTGAAGATAGCTGCGGGCCAGCACTCCGGCTTGAACGGGTTTCATGCTTGGTATGCCGTCGTGAAATCCATTTCCCAGTCCTGTGTGGTAAGAGGCGAGTGGAGGATATGTCGTAGCGATCGAGCCCTTATATGGTCGCTGGCTTGTATAGATATCATTGCGTTCGCGGGCCCCATAAATCACCAAGCTCTGATAAAAGGCCAAAGTTTGGTTTTGCCTCGAAGTGCTCGCCGCAACTTCCCCCGTGAGGGTCCAGAGCGACAGGACGTTACCCATGCGGGTAAAGTTGGTATCGGCGGTCCATGGGGTCAGACTGTCAACCCAGTGGGTAAATGGCGGCGGGCCGTTCGGGGGTTTTGGTCCGAATGCGACCACGAGGCATTGTTTCCCTTCCAGGTCTTTCACATTCGCCGCTTCAGAAGAGAATGTTTCGGGAGTATAACTGAGCCAAACGACGTCTCCCTTCTTGATCGTTGCTCCTTCAGGAACCTTCCCGAACCACTCCCCGAGTTGCTTGAACTGCTCGGCGGTGGGAAGGGGGCTTGTCGCTAGGAGGCCTCCAGCGCGGCCCGTACCTTCCGAAATCCACGCGGGATCGCCAGCGAGATAGAAGCTACCACCAGCGAGAAGGGCCTGGGCGGTTGATTCAGCGGGTGCCGCCAAACGATCGATACTCTCCTCATGCCTGTCTATGAGCTGTGTCACATTCCGAATATAAGAGTCGGTCGGATTATCTGCACAGAAGGCCAAAAGGGGAGCATATAGCACTAATATCAACACTCCAAGCTGAGCAAAAGTAGTTTTCACCACCATTCTCCTTATTGTCTGTTCAGAAATACTGACGTATTCACGCGCTAGCAAGCCTAAAACCGGCCGGCTATACCTAGGCCAGGGCAACCCCACTAAATGTATCCATGCCGTTCAAGGCCTGCCATTGGCGGCATCCCATCCCTCATGTCCTTTCTGACAAGCATTTCCGCCGATGCAATCTCCTCAGCCTTAATTAGGACTTCTTCTGCTGTTGCACCGGAAATGACAAGAATTCCGTCAAATTCCGCAAAAATGACATCATTTGGATGAATAGTTACCGACCCAATCTTTACGGGTTGTTGGACAGAAACCATCTCCCAGCGCCCAATAGCGTTCAACGGAGACAGATCACGGTAGAACACTTGAAATCCTATTTCTCGCAACCCTTCGATATCTCGCAGATTGCCGTCGAGAATTACCCCAGCACAGCCCTTTACGCGGGCCGCATTTCCGGTAAGTTCCCCAAAATGTCCGACGTTGCTATTAGGATTTACGGAGACAATGACGCTGTCTTCAGGTATTTGTTCAAACACTTTAAGATAGGACTGGATCCTCTTAATGCCTTCGTCCCAAGAGATCCTCGGTTCAATGGCCCGTCCTTCCAATGTGAGGGCCCGTCCCACCATTCTTACATCCGGAAACAGTGGACGAATGCTGGTTGGCAAAACATGTTCTTCTAAGCCTAGGTGGTAAATCGCATCACAAACCGCTGGCATATAGAGCTTACGAAATCGTGCACACAGTTCCTTTGTATCGATCCCACTCATATCATCCTCCAAAGAGTCCCGTTGAGCGTCACCGCGTTTCCGTCATGAATATCACCGGTACCCTTGCAAGAATCGCCAAGCTCCCAAAGCATAGATCTGTGCCGCCTGCAGCACGCTTTCGGCTGCCAAATACTCATTTGGGCTGTGGGCAAGAGGCAACAGTCCGGGTCCAAAAGCGGCGACCGTTGGTATTTTTGCCGTGAGTTGAAAGTGCGGTGCGTCGGTAGCCCCAGGAAACGCCTCTAACCGAGGCGCGTGGCCTAAGACGGTCTTCGCGGCGACCTGAAAGGAACGAACGATTGGCTCCTCCGAGCTGATCTCAGTCGCGGGTACCCAAGTTTCGAACAACAAGTCCGCTTTAAGTGACGGATCGTCGGCCATTGCTTTTCTCAAAAACCGCTGAAGATCTTCTTCGACTTGGCTTTGGGTCATTCCGGGAAGGGTCCTAATGTCACTCGCAAACTCCGCGCTTCCCGGATAGACACCATAAAACACTCCCGCTTTCGCCATCACTCCAACATTTACTGTCGGTCCGAGACCACCCAAGGGATGGCCGCCGTAGGTCAGCTCGCGTTTCAGTTCGCGGTGCATCTTGTCTATCAATCGAGACATCATCACCGTCGCATTCACAGTCGGTATTCGGTCCGAGATGCTCGAATGGACTTGTGTTCCCGTTACGCGAACCTTAAACAAAGCAGCACCACGAGAAACGAGGTGGAGGGCCTCCCATTCCTGCGTAATCCCACTCGGTTCCCCGATTACTGCAGCATCCGCGGTCAACAAGTTCGATTCTGCGAGCCATCGCGACCCATATTGAGAGCCAGCCTCCTCGTCAGCGGTGAAAACTAGCAATAGATCGCCATCGAAGTCAGATACGGCCTTCAAAGCGACAGCCGCATAAACCATAGCAGCGACGCCAGCCTTCATATCGCCGGAGCCTAATCCAATCAGTTTCTCGTCTCGTATGACGGGAACCAAAGGATTGGTTTTCCAAGAACTTTCATCGCCTGGAGGTTTAGTGTCGAGATGTCCACTGAGAATAAGAGTGAGGCCCTCCCTGGCGCCTCGCACGCGAGCGATGACATTCGGACGCATCGGGTGTGCGCCAACCTGCTTTACATCGAGGATGCCGAGTGTTGTCAGATGTTCTATAACAAGCGCTGCGACCGCGCGTTCGTCACCGGGCGGGTTGATGCTGGGTGTCTGTATAAGTCGGCATGCAAAGTCAAGTAACTCATCTTCGCGAGTTTTTAAGAATGCGACACATCGCGTGGCGATTTCCTCATAAGCTTTCTCATCGCCGACAAGGGCATTCATGGGGTTAGCTCCTGCTTCTGAAGCATTCTTCCGAGCCGCCGAATTCCCTCTTCAATCTCACTAACATCGCCGGCGAGCGAAATCCTTACAAAACCGTGTCCTCCAGGACCAAACACCTCACCAGGGGCGACCGCAACCTTCTCCTCATTCAGGAGCTTCAGAGTAAAGTCGAGAGCCGGCATGCGGAAGCTCGACACATCGATCAACATGTAAAACGTACCCTGTGGTCGAAATGCCTTCAGCTTTTGTTCCTGGATGACTTCCCAGGCACGGTCTCTAGCCTCGCGATATGCATCACGCGACGCTTCAAGGTGGGTCGAAGAGCCTTGGAGGGCCGCTTCCGCCGCCTTCTGCGATATTGAACTGGGGCAAGAACAGATCGGCTCCTGCACCTTACGCATGTTTTCTGCAACAACTGGCGGAGCAACCGCGTACCCGACTCGCCATCCGGTCATTGCATAGACTTTTGAAAAGCTATAAATCGAAATTACCGAATTATGGGAGTCAAACTGACCGGCGGAAACGTGCTTGGCATCCTTATCAAGGACTAACTGGTCATATACCTCGTCGGATATTAACCAGATTCCTTGTTCACTCGCAAAGTCGACAATTTCTCTGACTAAGCTACCGGGAAAGACCGCTCCCGTTGGATTTCCTGGGCTATTGATGAACAGAACTTTTGTGCGTTTCGTTGCGAGAGTCCGAATTTGTGCAACGTCAGGCAAATACCCTTCCGATGGCTTGAGGGTATAGAAAACCGGAATACCGCCGAGAAGCTTCACCATCTCGTCCATGTTTGGGAAGCCTGGCGTGGGCAGTAGAACCTCGTCGCCTGGATCGAGGAGAGTCAGGTAGGTGGAGTAAAGCGCGTTCATGGCCCCCGGGGTTACGACAATATGGTCAGGGTCAACTGTGTATCCATTCACGGTCTTGAGTTTGTCGGCCAATGACTCCCGTAAGCTGCGCAGTCCTCCATTCGGCGTGTATCGTGTAAAACCATTGCGCGCGGCCTCGAGCGCGCCATTAATTATGTGGTCTGCGGTCTTGAACCGCGGTTCACCAATTTCAAGCCTGATGACATTATTCAGCGAGCCGGCCAAATCGAACACAACCCTAATGGAAGACCTCTTGGCGGCTAAGACTTTGGTGCCAATTACTGGTGACGGTAGTACAGCCATATGTTCCTCAAATCGATCGCGAGTGTTAGCGGCTTAAAAAAGCATTGCAGAGTCGAGATTCAAGCATTTCATGCAAGCGTGTCCGAATCGCTCAGCCGCCTGTGCTTTCTACTATGGCGAGCAAATCTCCCACGGGCACAGTACTTCCTTTCGGCTTACTGATAGATGTGATGATGCCTTCAGTCTCCGATTCCAGCACAAGCGTCACCTTTTCCGACTCGACCTCCACAAGCGGAGTGCCCACTTTAACCGAATCGCCGACATTGACTAGCCAGCCTGAGACCATTACCTCCGTTGTATCCATTCCCATTTTTGGGACGCGGATTTCCATATTCATAAACGATGTTACCCGCAGTTCATTACGCGATCTGAACTTCGCCAGGCCACGAGAGCTGTTACTGCTTTTTCTAATTGCTCGCCGCTGGGCAGGACAAACTTATCCAATGCAGTACTGAATGGCACGGGCACATCTGCCCTGGTAATCCGAGAAATCGGAGCCTTTAAGAATCCTGCCAAATGTTCGGCGGCATGGGCAGCAATCTCAGCCGCAAAACCACAGGTATGATTAGAATCATCAAAAATGACGAGTCGTCCTGTTCGGCGAACAGACTCCTCCAAAAGCGCATGATCGAACGGTAAGAGCGATCGAGGGTCTAAGACCTCAAGTGAAATGCCTCTTGCCTTCAGTCTTTCAGCTACCTTTAAAGCTTCCGCTACTAAGTGGCCCACAGCTAACACGGTAATATCGTTACCAGGTGTCTTAATTTGACCGCTGCCTAGAGGTACATTCACCTCGTCTTGGGGAACATCCGAAGCCGTGCCCAAAAGCGCCGCGGGTGCAAACAGTACTACCGGGTCGTTATCTCGCAAGGCGGCGGTCAGGAGACCTTTCGCATCGTAAGGGTTGGACGGTATAACTACCTTCATGCCGGCCTGCAAGAGACAAGGATACAAATGGTCGGAATGTTGTCCAGCAAGTCCTGGCCGCGCTCCGGATCCGGGTACTATGTAAGTGACCGGGACACTCAACTGGCCACCCATCATGTAACGTAGTTTTTGTGCCTGATTTGCCATCTGTTCGAACGCGACATAGATAAGCGTACCAATCTGGAATTCAACAACGGGACGCAGCCCCGCAATTGCACCGCCTGTTGCAAGACCAACAAAGGCCGCTTCGGATATCGGCGTATCCCAAACTCGTTGCGGCCCAAATTCATCAAAGCACCCCTTTGTGATTCCCCGAAGAGAGTGGCGTATGTCCTCCCCTAGAACCACAACATTGGGATCCCGGCGCATTTCTTGCACTAATGCCTCGCGCAGAGCGCCTAGATAGTTGATTCGCCGTTCCATGAGCTCCCTTTTGCTGGAATTCCCACGCCCGTGCTCGAATACATATCGTCGAACGCGTCCGCGGCGATAGGCCACGGGCTAGAGCGAGCATATTCCACAGCTTCCTGCACGAGGTCTTCAATCGATTTGTCAATCGCGTCGAGTTCCTCACGCCGTAAGGTGTTTGCCTCCTCGAGATTCTTTCTCCAAAGTACGATGGGATCTCGTTCTCGCCAGGATTCCATTTCTGCCGGCAGCCGATATTTAAGCCCAAGAGCCTTTTCTGCCGTAAAATGTCCATGAAAACGATACGTATTGCACTCGAGCAAGGTGGGCCCTTCTCCGGCGCGTGCTCGGTCCACAGCCTCTTGAGCTGCTAACCACACAGCTTCCACATCCATGCCGTCAACTGATACTCCGGGGAAACCATACCCGGCTGCCCTTGCTGCTATGCCCGGGCCCGCCGTCGAGTATTTGACCGAGGTGCTAACTGCATACTGATTGTTTTCACAGACAAAAATGAGTGGAAGGGTAAAGATCGCAGCTAGATTCATGGTTTCGTGCAGAACACCTTGATTTGCTGCGCCATCACCGAAGAAAGCCGCAGCAACGACGTCGGTTTTTCGAATCTTCGAGGCCCAGGCAGCTCCCGCTGCGATCGGCACGCCAGCCGCTACGATCCCGTTTGCCCCATAGATACCAAGCGACACATCAGCGATGTGCATCGAACCACCTTTGCCGTGGTTGTAACCTGTCTCGCGGCCAAGCAATTCGGCCATCATTCGCCTTGGATCGCCCCCTTTGGCGATTATGTGTCCATGCCCTCGATGAGTGCTGGTGATGACATCGCTTGGCAAAAGCGCGCTACAAATACCTACGGCGACCGCCTCTTCTCCAATATATTCATGAGTAACGCCCGCGATCTCATTGTCGTTAACGAGCTTTATGACCCTCAATTCAAACTGCCGAATTAGCTGCATTCGACGGTACATTGTCTTAGCAAGTTCCAAATCGCATCGCATTGCGGGGCTCTCCTAAACTCGCCCGACGATTGCCTATTACCGTTCATTACTTGCCAAACATCGCATGAACCGTTGAAACAATATCTTCCGCGTTCATGCGATAACGTTTGTTTAGATATGGAATTGATCCACTTTCGCAAAACACGTCAGGAATACCGATACGTCTCAGCCGTACGCTAATACCCGCATCAATCAGGATGTCAGCAATGGCACTCGCTAAACCACCACTAACGAAGTGGTTTTCAGCAACCACAACACGTTGATGACGTCTTATGACGGACAGTAGAGAATCACGGTCCAAGGGTTTGATGGTCCCTATATGTAGTACCGCTGCACTGATCCCGGCAACACCCAACTGCTTCGCTGCATCGAGGGCACGGCCAGTCATTAGGCCTGTGCTGATGAGGAGTACGTCATCGCCATCCTGCAAAAGTTTGGCTCTGCCGAGCTCGAACCGATACTTGTTTGGATCCAAGACAATAGAAACCTTGCCGCGCAGAAGCCGCATATACACGGGGCCCTGGTAGGAGGCAATGGCTGCAACCGCCTGGGTTAACTCCGTCGCGTCACACGGGTCGATCACAACCAGATTCGGCACCGAGCGCATGAGGGCGATATCCTCGATCCCCTGGTGCGTGCCTCCATAGCCAGTAGTCAATCCTGGCAAACCTGCGATGACCTTTACATTTGCTTTTCCCAAAGCTGCACCCATGGCAATGAAGTCATAGGCTCGGCGGGTGGCAAATACGCAATACGTTGTTGCAAAGGGAATGCACCCGGTACGCGCGAGACCCGCCGCAATCCCCATCATGTTTTGCTCTGCCATTCCTACCTGGAAAAAGCGCTCAGGGAAGCACTGCGCAAAGCCGTCAACATCCGTATATTTGCCTAAGTCCGCAGTAAGGGCAACGATTCGTGAATCAATTCTTCCGATATCAACAAGGGCCTGAGCAAAAGGAGCGCTCACAAAGTTATCGCCTACATCAGCGGAAGTAAGTAGAGTCCCTGTAACTCCCCGTGTAGTGCTAGCCTGGTTCTTATCATTCAAGCGAGTTACTTCCTTCCAATTGCGTCCGTGCTAGCTCCCACTCCCCCGGCTCGACTCGAATGAAATGAGCTTTGTCACGTTTTTCGAACAGAGGCACTCCCTTACCGATTAGAGTGTCGAGAACTATGACGTGAGGTTGCCCTTTGTAGCGTTTGGCAGACTCAATAGCGTTCATGATCGCCCCGACATCGTTGCCATTAATTCGCTGAGCATTCCAGCCGAAAGAAGTCCATTTTTCTGCTACCGGCTCAACGTTAAGGACGTCTGCGGGTGCACCATCCGCCTGCTGGTTATTACAGTCAACAAATGCAAACAGTCCATCTAACCTATAGTGGCTTGCCGACATAGCAGCTTCCCACGTAACTCCTTCCTGGAGTTCTCCATCGGAGAGCAAAACAAAAATACGCGCATCGAGTTCTTTGAGGCGCAGACCTAAGGCCATACCGATCCCTTGAGAAAGACCATGCCCAAGTGATCCCCCCGTCATCTCAAAGCCTGGAGTGAATTCACTACCTGCTACTTCCAGTCGTGAACCATCGGCCCCGTATGTGTCGAGTTCCGCGAGAGGAAATACACCCGTCTCGGCGAGCGCAGCATAGACACCAATGGAATAATGCCCGGTGGAGAGGATGAAACGGTCGCGAGATTCCCAATCCAAGCGACGAGGATCGAATCGCATTTCATGAAAGTAAAGAACTGCAAGAAGGTCCGCGATCCCTAGTCCCTGTCCCACATACCCTTGGCCAACCCGTTGCGCCATCCGAAGAACATGAAGACGTAGCCTCTTGGCGCGATCTTCTAGCGACCTAATGACCACGTCTTTCGGATCCTTCGTATGATTGTTTTGCGCAATCTTCACGATCTGGGACTCTGCGTAGCAAGATCAGTAATGCTGAATCGAAGAAACCTTATCCAAGCTCTTGACCGCCGGTAAAGTTAAAACGTTCCGCGGTCACATATTCTGCAGCCGATGAAGCCAACCAAACGGCGGCTTCTGCAACTTCTTCTGGTCTAACCCTTCGTCGCATGGGTAAGGTCGCGGTCTGCTCAGACTTCATCTGTTCCGTTGTTTTATTGTTGATTTTTGCTAAATCGTCCGCCAACCTGTCTACCATTCCCCCTGTTAGCCGTCCTGGTACGATTGAGTTGACCGTAATGCCATGTTGTGCCCAGGCGAGCGCGGCCGCCCGGGAAATGCTATCAATAGCGGCTTTGCTCGCCCCGTAGGTCGCAAAGTAGGGAAAGGCTCCACGTGACGCTGGAGTCGAAACATTGATTATGCGGCCAAACTTTTGGCGTATCATTGCCTTTGCTACGGCCTGCATGCAGAAAAAGGCACCGCGGGCGTTGACCTCAAATACTTGATCCCATCTCTCCGGAGTTATATCGATTAGTTCATCTACCAAGCATAGAGCCGCGCAGTTGACAAGTATGTCTAGGCGACCAAACCGCTCGATCACTTGCGCCACAAGATTGTTACAAGAAGACGGATCAGAAACATCAATCGTTAATGCAAGTCCACCTTGTTCTCCTTGTGCCCACTTAAGGGCGTCGAAAGCCTCCTCCAAGTTCAAATCCGCTATGATCAGTATGGCGCCTTCTCTCTTGAAAGCTTTGGCGATCGCGCGGCCGAGAAAACCGCCGCCCCCGACAATGAGCGCCTTTTGATCTTTGAGTATCATATTCACATGATCGCCTTTTCCCGCTACTGCGAGGCGGTCTTGCCGTCAAGATCGGGACGCTGCCCGGCCTCGAAGTAGCGTCGGTGCCAATCCGTGCCTTGCCAAGTGAGTATCTTGCCATCCCGTGGCTTCAGCCTCACTAGATATCGTTCCCATTGAAGAGATGGGGATAACAATTCCTGACCTTTTGGGCCTAAATACCGTACTGCCATTTCGTTCGCAACGGGTAGCCATTGAGAGTTCTTGCCAACAACGGGACCTTCAACGAGCTCCGCGGTGCATTGAGCTAAGACCTTCCGATTTGCACCGTCAGGTGGCGTTTCTTTCTCCTCGATGCAGATTGCGCATCGGGGATTTCGTTTCAGATGCTGTACCCATTCTGATTTTTTGCGACCGACGACTAGGAATGACTCGCCGTCCCACTGATACCAAACGGGAACAATGTTGGGCCATCCCTCTTCATCGAGAAAAGCAATTTTGATAAGCCATCTGCTGTCCTCACTTGCGAGAAAGTCTTGAAACTCCTCTTGTGAGAGCGGACCCGCCCCAGGAGAGTAAGTGCTTGTTTGGCTAAATGCTCGCGCCTTCTTCGTGCTTTTCGAAGTGTCGTCCATGTTTGAGCACCTTTTCCCGCACCCAAGGTCATTCAGACTAGACAGCATTTCTAGGTATGCCCATACTCCGAACGATCGCGAGTGCTGAGATGGCATGTCGCTTGCCATCCTTCACACTTATTGTGAGATGTCCTGGCAGGAGAGCATCGAAGCAGAGCTCAGATAGCCGCTCAATCGTCGAAATGCAGGACTGGAGATCGCAATCGGGAATATTCTGGAGAATAATAGTGCCTCCCCAAAACAGACTATCGCCGCTAAACAGGCAGATTCGATCTCCGCCTTTTAGCAAAAAGGCGAAGTGATCTTGACTATGGCCCGGCGTAAAGTAGGGTATGAGGGTAAGTGCTCCAATTGCGAATTCCTGACCCTCCTCAAATTCTATGTCGACGGCTGATGGTACTAACTGGAAGTCATTAGGATAGAATCCGGCTTTCTTGGCTGCTTCTAAGCCGATGACCTTTGCATCCCCGGCACGGATAGCCGTAGCGGACCGAGTCGAGGTACAGATCTGAGCACCCGTTAGGCTTCGCCATTTGTGCAAAGCACCGGCGTGATCCGCATGATAATGCGTTGCGAAAACCTTACTGACCTTGCTCGGATCTAATCCGTCGTCTTTCATGTTTTCGATGACTTGATCGACACCTGGCCCCAACCCCGCGTCTACGAGGACGATTTCCTTGTCGTTAGAAACCGCGTAGATATGGCAATCGGCATAATCGGAAAGGTTGAACCCGAGATTGCCCCCGCCCACTAGGTACACATCCCTTGTGATCCTCACGCGACTCCTCCAACGCTTGCCCCTTTTTGTGAGACCCTCCGATGATAGCTCTCTCGTTCTAAGGATTACTTCGCCCCACGACCCCCAATGATTTGGTCGGTCCACTGTACCACATTTCGAACCCCTGTCAATTGGATTAGTGAAAATTCCACTTTCCGCTATAGGAAAACGGCGGAAGCCGTCCCGCTAGCCAAGGCGAGCACCAAAAGCAAGAATCGGCGGGTTAGCCAATACGACGGTAAACTGCGCCCCGACCGCGCTCGAACCGTAATCCGATCGATTGGCGAGCGTCGTTTCTCTAGCTTTTGCTCGGCGACCTGTGCCGCCGCGCGGTCAATTGTTCCTGGAATTAAAGGGTTTCTGTTTCAGGGCCCTTAAGAATGAGGTTGCTCGACTGAAATTCGGAGATCAAGAAACTCGAACTTCAGATAATTAGTTGGCAGTCGTACGACGGGGGGCCCCTCGCGGTTTTCGTTGGAGATTTTGCCCCATAACCGGAGCGGGTAACACATCCTGGCTTTTTGCGTTCGATACAACTCTAAACTCAACCGGGATTTGCTCATCGGAATAGAATTTGCTTAGCGCAAGATGCTTGAGCATCGCAACTCTGGCAGCCTCCGGATCGCGCAGTTCGAGTGTCTGTACGATCGCGGAGTGTTCCGCTAGTGTTTCTTCGAGTTTCCGCGTTTTCGATCGGGCAGCCCAAGCAGGCATAATCAATTTGCAGATCATCTCGAAAAACCAAAGAAACACGGCATTCCCTGACGCGACTGCAATTTGACGGTGAAAGGCCTGATCATGTTGGAGGTATCGATCAGGATCGTGAACGCTTGACCGCATCAATTCCAATTCTTTGTTCAATTTCTGCAGGTCGTTTTTCGTCGCCCGCAATGCAGCCCCCGCCGCCGCTTCTGCTTCCATCGCACGTCTCGCTTCAAATAACTCCGCGAAAGATATACCGCGTAACGGAACCAATAAGTCTTCCGGTTGGGAGAGAATGTTCTCCGAAACATTTGCAAGATACGTACCCGAACCGTGCTTTACTTCGAGCAGTCCCATCAATTGAAGAACTCTTGTCGCATGTCGGAGAGAGGTGCGCGACACTCGCAGGTTTGCTGCCAACTGTCTTTCAGGAGGGAGTCGTTCCCCGGGCTTGATCAGGCCGCGATAAAACCATGAGCGAAGTTCGCGCACCAGTCGTGCGGTCAAATCTTCACTCTGCATCGGGTGTATCTCGGAACTCAGGCGATCATCGATTAGCGTTGCGTCTTTGCGTCGACGTTGATACACGGAGCAATAATGGCATCTGTCTTTTGGTCCGTCAACCTACAATGGCCCGCGCGTTGCACCAGGCAAATGCTCAACGGCTACTTGCCGATAGTTCCCAAGAAACTACACCTTACTTGCCCTCTGCGACGCAACCTAAAGCATGAGCCGAAAGCGGTAGACGACCTAAACCAGGGTCGTTATAGTCTCGACGAGACTGTGGAGTGATAGGGCTCCCTTCGCGATGGGAAACGAGCGTCAAGCCTCCAAGAATGCCGACGGACAGTTTTTTGCTCATCAAGAGCATCAACGAAAAAGGCTTCGAACCCTCCTTGGAGAATTGCCCTGGGATTACCGTCCCGGATCATCTACGCTAATTGACAGCGAAGACCACGAAGGCTATCGCATTGAGCGCTTGGAACTTGACCTAAACGGTGTCGAGCCGGTTCCAGCGATCCTCCTTATCCCGAACAAACGAGTCACCCCGGCTCCCGGTCTACTCTTCATCCATTGGCACGCCGGTATGTTCGATCTAGGGAAAGAACAGCTTCTACAGGGCGTTGACGCTCAACGCGCATATGCACCCACATGTGTTGAAAAGGGTCTCGTTACTCTGGCTATTGATAGCTGGTGTTTCGGACAGCGAAAGCACGAGCGCATCGGACGACTAGGGGAAGAGAACACTTTCAAGCAGATGCTTTGGAATGGCCAGGTCTTGTTTGGCATGATGATGTTCGACGAGCTCCGGGCCTTTGATTACCTCGCCAGTCGCCCAGAGGTGGACGCCCACCGGCTAGGCGTTTTGGGGATGTCGATGGGGGGAACAAAGGCGTGGTGGCTGGCTGCGCTGGAACCGCGAGTAAAACTTTGTGTGGATATCTGCAGCCTGACTGACTATGACGAATTGATAAGATCGGGCGGACTCGGCGCTCACGGCCTTTACTACTACGTTCCCTCTCTTCTCAAGCATTTTCGGACTCCAGAAATCAACGAGTTAATCGTGCCTAGAGCCCGCCTTAGTCTAAACGGAAGGAGAGACCTGCTGACTCCGGCAAACGGGATCCGCCGAATTCAGCAATACCTGGAGCCGCTATATCAAAGAATCGGAAGTGGGGCAGACTGTCACATCGAGGTATTCGATTGTGATCATGTGGAGCTACCGGCAATGCGAAAGCTGATTGAGGAATGGATGAACCGTATCTGAAACCTAAGAGAAACCGATGGTTCTCCCCTAAATGCGTGCCCTAAGGCGTAATGCTCGATCATTCCAGATCGACTGGCGCAAATTAATCAATCCAACCTGCTAAACGAGGCTGAATCTTTAAAATTGACAATATTTTGAAAAGTGGTACAGTGCTTGGCACACTAGGCCTTATTGAACCAATCAGGTCTCTCTTTTAGAGGATGGCGTACAGCATCACCAGAACTTCATTGGCGCATGCAGAGGCTAGTGATGGTCCTTAGAGTTCCAGTCGGATGAAACTCATACGATTTGGCAATGCGGGAGATGAGAGACCCGGAGTCATCTTACCCAATGGCGCCTTCGTAGACACCTCGGGATTAGGCACGGACTACGATGAAGCTTTCTTCGAGCGCGATGGTGTAACTCGACTACGGAGGTGGCTGGCCTCTAACGAAGCGATCGCACCCCGCATCCCCATGTCCGTTCGCTTAGGAGCGCCGATTAGCCGGCCGAGCAAGATTGTTTGCATCGGACTCAACTTCCGCGATCATGCGGCGGAAAGCAACATGGAATTACCCAAAGAACCGGTCATATTTTTCAAGTCTACGACTGCCATTGTTGGGCCTAATGATTCTTTGGTGATTCCTCGAAATGCCACGAAGGTGGATTGGGAGGTAGAGCTCGCTGTCGTGATTGGAAAGACAGCTCGCTACGTCCCGCAAGAGAAAGCGATCGAATTTGTCGCAGGATACGTGCTCCACAACGATTACTCGGAACGTGTATTTCAATTGGAAAGGGGAGGCCAATGGGTCAAGGGCAAGAGTGCAGATACTTTTGCACCTATGGGCCCGTTTCTGGCGACACGTGACGAGATTCCTCATGTGAACGAGTTGGATATGTGGCTCACGGTTAACGGAGAATCTCGACAAAAGAGTTCGACAGCCAACATGGTCTTCGATGTTGCGTCATTGGTTTCGTACGTGAGTGAGTTCATGACTCTCCTTCCAGGGGATGTGATTAGCACAGGAACACCGGCAGGCGTTGGCTTCGGCATGAAGCCGCCGGTTTATTTGAAGCCCGGCGATGTAGTGAGGCTAGGGATCGAGGGGCTAGGCGAAGCGCAGCAGTTCGTGATCGGTCATTCGTGAATACTTCAAATGCGATTCGCCAGCGTGCTCAATGAGATGGAGATTAGTCGAAGAGCTCTATTGGCGGGATCAGGTGCCATCACCGCAACCGCGTTGACCAAGTCGACGTCGCGCTGGACAATGCCCAGTGTCGAAGCCTCTTCGCCAAACGCACCAAGTCAGACCGCGGTGAGCGCCGCCGAATATCTTGACTGGACCGACGAAGAAATCAAGTATTGGTTCCTTCGTCCCGCAGACGGCTTTAATCTGTTCCGTCAAATTGCCTTTGCGAATTCGGATTCCTGCAGCTTTTGCGAAATAGCCCGATCAGCGTCGGATCTTCCCGTCTACCGTTTCAGAATTGGCAATGGGCCTAAGCATATCGTCTTAATGTCTGGCATGCACGGTTGCGAGCCGTCTGGCCCGCGTGGGTTACTCGCAATCTTAGACGCCCTCCTTTCTGGCTCCGCCCCTTTTGGCATTTCTCTAAACGGTAGCAAGCTGCTTACCGCCCTTACTATCCATGTTTTGCCCCTCGTTAACCCCGGAGGAGCTGGAAGATATTCAGCGCATTTCCCCGATTCTTGGCATGGAACATGGCTCAGAGATTGGACTGATGCGAACAAGACGCGTTTCCTCGCTGAAGCCAATCAGCCATCCGCGTTCTTCTTCGGAAGCTACGTTAAAAAGGCGCCGATGCGGTTCTCTCCCGAACAGATTGCTCAATGGGAAGCTACTGGCCATGTTTTGGGTTCGAGCCTGACCGATGATGGCCTCGATATGTGGTTTGATTGGGACGACACCAGAGGAAGGGAAACATTGGCGCTGAAGCGGCTACTGGGGTCAGTCCGTCCTGACTGTGTTGTGGACTTTCATAATTTTATGTTTCCTTCCGAGGTGTTCGCACCCACAATCTCTTCAGAGGGGCCCATAGCACGAGAGGAAGCCAAGATAGCTGCTTCGATTCAAGAGGCGTGGCGCGGTCGCAACTTACGTTTTCATGACGCTCCCCCTCGCCCTTATCCGAAGCCCAAAGAAAAGTACTACGAAGATTATTGGTTGCACAATCTGGGATCGCGGGCGATTGTCGTGGAAGTAAACGGTGGCATGCTGGCGACAGAGGGAGCGGAGTATGATCCGCATTCGAATGGGGCACCACTAAGTCGTCGGGAATCACTGGAAAGCGTTGTAACTGCCGTGAATGCGGTTCTCGGTCACTTCGCTTAGCAACTATATGTTCTCTGCTATTAGGCTCGGGTGCTGTCACCGGAACCACGCTCCGGGCGGGACAATTTTAGCCTTCGCCGTCATGCTGCTAGGATCGACGATCGGTCTAACCGCTCAGTCGTCGCGGGTTGGAGAAGGAGTTTTCAACGCCAACTGCGCAATGTGCCATGGTAAGGATGGAACCGGTGGTCGTGGTCCAAATCTCCGTGGCTCTCTCTCCAAGGGAAATCTTTCTTCGGATCTGAAGTCAGTAATTGAGAACGGTATCCCCGGGACCGCTATGCCTAAGTTCAATCTCTCGGAAGAGAACTTGCACGGGGTGATCCGCTACGTTGAATCCTTGCAACGCGCCTCTTCGTCGAGCGCGGAACCGAGAGGCGATCGATCTGCCGGAAAAAGAGTATACGAAAGCAACGGTTGTTCGGCCTGTCACGAGATTGACAATGTAGGGAGCACTTTCGGTCCAAACTTGAGCCGTATCGGCGCATCGCGCTCCTACGAATATCTTAAGACCTCGATCGTGGATCCTTCCGCCGATGTGCCCGACGAAAATCGGACGGTCAGAGTAATCACCGCTGACGGCAAACAGTTTGTCGGAATATGGGTAAATGAGGATTCATTTACAGTACAGATCCGCCTTCCAGACGAAAGCTTTGCGTCCTTTGACAAGCAAACCCTGAAGCAGGAGGTGTATGAGAAAGAATCTGCAATGCCTGTCTACAGCTTCAGCGATACGGATCTCGAAAACCTAATTACATATTTGCGCAGTCTTGCTGGCCAGATCACGACGACAGCCGTCAGAGAACAGAGTGCGCAACCTTGAGAGTCCTTATTTTACTTTCACTTCTCCTAAGTCTGTGTCGAGCGGAAACCGGAGATGTAACCTTCAAGCGACTCGCTACTGCGGATCAAACTCCTGCAGAATGGCTCACGTATTGGGGCGACTATCACGCGACCCGGTTTCGTAAGTTAGACCAAATCAACGAAAACAACGTTGGCCAACTTCGACTGGCGTGGTTATTTCAGACAGGAGCTCCGGGAGCTTTCGAAACTGTTCCTCTCGTCGCGAATGGCGTGATGTACTTCTCAACACCTGACACGGCGATCGACGCCATTGATGCCCGTTCAGGGCGCCTGATGTGGCGTTATGTGTATCGTATCCCGAAGCATGCCAAATATTGCTGCGGAACGGTTAACCGTGGACTTGCGATCCTTGGTCGCCGGCTCTTCATGCTGACGCCCGACACTCATTTGCTGGCAATTGATGTTCGTAACGGGTCATTGCTCTGGAACGTCGAGGTTGCTCCCTCGGTTGGAGGCGGATATGGAGGTACTGAGGCGCCTCTGGTGGTTAAGGACAAGGTGGTTCTTGGTACGGCAGCCGGCGATTATGGGATTCGTGGATTCCTGGATGCGTATGATGCAAACACCGGCAAGAGAAGCTGGCGGTTTTGGACTGTCCCCTCCCCTGGCGAACCAGGGAGTGAATCCTGGGGCAGTAACTCTTGGGAGCACGGCGGCGCGGCAACGTGGATGACGGGAACTTATGATCCGGAATTAAACACGATCTATTGGGGAACAGGTAACCCAGCCCCCACTCTTTATGGCAAAAAGCGGCCTGGAGACAATTTATACTCTGACAGCGTTCTTGCCCTCGACGCAGATACTGGCCACCTCAAGTGGTATTACCAGTTTACTCCCCATGACACGCATGACTACGACGCGAATGAAACCCCGATGCTTTTGGATCTTCCTTGGCACGGCAGAACCGCGAAGCTATTAGTACAAGCTAACAGGAACGGATTCTTCTATGTACTAGACCGAGAAACGGGCAAATTCCTATTTGCTAAAGCATTCGTCAAACAAACCTGGGCAAAAGATATCGACCACAACGGCCGCCCGATCGTCGCTTCTAACACAGAGCCGACTACCGCTGGAACACTGATTTGTCCGCAGTGCGCGGGGGGGACTAACTGGATGGCTCCCTCGTACAACCCGGCTACCGGTCTTTTTTACGTCAATGTGCGTGAGGGGTGCGACATCTTCTTTTCCGAGCCTCCCGCCTACCAGGAAGGCGCGAACTACTGGGCCACTATGTTTCGCGCGCAGCCACAAGAACACCAAGGCGGCCGAGTCACTGCATTGGATCCGGTAACTGGCGAAACTAAGTGGACCTTTCCTCTCTTTTCATCACCTTGGGCAGGGACCCTAACCACGGCAGGGAACTTGGTATTCGCCGGTGACGAAGACGGGTATCTGATAGCTCTACAGGCGGACACAGGGAAATTGCTTTGGAGAGTCAACACAGGAGCGGGCCTTCGAAGCTCGCCGATTACTTATGCAATCGAGGGAAAACAGTATTTGTCGATGCCTTCCGGAGGGGCGATCTTAACATTTGCATTGCCGTAGGAAGATCTGTGCACCTGACCAATGTTGTCATGTCAGTAGTGGGCAATTGCACTGGTAGAGAGAATGGCCATATCAGAAACTCGGCAATTTGAAAGACGGCGGTGGCACTTGAGGCGGCAAAGAAGTTGGGGATATCCCATTGCATTAGTATCACTGGTCATTTTGTATGGTGGTGCACAAAGAGCAGTGCACGGCGAAGTTGCCCGGGCGCAACCCGTGACTCAACTGATTTCTTGGACCTTCCATGAAGACTTCAGCCACGGAATTCCTGGGTGGACTTCTTTCCCCTTATCTCAGGACGTTGGCTATGATCCGACAATTTATACAGCTCAGTTAGAAGGTTCTCCGTCGCTCGTGAGGAATGTCATCTCCCACGGGGAACCCGATCTTAAGGTCGGCCTGCTACGACAGCTACATTTCCTTGCCCTTCGTACCTCAAGCATCGACATAACCTATCGTCTAAACGTAGGCGGCAAGGTTAAAACGGGCCTCGTTATTGTAGCGGGGAAAGATGGAAAGCAGTACACCTCAACCCTCCCTTCCGAAGCTGGCGAGCACAGGGTAAGTATTTTAGGCGAGCGTCTAGGTTTTCCTGGCAATGGAGTCGAGGCGGAAGCTATTGTCATTCAAGTGGAGATTTCAAGACCCATCTTAGGTTCCGAGAATCAACTCGTCATTCAAAGCTTTGGTATCCAGGGGCAACAACCGCCTCAAGTCGTCGTGTACTCGCCGCAGATAGCCACCTCAAAAGGGAGTGGCCTTGCCGTGGCGAAAGAAGTATCTGTCGCCGGCGGTCCATTGCGGATCAAGTTTGAGCCAACGGCTCATCCAGGAACTTTTGAGATCAGTGATGGATATGGATTAACGGCTACTACAGGAAACATTCCCGTCAATGCCAATGGGTTCATTGTTCCTCAATCCGTAACGAGTAAGGCTGGAATGTGGCGAGTGGACCTGGCCCTAGGCGCAAAACGTTCCGAGTTCGACTTTCTCGTCAGAGGAGAAATTCCGCCACATCCGCGGTTGCTTCTAACGAGAAAGCGGCTTGAAGATCTGAAAAGCGATACAAACGCGGATTTGAAAATCGCAGTACATCGCAGAGCAGCGAAGCTAGCGGCGTTGATCGGGATGAATGCTAAGGCTGGCGAGAATATTGACCTCTTGTCTCCTGTTTCACCGTTTCCTGGACTGATGCAGTACTTCAGTTTGATGGAAAATTATAGCGACGCGGTCGGATACAACGCTGTGGACTTTGCACTTACCGGAAACCGCGACGCTTTACAGGTAGTGCGACAAGCTCTAATGACTATGGCCAAATGGCCGACGTGGACTCCCCCTTGGTGGCCTGCCCATGGGCTCAGTACGTACTACGAGGTAGGTGTCGCAACGCAGAAAGTGGCATTGGGGTATGACCTCGTTGCCGATGAACTTACGCTGGAAGAGCGATCGGAGATTGCTACAGCGCTTTGGCGTAACTCCATTTTACCCACGGTGGAAGATTATTTTGTTAACGATCAAATACCTACACACGCGAGTAATCATGAGTGCCAGTCGGTGGGCGGGGCTATAGCGGCTATTGTGGCTATTTATGGAGATTTACCGAATTGGGACGGCCCTCTTTCTGAGGCTTTGGCGGAGCTCAGCGTCGAATATGATCGCTTGCTTTATAGCTTATTCCCAGGCGATGGGAGCGAAGCCGAACCCGCGGGATACGAAAACTTCGCGATGGAAGGTCTTTCGTGGGGCGCGGCGGGGTTAAATGCGTTGGATATTCGTCCGCGCAACATGGACAAAATGGAAGAGTCTTTTTGGTGGCTCCGATATGTGCAAGTGTCCCACGATCGTTTCCTGGATACAGGGGATTTTGACGGACACATGGAAGCGCTTTCCGGCTTTGCCTGGGGCGCCGAACATTCGGGAAATCCTGCTCTGCGGGCTTTCTACAACACTGCAACACAGGGGACCATGAGTGCTTTTTTTCGCCAATTGGCCGAACCTCCCGCGGTTGCGGATACAGGAAGAGCGCTCGAAGAAGCGCCGGGTTTACTTGACTTAGTATGCTGTAGCCAGCCAATCACTACCATACCGCCTCCCCCTGCACCTTCTCGCCTCTTTTCGAAACGAGGCAGTGCTTGTCTTCGAAGTGGGTGGGGGCCAAGAGATACAGTCATCTCCATAAGGGTTGGCCCTTGGTTCAATCATGAGCACCACGATCAGGGGAGCTTTCAAGTTTCGGCAGGGGGCGAAACGCTAATCGCGGACGCCGGGTACACGAACTATTACCAGGATCCTCAATATATCAGTTACTTCAGAGAGGTTTCAGGTCACAACAGTATTCTGCTCAACGGAAACCCATTCAGCCAAAGGCCATATGATGGACGTTACTGGCGGGCATTTCACGAATATCCCAGGTTCAGTTCAAGCATGTTGTCGCTTGGGGTCGATTATATCTCTGCGGATGTTGCCCCCGCATATGGCGAGATCTTAGGCGTGTTTCAACGTGAATACTTGTTTGTAAAACCTGACATATTCGTTATTCATGACCGGCTGGAGTCCGCAAAGCCGCAAGAGTACGATTGGCTCCTGCACGTTCCAGCGGGACTTGAGGTGAGCGAAAACGGTCCCACCGCCTTGATTCAGGGAAAACAAGATTTTGCGGCGATTACGGTAGCTTCTCCATCTCTCCGCTGGCTGGTCAGATCGACTCCTGTTCCGATCACGGAATACTTAGATCTAGATCGACAGGAGATTTTGCGACGAGAGCGGATCGAACTACATTCTCCACCTCTATCCAAGACCGATTTCTTGGTAGGGGTACGTATCACAGACGGGCCCCCCAAAAGTGACAACCTGCGGCCTTTGATGACCTCTTCAGCGGAAGGCTTCAGTTCGAGCCGGGGAGACCAGCCCCTGTCAATATTGTTTCGAACGCACAAAGGCCCGCTCGCTAGCGGTGACATCAGCACTGATGGAAATGTATTGGTAGCTCTAAAGAAGTTGGATGGTGTGCAGATCTTTGCCCATGATGCTCGATTGATTCGTTGTAACGTGGATGAACTAGTTTCTTCTGAATCACCAGTGAACGTGAATCTTCAAACTGCCTCTGACCGAGAGGATGTGACAGTCATTGCGTTGAAATCGACGACCCTCAAGGTGCTAGCCAAGAAAGTCCCTTTAGAAGTCACAATAGATGGAAAACAAGTCCAAACTCGAATTTCCGGGCGGTTCATCGTCTTAAATATCGATGATGGAGAGCACAGCGCCAGCGTTCGCTACTAAGGTTGTTCTAGGCAATCAGGTTTGAGTTACTTTCTCACCATTGACCTCGAGTTTATGGTTTGGAGTATTTAGCATCAATGCCATGTCGGTCCATTCGCGAGATCTTACGATGAAACGCTTTATAACCTTTGCATTTGTCTCCCTATCAATTTGGATACTGATCGGTCCAGTTGCTTGCAAGCCACTTTCGGCAGAACAGTTACCTGGGAAAGCTAATAATCGAATCTTGATTTCCCTGAATGCGGAACAGATGTACCAGAACGCGCTTCGCTTGCAAAATGTATGGTGGGAACCAAGGGACGTGGGCATTCATCTCACTAAGGGGATACTAATACAAAACGACTCGCCTGGTTGCGGCAGAAGAGACGATGATGCGGGAGTGTTCGAGGTTATTTCGGAACGCACTATTCTCAAGAAGGACCTCGATATAAATGAGCAGATACCACAGCAAGCCACTATCGTGTTTATCGGCAAAGAGAAGGTTGATAACACTAATAGTCTTGAAGTCGTGGTGAACGGCAAAGTGATCTCAGTGCAGCCGTCACGTTTGTCTCTACCGGACGCGAAACAATATCAACAGGTCCTCGGTAGCGAGTGGAAAGGTTGGAGCTGGAGTCGTTGGCATTATTTAGATGTTCCGGTCGGATACCTACGAAAGGGAAGGAACCAGATTCTCTTTCGAAGCGAGAATGGCGAGCCAGGGTGGGCTGTTATGGTTGCCGATTATGCGGATTTCCATAAAGGCTGCACCAAAGCACAAACCTTCCCTCAAAGCAGCGGCAAAAGCGAGGACGGTGGAAAGACTTGGCGACAAGACAATTTGGGTTCAGGAGGCAATATTAGCGGAGAGTACGTCGTAAGGGTCTTTCTTGGATCATTCCGATCGAGCGGCTTGCTTGTTTCACCGGTGATGGATGCCGCCGGAGAGGAGAACCTTTCGTTTAAGACAAGACGTAGGTTACTGGCCCTCAAATTAAAAATGGAACAATCCCCGGCACTTGCTTCAGTCCCTGAAGCACTGAGTTTAGAAGTCCGCTCCGGTGATTCTCCTCTCTACAACTCTGGCAGTTGGAGTCAGTGGATGGCCGCCCGACCAGATATTACAATCCGGGATCTCCGAGGGCGCTATGTTCAGTGGCGCATTAAGTTCTCAAGCCACGACCCGGAGGAGTCGCCTCAACTGACTCGCCTTACTATCGAGGGCGATGTCGCATTCGACGCAATCCATGCCAAAACAGCTAAGCTCGTTCGTGAGCATAACGTCGACGTCGTTGAGGGGCCGCAGGGCTACACATACGAGAACTATCGTTCCGTGTATTTGGAGCAGTTCCGACGTCGCTTCAAGCTCGATGATGTGGTCGCCGGAGCGAAGAGCGAATGGGATCGGCAGTTACGCTTGCTGCATTGGGCCTATTTAATACCTTTGAAAAAGAACCCCAAGATTTTTCCTTGGGACCCGAATGACTGGGCTCAAGAAGAATACAACTCAGAGGGAAGCCTGGTCATGAACGAGGACAAACACCAGCCTCGTGAGGTAATGTGCCTGTTTCCCAATGTGGTGCTAATGGCTGCACTACAAAGCTTTGGCTACGCGGCGCGACATATAAATCTCAACAGCGAGGGGATGAGCGGGCACGAGATTGTAGAGGTTTGGTCTGACGAGTACGACAAGTGGGTCTACTTGGATGCCCAGAGAGATTTCTACTGGTACGACAAGAAAACACACATTCCGGTTTCCACGCTCGAGATTCACCAAGTCCTCGTCAATCAATTGCGAAACGTCGAAACATGGCGCCATCCTTTTGTTTTTACTCAGCAACCACAACTCAGGTTGGAGGATTTACCGATTGCACCGGCAGAACTTTATCCACCTTATCGTGCCGAAGACGAACTTTTCGTGGTCGCAACGAGCAGTCATATTCGAATGGTTCCACGAAGTGACATGTTTTCAAATCCCTCACCGATTCCTGTCAGCCAAGGGCGCGAGGTATGGTGTTGGGACGGGTATCTGAACTGGGCAGACTCAAAAGTCCCTCCCTTGGAACAATTCAGCCACTATACGAATCGCGCAAAGGATTTTGACTGGCCGCTTAACCAGGTTCGATACACAGCTGAAGAGACATCCACACCAGGAACATTGGACGTCTTTCTTGAAAACGATATGCCGTACCTTAAATCGTTGCTTGCTCGATTTGATGGAAAGGAATGGCGAACAGTCGATAGTCACTTCCAGTGGAAACTTCAGGAGGGCGCAAATTCGTTCGAAGTTCGCGGTATCAACACGGCAGGGGTCGAAGGACCTATCAGCAGCTTGACATTGGGTTATCAACCTTAACACTTTGGACCCAACAATATCTGCCCAAAGAACTGGCATCGGCCAGTCGGCGAGGTCGAAACTAGGCCCTGTTCGTGTTTCTTGAAACACACGGTAGCGCTACCCGCCGAAGATCACGGGACATTTCTTCGGGTTCGTCAGGTCCGTCGTATAGTGGTGCTCCGCGATTGGCTTGGATTTTTCTGTGCGCAGATGGATCGCGATGCTGCGACGCGGGCCCGAAGACTGATTTGCGCCGCTACCGTGCACCGTCAAACAATGGTGAAGACTGACGCCGCCCGGCGGTAGAACGGCCGCCACTTCATTCCACTCTCGATTCCCAGACCGAAGAGCGTTCTTAAGAGAATCCAGATCCACGTTAAAGAAGTCACTCGCCGACTGCAGTCCCCATTGGTGAGAGCCACGAACAAAGCGCATTGGTCCTGATTCGGGAGTAACGTCGCTCAATGCCAACCAAGCGGTAAACACCTGACCTTCCCAAATCGTCTGCCAATAGTGGAGGTCCTGATGCCATCCGACACTGGCGGTACCGCCGTCTCCGGATGGCTTAAATAAGAGCTGTGTCGCCCATATTTGGATCCATTGAGCACCGGTGGCTTCCGCAGCTAATCGGCCTATGGCGGGATCGGAGACCAATTCTCGCAACGTATCGTTGCACAGATGCGCTTGGTCAATCTTGCAGATCCGCGTGGAATTTGGATTGGCCTTGAGATGCTGGAGCTGCTCTTCAGTTGCAAGCTTCGTAAGGTCAAGAGGTGGAACTCCGGTTTCGTATTGTCCTGCGATCACAGCATCCATAGCTGCAACGCCGCGACCCACCAAGGAGCGATTAACTGTTTCCGGGGCCAAGTAGAAACCGTCTGTCTCAAAAGATGTCTTAATGTTGGTCACCGGCTTTTCAGCGTTGGTTGCGGCGTTGAGCATCTTGTTCTCCTTGGTCGCAAACGTGCGAATGTTTTGGTTGAGGTTCTGAAAGGTCACCGTCCGGAACAGTACAGACCAGAGTCCATTAGTTCGGAGCCACGTCCTTTCACTTTCGAATACATATCCGAAGTTGTCACATCGACTAAAGCCTTTGCGAAAAACATTCTTGAAAACGGGCGATTTGGCGGCGGGCCATCCAATCACAAATCGCGGTCAGATCCCCCACGGGCTCCCGCTTGTAAGGAATTGTTTGTTGGTAGGGAGGAGGTCCGAACTCCGGAGTCAACGTGCTGCTAGCCATCCCCCGAGCATGCTGTGAGGTCCAAATTTCATGCCACCAAACTTCATGAGCATTCAGGTGCGTTTTCCATTCGGGTGCGCGTGGGTCAGGTACTTGGGGACCCTCTTCGTGACCCACACGAGCATGAATATGAAAGCAATGGTCTGCCGCGCGCTTCAGAATATGCTGACAATCTCCCAACAAGCGTTCGGCAACGCAAACCCAATGACTAAAATCACATGTCAACTTCAGATCTGTGAACCGAACAAGTACAGCGTAAGTGTCCCAGGGATTGTTGAAATAACGAGAACGATGAGTTTCATGGGAAATCGGCACGCCGATCTTCTTCTCGAGTTCCAACGCCGAGCCATAAAAATCTTCGGCTTCCGTTATCGTCCAGCTGTCTGAACCGGTGTGGGCATTGAAGAACAAGGGTCTAATATCGAGGCAGGCCTCCACCTGTTTTTGGAAGAACTGAAGGTGCTCCTGCACGCTGCCGCCGCCGGCAAAGGGTGGACTGCTAAATACAACCGATACCCACTGAAAGTTTTCATCTCGCAGAATTTTGGCAAGATTTGTTGGGTCCTGGAGCATTCCGTTCCAACCTTCAAGCGCGGTGTAGCCCACCTCCCGCCATGAGGGGACATGCGGTAATAAACCGTTCGCCAAGTCAATGCCCCAAAGATGGCGAACCAAGAGCAACCGCATAATAGAAGGATAGAGCCCTTAGGCTGAGACAGTATACCTCTATACCACTTTTGAAATCGAGTTGTCCAGTCAGTTCTGGCCGCTCCCAAGATTGCGGCCGCCGGCGGCCAAATTCAAAGATTCATCGGTTCCTTACACTCGGTTAAGGGCGCTTAGGCACGCAAGGAAAACTTATTTCTGTCCGAGAAGCCGCCGCAATTCTCAACGTTTCTGAAGGCTGGGTACGCCGCCACAAGTTCGAGCTCCCAATTGTTCGCATGGGCCGTTTGATTCGCTTTGATGAAACGTTGCTCCGGCGTGATCTGGCCTGTAGAATTCCTCGCGAGAAGCCGCTGAAACTGAGAGGAGAACAAATGTCCTATCAGATTCGGCGATGGCAACAAGGAAGTGTTTACAAGACAGGCAAGAAGGTAAAGATGTGGTACGGCGTCTGGCGGGAAGACGTTTTGGATGCCGATGGCAAGGTAAGACGCCGACAACGCAACGTCAGGCTGGGTACAGTCGCGGAGCTGCCGACACAATCAGCTGCTCGCGACGCCCTGGCAGGGCACATCCATCAATCTTTGAAACCCAAGGTCGAAATGACATTTTCCGAGCTTTTCGAACGCTGGAAGATGGGCATTACGTGAATGCACTCGAGTCTTACGTATTGCCTGTATTCGGCAAATGCCAGATTGACTCGATCAAACGCTATGAAGTGGAGTCGTTCTTGGCCACACAAGCAACCAAGTTCAGTAGGAGCACAACTCGAAGCATGCGGGTTACGCTCGGAATTTTGTTCTCGTATGCAGTACAAAACGAATGGCTGAAGCAGGACCCGAGCAAGGGAGTGAAATTGCCACGGGCGGAGAACTGCGCCGGCCGCCGAGTTCAGCGCAGGATCCTCAGTCCGTCGCAAATCACTTCGATTGCCGGCAAGCTTTCCGAACCCTACGCAACGTTGGTGTTGTTCCTGGCCGTAACGGGGCTGCGTATTGGAGAAGCCATTGCCATTCAATGGTCAGACTTTGATGGTGATGTTCTTCATGTGCAGCGCCGCTTGTACGATGGCAAGGTCGATACCAGCAAAAGCCGGGATTCAAACCGGCAAATACCGATTCCACCTCAGCTCCTCGAGCGGCTTCGGGCCCTCGAAAAGACTGACGAATGGGTTTTCCATGCGCGCGGCGGAGTTGCCTTGAACCCGGGGAACGCTCTCA
>Ga0335073_10000768_pt1 | contig 41993 bp, 35 predicted proteins | sample Lox_Sample_22_FD_207093 | JGI IMG/M metagenome (GOLD analysis project Ga0335073, IMG submission 207093) | Soil microbial communities from Loxahatchee National Wildlife Refuge, Florida, United States - Lox_Sample_2.2 | ecosystem: Environmental > Terrestrial > Soil > Wetlands | place: USA...
GGGGGGGGCGGCCGGTCTGGGCGGGGTACTGGCCGGTGTCGTAGCCCTGCGGGTGAGCGCCGGGCCGGCCAGACGCCGGGCTGGGCTGCCGGCCGGGCTGACGCTGCGGCAGGCGCGGGGCGCCGGCGCCCGGCGCCTGCTGAGCCGGCCGAGAGCCCGGGTTGGCGCCGCGGCTCGGGCCCGTCCCGCTCGGCGCCACGGGCATGCGCACCCGCGGAACCGGCGCGGACGGATGGTCCGACGGCAGATCGGGGGGCGGCCCGTCCCACTGCGGCCACGGCATGGATCCACCCAGGTCAGGCGGCCACTCGGGGGCGACGCGCGCGGGCAGTGTGCTGACTGCGCGGGTACCGGCTATATCGCTGGGCTGAGGTCCAAGTACGGCGCCGTTCCCGGGGTCCCACTGGGGGCCCGCGGCGTCGACCGGCGACGCAAGATATTCGCCTGTACTGAAAGGCTCGGCCTCAAACCTCCGGTGCTTGCCGGGGGCATCAGGGACCACGGGGCCTCCAACAGCCAAGGGGTGCGTCCGAGCCAGGCGTTGGTCTCGGGCGTGGAGGGGATTGAGTTAACTCCTTCCCCCTGCCGCAGACTAGGCCATTTGGCCACGCGCCGGACACGGACTAATAACACTCGGGGGGCGAATACCCCCTAGGGGGGCCAGCTGCGGGAAGCGGCCACCTGACCAGCCCGGCCGACCGGGGCATCGTCGTCAGAACTCGGTGTCGCGCTCGGCCGCGCTCATCATTTCCAGGCACTCGCGGAGCGCGCCGAGGTAGGCGCGCGACTCGGCCAGCAGCGGGCTCCAGTGCGAGCGTTCGAAGTGGCGGGCCATGTCGTCTCGCCAGCTTTGCTGCGTCTTCCGCCAGATGGAGTCGATCACTCGCAGCAGGTGATCCCCGTCCTCGTCCGGACGAGAGGGCATGATCAGGAACCCGCCACCTGGATCCGGCGCGACGCCTCCAGGCCGCTGATGACGGCCCGCAGATGGTTCTCGGTCCGCGGCACGTCGAGATCGAGCAGGTCACGGAACCGGACGGCGGCGCTCCGGAACGCGCCCGCCTCCTCGTCGACCCGCTGCTGCCAGCGCCGGATGTGATCGAGTCGCTGCTCGGCCTCGCGCACCGCCCGCGCCTCGGCGGAGCAATCCGGCGCCGGGCCGGCCGCGTCCCGGGCGGCGGGCTGCTGGCAGGCGGCGAGGTCAGCCTGGCGCCGGGCCAGCTGGGACCGCCAGCTGCCCGCCTTGGCCTCCAGCGAGGCACGCGTCGCCTCGATCTCGTGATCGCCACGCTCGACCACCTCGCGCTGCGCGTGCCGGAACCGGGCGAGCGCGTCGGCGAGCTCCCTGAGCGCGTCGATGTCGGCGTGTATGTCGGCCACGCGCGTCAGCCCGCCGACAGTTCGCGGACCGCGCGGAGCCGCTCGAGCAGGGCGAGCAGGTAGGTCTCGTGCCCGTCGGTCGACGCGAGGTACTTCTCCACGCCGGGGGTGACTTCCTCCAGTGCGTCGCCGAAGCGGCGGTACATGTCATCGCGCCAGATCTCGCCGAGGTCACGCCAGTGCGTGCGCATCGTCGCGAAGCTCTCGGCCAGGTTCTTGTTGAATTCGCTCAGATGCGAACGGAAATCTGCCAATGCCTCGATATCGCTTATGTTGACCTCAGCCAAGGCGCACGCTCCTAGCACATGGGGGGACAGCAGGTCGAGAACTTTACTTCACGAGGCTCTGAAAGATGTCGGCCAGAACGGCGAGATAGTAGTCGGCCGAGTCCGGCAGGCTGGTTATGGCGGAGTCGATAGTATTCCGCGACTGGCGGTCCGGCCGGGTGAGATTCTTAACCGACGTCCCGAGCGGCCGCAGGCGCAAGGCGATTTCCAGCTTCCGCTCAGGGAACCCGCGCGGGAGCGATCGCAGCGTCTGGATGGCTGCCGCCGTTTCCTGTTTAGACATCTTGTCGTGTATGGAATTCATGCGAGCGTAGTAGTTGGCGTTCAGCGCCTCGTTGGCCTTTCCGCGCAGGCTCTCGGCGACCAGCTTCTCGCCGGCGTTGTCCAGGAAATCGGCCAGCCGCAGCACGTCGTCCCACCTGGCCTGGGCGAGCAGGCCGTCGGCGAGCGCGATGGAGCTGCCGACCACCTTGGCCCACAGGATCCCCGCGTCGGCGTACGCGGCGAGCAGCCGGGCCTGCCGGTCTTCGTGATCATCACCGACGATCTCCGCGCCCGGCCTCGGGCTGAGCAAGTGGACCAGGCCGACCGCTTCCAGCAGTTCCCGCGTGGCCTCGAGGAGTTGCTCGGCCTCCCCGGCCAGGGCCCCGGCCTGCTCCTGCTCGTTGGCCAGGACGGTGTAGGTCACGATCGCGGGCCGCACAGCCTGGCGGAGCGACAGGTAGGGCGACAGGGCCGTGGCAGGCGCGTCGGCGGGGAGGGTCATGCCGGTCTCCTGAGGGCGCTGTGGGCAAGGGAATACAGGGACGCGATCGAGTACGGCTTGAACTTCTCGACCTGCTCATGCGGCCAGTCCGCGTCGCGGAACAGGGCCCGGTCATCGGCGAGGCGGGCCGCCGAGGGCACGCCGAGCAGCGCGTCGCTCTCCGCTGTGGACGGCAGCCGCAGCGCCACACGCAGCGCGAACTGGCTGATCCCGGAACGCCGCAGGGTGCGCTCGGCGGTCGCGTAGCTGTCGGCCCAGATCGCCACGTGGATACCGACCTCGGGCCCGAGCTCGGCCAGCCTGGTCAGCATGACGGTGGTCTCGCTCGGCTTGCCCCATTCCCCGTCGGTGCCGAGGTCCTGCCAGCGGTGCAGCCCGGCGACGACGAAGAACCGCCGGGGATAGGGCGCATCGCCGGGGCGGGCGACGCGTGAGTCGAGCTCGGCCGACAGCTCAGCGAGCGCGGCCCCGGCCGAGGCCGGCCCGGCGATCCGGACCTCGTGGGGCAGGTCCGCGGCCGGCCCGAAGAAGTTGTACAACGGCGATGACGGCCGGGCGAACTCGGCGATCACGAACGAGACGTCGTCGGGCGAACGCTGGACCGCGGCGCTCAGCACCGTGGCCAGGAGCAGCCCGTGGCCATGCCCCTCGTCGCCCACGACGAGCAGGTTTGACCGGACGAAGCACTCGAAGGTGGCGGCCGTGGCCGGCTTGATCTCGATCGCCTCGCCGAGCCAGGCCTGTACCGTCAGCCCGGGCGCCTGCCACCGGCCGGGGTTCGCGGCAAAGGCCGCGCAGGCCGGGTTGGCGGCGATGTCGGCGGGCAGATCGGGGTCGAAGGTGGCTGGCGGCGGGAAGGCCCGGCCGTTGCCCAGGGCCCTGATGGCCGTGATCCACTCCCGCCGGTCCCGGGTGGGCAGCATCGCGATCCGCATCACCGGGTTCGCGCCCTCGCCGCGGCGATCGTTGTAGATAGCGTCGCCGGCCCGGGTCAGCCGCGCGGCGGCCTCGTTGCCCTCGCCCAGGATGGCCTGAGACACGCTCGGCAGCATGCACCCGAGCGCGATGCGCAGCGCCATCTGCTCGTAGGCCGGCCGCAGGTGCGCGGTCAGTGAACCGCTTCCCGGCGACTGGGTGGCCAGCAGCAGATGCAGCCCGAACGCCGCGCCGCGCTTGGCGATGTCGGCGAGCAGCGCCCCGGCCTCACGGGACAGCCGGTCGTCCTCGCCGAACAGCACCTGGAATTCATCCATGATCACGAGTGACCTGGGCAGGACCTGCCCGGTTTCCCTGCGGTACTCGGGGAGCTGGGTGACGCCCGCCTCCCGGCACAGCCGGACCCGGCGCTCGATCTCGTCATGGAAGCGGCGCAGCATGCTCAGGCCGAATTCACGATCGGTGCGCGAGGAGATCGCCCGGGCGTGCGGGAGCCGCTGGGTCAGGTAGGCGTCGAACTCGACCTCCTTGAAGTCCAGCAGGTAGAACTCGAGTTCTTCGGGCGAGTACTTGAGCGCGAGCTGGATGATCAGCACGTGTAGCAGGTTGGACTTGCCCATCCGCACGTCCCCGCCGACCATGCCGTTGTGGACGCCGCTGGATCCCATCACGAAGTGCTGCGGTTCGCCCTTGCTGTCGACCCCGATCTGGGCGTCCAGGCCGTCGGTCGTATCGCCGGACCAGCGCTGCCCGGCCGGGATCGCGATGCGCGCGAACGGCAGGTCGCGGGAGTTGGCGCTGGCCGCCGCGCCGACCGCGTCCAGCCAGGCGTTGACGCTGGCGGCCGGCGGCGTCGCGTCCGGCTCGATCGGCCACGGGCCGAAGTCCGGGTCATCCCAGATCACCCCGCCGCGGCGGTCGACTCGCAGGTCCGTCGCGGTCAGCTCGGTCAGGCCGAAACCGCGGGGGCGCTCCTGGCCCCGCTCGACGGTCGCGACGATGTAGACGCCCGCGCGCGGCCCGTTGCGGGCCAGCCGGGCCAGCAACTCGGCCGAGTACTCGCTGATCCCGCCGGGAAGCCCGGCCAGGACCAGGACGTAGTAAGGCACGGACACCCCGGTCGTGCCCTCGTTATAGGCCTCGATCGAGTCGTACACGTTCGTGAGCCTGGTCTGCGTCACCTCCACCACGTGGTCGGTGAGCGTCCTCAGCAGCGCCTCGATCTCCGCCGCGCTGGACGCGACGCCGGTGCCGACCCTCAGCTCGCGGGGCAGCCGCAGGAAACCGCTCAGTTTCTCCCCCTGGCCCACCGGGTCGGCCAGCGCGAACCGTATCGTGCCGGGCCTCGTGGCCACGGCCAGCCGCAGCGTCGCCGCCTGCAGCAGCGACCGGGCTCCGGCTTCGGCCCCGGCCTCCGCCGTGATCAGCAGGTGGCCATGCCCGGTGAACTGAGCCACCGCCGGCACCATCGGAGTGTCGCTGCCGCCCGCTACGGTCAGCGCCCCGACCCGGACTCCGGTCGGCGCCGGCGCCGTCACGTCGGGCCGGTAGGCGCGCCAGCGCGGGTCGCCGTACTCGGCCAGGGCCCACGGATGGGCGTCGGTCAGCGAGGCGACGGTACCGGGCAGATCTCCGGTCGCCTGACCGTGTGCCGCCGTCGCCGCCGCGATAACCGTTTCATGCGCGCTATCGACGTCCGCGTGCCACACGATGAAGTCGTGCTGTGATTGGTGCGATTGCTGAGTCAGCTGGCCACTGGGCGAGGTCAGGTTATCCAGGTAATGCTCGTGGCAGTAACGAACTAAAGTGGCCGATTCGGCAAGGCGCAGGTATGCATCATGAATCTCGCGTTCGATCTCCTCGATGGACACGCGCCGCTCCTCGCTAAGGTCGTTGCGGAGATCGGCAAAGTATCGGCACGAACACCTCGCTTAATGGCAATATTTCACGAACGCGGCGGGACCGAAACAGGCACGGGGGCTGGTCCACCAAACGGACACCGGCTTCCCGGCTCGCGTCCTCGCCGAAGACCGAGGCGAGACCGCGGAAGATGATTCAGTCCGTCCAGCAATGGCCGACGGACGGCAAGACGGTATCAGGAGCCGCGGGCGGCAGGGCCGAGCGGGGCCGATAAGCCCCCATTCACCGCGCGCCGGGCGCCGGCCGCCGCGCCCGCCGCCGCCGGGATCACCGCGCACTCCGCCCGTCGTCACCACGCGGAGCACCGCGCCAGCGCTCGCCGCGACGGTTGCAGATTGGTACTTCTCAACTACATAACGAAAAGTTACGATTCGGTATACCTAGCGGCCAAACCCCGTAGGCCGCATCGAGCGAGAGGCAACCCCCATGCTTCGTCGTCCCCCCCGACTACTCGCCCGAGCTTTACTGGTGAGCGTGCCAGCGCTCGCCTTGGCCCTGGCCTTCGGCCCGGCGGCCGGGGCCAGCACCGCCAAGGCGGCGGCCGCCTCGCCAAGCGCCAGCGCCGCGGCGGCCGCCCGCACGGCGCTCCAGCACCTCTCGATCGGCCAGCATGGCGCCGATCACCGGGTGTCCGGGCACGCACAGAAGCTCAAGGGGCTGACCCAGGTGCAGAGCGGCAACTGGTCCGGGTACGCCGACACCGGCAGTGGCTACAGCAAGGTGACCGGCTCGTGGACCGAGCCCTCCGTCACCTGCAGTGGCAGGACGACGTCGCTGGCGGCGTTCTGGGTCGGGATCGACGGCTACAGCAGCGACTCGGTGGAGCAGGACGGCACGCTGGCCGAATGCTACGAGGGCAGCGCGTACTACTACACCTGGTGGGAGATGTATCCCAGCAACGCAATCCAGGTGGTGGGCGAGACCCTGCGGCCGGGCGACAGCATCTCCGCCTCGGTGGTGCGCAGCGGAAACAGCTACACGCTGGCCGTCACCGACTCCAGCCGGTCCGGCGACAGCTTCACGAAGACCGAGAGCTGCTCATGCGCCAACTCCTCGGCGGAGTGGATTGCCGAGGCGCCCAGCGGCTCGAGCGGCGTCTATCCCCTGGCCCACTTCTCCACGTTCAGCCTGAGCAATGCGACGGTCTCGACCACCTCGACCTCGGGCACCATCTCGTCGTTCACCGACGACGAGATCACCATGGTCGACTCCTCCGGGCGGGTCGAGGCCCAGCCCGGGGCGCTGAACGGCAGCGGCAACGCGTTCAGCGTCACCTGGGAGCGCAGTACCTGATCGATAGCTAGCGCGCAGTGCGGGGCCAGCCCGGGGTCTGGACCGGGCTGGCCCCGCCGCGCATCGAAGGGGGCGACGTCCCGCTCCGTCTCGGGACGCCGCGGGACTAGGCGCCCTCGGCCTCGTCCTTGATGGCCGCCAGCGCGGTCAGCCCGGCCCGGAGCCCGGCCAGCTGCCCGGGTGAGATCATCTGGGCCAGCCGGGCATCGACCTCGGCCACGGCCGCCCCCACCGCAGCCGCCGCGGCCCGGCCCCGGTCGGTGAGGGTGATCGTCATCCGGCGCCGGTCAGTCTGGTTGACCTCCCGGGTTAGATAACCCCGCAGCACCAGCGTGTCGATCAGCTGGCTGGCGGCCTGCTTGGTGACCCCAAGGGCGCGGGTCATGTCGGACGCCGAGCCGCCCCAGTTCGCCATGCCGCCCAGCACGAACGGCCCGTTCCTGGGCAGGTCCTCGAATCCCGCCGCGGCCAGATGGGCGCCGATCACCAGGGCGTAGCTGCCTCGGGCGGCTCGGATCAACGCCGGGATCGAGGCCTGGTTCCCGTCCGCGGCCGGGCTGGAATTCATACCCGGAGACTAGGCGCGGGCGAGATATCAGTCAAGGACCTTGACAGTCAAGCAGGCTAGGTGGCCGCCGAGGCGGTCACGGCTTGCGGGCGATCAGGATGTCCCGCACGATGGCCTGGTCCACCCGGTGCTGGAACTCGAGGTACGGGCCTGACTCCAGCGGCTCGAGCCCCGCCCCGGCCAGGATGGCGGCCGCCGTCTCGCGCCGGGCGACCAGGGTGTTCCACGCGATGCCGCACGCGCCCCCGCTGCGCAGCAGGGGCGCCCAGACCGGGGCCGCCTCTTCCAGCAGGTCGGCCGGGCTGCGCGCCAGGCCCTTGGCCGCGGTGCGGCTGCCGTGCTGCACCCCGTACGGGGCGTCGGCCACGATCAGGTCGAACGCCGCGGGCCGGAAGATGTCCAGGGCCCTGGTGGTGTCGGCGTTGACCACGTCCAGGTGCTGGGTGACGCCCGCCCGGTAGTCATCCTTGACCGCCGCCAGGCTGATCAGCAGCCGCCGGCCCAGCACCTGCCGGTTGCGGCGGACCGGCCCGCGCTCGGCGTGGTGCTTGACCCGCTTGCGTTTCAGCCAGGCCCGGATGAACGCCGCGTACGCATCGAAGTCCTGCTGATCTCGGTCGATCCCGGTGGCGTCGAACCCGTACATGAGCGCCTGGTTCAGGGTCGTCCCCCGGCCGCAGAGCGGGTCGAGCACGGCGAACTGGCGTTCCAGCATCGCGGGCGCGAACGCCGACGACAGCAGCGTCACGTTGAGCAGCAGCTTGGTGAACTGCTCGTTGGTCTTTCCCTGGTACTTCGGGATCGTGATCAGGTCGTCGTCGAACCGGCCGAGCGGGCGGAGCGCGACCGGCCGCAGCAGGTCACCCTCGATGGCGAACAGCGCGTAGATCGAGGAGAGGTTGGCCAGCAGCGCCGCCTCCGCGTCGCCGATGTGGCCGGCGGTGAACGTCACGTACGGGACCCCGCCGATCGTCGCGTCGGACACCTCGCTCAGCCGGCCGCCCAGCACGGCGCGGTTGAAGACCTCCAGTTCGGCGCGGGTGAGCGCGGTCGCGGCGCCCGCGTAGACGCGATTGGCCGACGGGAGGATCAGCAGCGCGTACCGGCCCATGTGTCCTTGATACCTGGCCATGCCCGGCCGCGCGGCCCGGGGTTCGGATCAGCGCCGGGCGCTATCTCGCCTCGAGTGCGGCCAGGCCGCGCAGGTCGACGCAGTAGCGCTCGTGCAACTTGGCGAACACCATCAGCAGGCTCGAGCAGTTACGGCACCGGACCACCGTGCCCGGCGCGTCCATGTAGACCACGGTCTGCGCCACCGGCCCGGTGAAGTCGCAGTTCGCGCACGTGCCGGTCGCGTCGGTCATCTCCGCGCCGAACACCTCATGCAGCAGGCCGCCGATCGCGTTGCCGTCGAGTGGGTTCATTGCCGTCCTCCCGTCGCCCCGAACCGCTCGGTCTTCACCCGCGCCTGCGGGTAGCCGAGCCCGACTAGGCCCTCGGCGACGGCCTCGACAAAGCTGGTCGGGCCGCAGACAAAGGCCAGCGGGTTCTGCCCGGCCGGCCAGGCCACCTCGGCCAGCAGCGCGTCGTCGACGCGGCCAGCGCGGCCGCGCCAGCCCGGGGGCTGCGACCGGGTCAGCGTGTAGACCACATCCAACCCCGGGTCGGGGCGTTCAAATTCTTCGCGGTAAATGACGTCGGCCAGTGATCTCGAGGAGTAGAGCAGACGGGCCGATGCGGTCGACCCGGTGCGCTCGCGGTTCCGCAGGATCGCGCGGAGCGGCACGACGCCCGAGCCGCCCGCGGCCAGCAGCAGGGGTTCGTGGTCGGTGACGGGGTCCCAGACGAAGTACCCGCCGATCGGGCCGCGCAGCTCGATCGCGTCGCCGGGCTGCAGCTCCTCGGTGAGGTAGGGCGAGACCTCGCCATCCTCCAGTCGCTCGACGGTGATCGCGACCGGCTCGCCGGGCGCCGAGGCGATCGAGTACGACCGCTCGGCCCGGTAGCCGTCCTCGGCCGTCAGCCGGACGTCCAGGTGCTGCCCCGCGCGGTGGCCGGGCCAGTCGGGGACCTCGAACACGATCGTCGACGTCCGCGGCGTCTCCGGGATGATCTTGGTGACCGTGGCGGTCTGCCAGGTCAGTCGCCCGCGTACCGCTGTTCCTTCCATGGATCCCCGTACATGTTGTAGCCGTAGGTCTCCCAGAAGCCCGGCTCATCGTGTTCGAGCAGTTGCAGGCCCCGGACCCATTTGGCGCTCTTCCAGAAATAGAGGTGCGGCACCAGCAGCCGCGCCGGGCCGCCGTGCTCGGGCGGCAGCGGCCCGCCCTCGTAGCCGTACGCCAGCCAGGCCTGCCCGCCGGTCACGTCCTGCAGCGGCAGGTTCGTGGTGTAGCCGCCGTCGCTGAACGCCAGCACGTACGCGGCCTGGTGCTCGACCTGCGCCAGCAGCGTGTCGATCGACACCGCCTGCCAGTGGGTGTCGAGCTTGGACCAGCGGGTCACGCAGTGGATGTCGGTGGTGACGTTCTCCTCCGGCAGGGCCTGTATCTCGTCCCAGGTCCAGGACTTCAACGCGCCGCCGCCCTGGGTGATCGAGAACGTCCACTTCTCGGTCGGGGTGTGCTGTGTCGGGCCGGCCGACAGCACGGGGAAGTCGCTGGTCACGTACTGGCCGGGCGGCACGCGGCCTTCCTCCCCGGCCGGGGTCCTGCGACGGCCGTGGAAGCCGCGCGTAACGGGGCTCATCCCGTCGTCTCCTTTCCCGGGGGCGGCAGGGAAGCGCAGATCCCAGACTAACCTGCACCGGCATCTTCCCGGGATGGGCGGGGCCTGCGTGGGTAGGTGGGAACGAATGGACCCGGCGATGGACCCTGCGGCGACGCTGCGGCAGATCGCGTTCCAGCTCGAGCGGGCGGGTGCCCCGTCGTACCGGGTCCGGGCGTTCCGGCGGGCGGCCCAGGTGGTCGGCGATCTCCCGGCCGAGGAGCTGGAGCGGCGGATCCGCGAGACCACGCTGCAGGAGCTGCCCGGGATCGGCCCGGTCACCGCCGGGATCATCGCGGCGGCGGCCGACGGCCAGCGGCCGGCCTACCTGACCCGGCTGCTCGACGAGGCGACCGCGGCGGAGCCGACCGCGATGCGGGCGGCGCTGCGCGGCGACTGCCACACCCACTCGACGTGGTCGGACGGCGGCAGCCCGCCCGCCGAGATGGCGGAGGCCGCCCGCGACCTCGGGCACGACTGGGTCGCGCTGACCGATCACTCGCCCCGGCTCACGGTGGCGAACGGGCTGTCCGCCGAGCGCCTGGGCGAGCAGCTGCGGCTGGTCGGGGAGCTCAACGAGGCGCTGGCGCCGTTCCGGATCCTGACCGGGATCGAGGTCGACATCCTGGAGGACGGCGGGCTGGACCAGCGGGATGATCTGCTCGCGGAGCTTGATGTCGTGGTGGCCAGCGTGCACTCCCGGCTGCGGATGCCCGCGGCGGAGATGACCGCCCGGATGCTGACCGCGGTGCGCAACCCGCGCGTCGACGTGCTCGGCCACTGCACCGGCCGGATGATCGCCGGGCGCGGCCGGCCGGAGTCGGCTTTCGACGCCGGGGCCGTGTTCGCCGCGTGCCGCGATCACGGCGTCGCGGTCGAGATCAACTGCCGTCCCGAACGCCAGGACCCGCCGGACCGGCTGCTGGCGCTGGCGGCCGAGACGGGCTGCCTGTTCTCGATCGACTCGGACGCTCACGCGCCGGGCCAGCTGGACTGGCTCGACAGCGGCTGCGAACGGGCCGAGCGCTGCGGCATACCGCCCGGGCGGGTGATCAACACCGGCAGCGCCGACGAGCTGACCGGCCGGGCCCGGCGCTGAGCGCCCGGCGAAATTCGGCCTGAACCGCGTCCCGGTTAGACGCCTAGATAACCAGATTGCGCGGTAGCGCGCGGCGCCATGACGCCGATGCACGGGTTAGCCGACGGTTAGCCGGCAACGTGAATCAGCCCGAAAGGAATCAGCCGATGCTCAAGCGTGAATTCGGGAAACTGACGGCCGGTCTGCGGGCGGCCGGGGCGCCCCATGTGCCTCAGCAGACGCAAAGGACCCAGGCGGCATCTCCCGTAATTCTCGCGCCCGGGTGGGAAATGCTGGCTCCGTCGGGGGACACGTCCGGCGCCGAGGACACCGCGGCCATTACCGCCGCTCTGGCCGGGCTGCCGCCCGGCGGCCGGCTGAGCCTGGCCACGGGCGTTTTCTATACCAACGGGCCGATCGTTCCCGGTCCCGGCCAGCATCTCGCCGGCCTGCACGGCGCGCCGCCGAGCGGCGACGGCGCGGCGCAGGACTACGGCACGGTGATCAAGCCGGTCGCGTCGTGGACCACCCCCCATCCGGTGGCCGGCGTGATCAGCTATCCCGCGGCGCAGTGCCAGGGTGACCTCACCGATCTGTGGATCGACGGACGGGCCGCGCCGGCCGGCGTGGACGGCGTGGCCGCGTTCGGCGGTGCCAACGCGGTCAGCGTCCGCAACGTCGGGGTCTACGCCGCGACCGGCCACGGCTTCGCGCAGTACCCGAACCGGGCGGTGACGGTGGCGGGCTGGCACCTGAGCTTCTGCCTGGCCCAGGAGTGCGGTGCGGACGGCTTCTACGGCGCCTACACGGACGCGACGCTGATGGACTGCCATGCCCAGGCCTGCCGGGGCGACGGGTTCAGCATCCGCGGCGCGAACGCGAAACTGATCGGCTGCCGCGGCGACCTGTGCACGAACGGATTCACGCTGGACGTGCCCGGCGGGGGCGGCTACAACGACGCCACGGTCCTGACCGGGTGCGGGACCCAGCGCAACGCGAACTTCGGCCTCAACGTGATCAACACGTCCGCGGACGGCGCCGCCGGCCGGGCTCCGGTGCTGGTCGACGCGTGCTCGTTCGGCGGCGACGGGACCGCCCGGGCGGCCGGCGCCGCCTACGCGGGGATCGGGGTCAGGGGCCGGAACATCGTGATCATCGGATCGGCGTCGGTCACGGTGAACACGGTCGACGTGGGCGGCGGATGCCCGGATTACGGCCTGCTGACCGAGGCGGCGGGCGCGGGCGTTCCCATACTCGTCACGATGGGCACCGGGCTGCTGAACGGGGTGGTCGCGCCGCACCGGGATGGCGCGCCGGCCGCGCAGCTCAGTCTCGGCCCGGGCGTGTACGGCGCGACCGGATACCGTCCTTCGGGCGTCGGATCCCCGGGAGCGGGTGATTAACCGCCCGGTCACGGGGTGGCCGCAGGCGCATGTCGCTGACCAGCAGCATGTTGCTCGACCGTCGGTATGAGCTGGGTGACGGGAGTGACGGGAGTGACGGCGGTGACGGTGGCGGCCAGGGCGACGGCAGCGGCCAGGATCAGGGCTGAGGCGCACGGCGCGAAACGGGCCGCCGGTACCGAAAGCAATCAAGAGTTGTTGTCGTGTTCATTGTTGCGGCGCTGATTAATATGCACCGCTGAGACAATAGATCAGCATTTATTACGCTCAGTCTCGTGCGTCGCCGGGTGCTAGAGGCCTGGAAATAAATGGGCGTGAACCGCAGGCGATGTCACCATCTATCTCGCCGGGCCAGCGGTTTTTTGGGGCGAAACGGGTGCAACCCTGGCAGGCGAAAGGCGACCCGGCAGAGCTTAGCCGGCTGGCGCGTGCTTTGACCCGCGGTGACGGATTTCCCGAACGGGACGACAAAGCCGTCGCTAGGCTCCCGGTCAGATTGGAAGGCGCTCCGCAGGTTGCCCCCGTTACCTGCCCGGTGAGCGCGCCCTGCTCGGGAAGGAGCCCGTTGGGCCAGCATCGCAAGCCGTCGCGTATCCGGCTCCCGCAGGCAGCTCCGGCTGCCGTTGCCGCCGCTCCCACGCTGGCCGGCGTGGCCGCGGCAGCATTCTTGTCACAGCAGGCGCCCGTCGCCCCGTTAGCCTCGGCCGCCCCGCAGCAGGCCGCGCCGCGCTCGGCGGAACTGGACTCCGCGTACCTGCCGGGCACCATGTCGTCGGCGCAGCTGGCTTCGGCGACCCGCCTGGCCCTCATGAGCGAGATGCGGCAGGCGTGGCAGGCCAAGACGGCCACGTCGGCCAAGGCGCAACCCGCGTTCCCCACCCGCTACACGGTTCAGCCCGGCGACTCGCTGTCCGCGATCGCCGCGAAGTTCTACGGCAAGCAGGCCGCCTGGCCGGTGTTGTACTGGCGCAACCACGGCCAGATCCGCTGGGCGAACGACATCGAGGCGGGCCAGGTGCTGCGGATCCCGGCCGAGCCGGCCACGATACCGGCTCCGCCGGCGCAGCTCTCCCCGCCCGCCGCGCCGGCGATCACCACGACGTCCGACTTCAAGGCCAAGCACGCGAGCACCTCGCGGGTGCGGGCGCAGTCGGACCCGGCTCCGGCCACCGCCCCGGCTCCGGCCACTCCCGCGCCGTCCCAGGCGGGGTCCAGCGGGCCGTGGCCGGGCGGTGCGTTCGGCAACTGCGTGGTGGAACGCGAGTCCGGCGGCAACCCGGACGTGTGGAACGCCAGCGGGCACTGGGGCCTCTACCAGTTCAGCGCGTCGACCTGGGCCGAGTACGGCGGCAACCCGGCCGACTTCGGCCACGCCGGAGTGGCCGAGCAGGAAGCCGTGTTCATGAACGCCATGGCCCGGGGCGGCGAGTTCAACTGGGCTCCTTACGACGGCTGCTAGCCCGGCCGGCCGTGCTCCGGGCCGCCCTTTCCCGGCGGCCCGGAGCACGCGCTCAGGGCCCGGTCCCGGCCGCGCCAGAGCGTAAAAGAAATCAGGCCGCACGCAGCGACCGGGCCAGCGCGCCCCGGACGCCGGCCCCGGCAGGCGCCGGCGGGCCGTCACCCGCGCCAGAGCGCTCATGAAAGTGGCGTTGCGTCACTCCCAAGTGACACAGATTCACTTTCATCGGCACCAGCAGGCGCGGCGCGGCGGGGCCGTCGCGTCCCCGCCCGTGAACCGAGCCGGGGTGCCACGCGTGAACCGGGCGGGAGGCCGTCCGTCACGCGTTCCGTTACTGATTGTCTGTTACTCACTTTGAGTTACCGCAGATGTCGGGAAACGTTCATCCGCGTCACTTACTCATAGGTGGGCACTTCGCCGCGGAAATGACGGGCGGCCTATCGGGGCAATGGCGGTAAGGTGCATGCACCGAGTGAGGAGCATGGGGCGGTGGCGCTGCGATATCGGGTCCTGCTGGCCGTAACGACCGCCGTGCCGCTCGTGCTGGCCACGGCGTGCGGCGCCGCGGGCGGCGGCAACGGCGCATCGGGGAACGCGGCGGCGGCGGTGTCGTCGTCCGGCCCCGAAGCATCCGGCGGCGGGATTCCGTTAACGCCGGCGGCCACCCCGCAGGCCCTCACCGAAACCGGCAGCACGCTCCTGTTCCCGCTGATGGGCGCGTGGGCCGCGGCCTACCACCAGCAGCATCCGAGCGTGTCCTTCAGCACCGCGGGCACCGGCTCGACCGCCGGGATCACCGACGCGTCCGCCGGGAAGGTCAGGATCGGCGCCTCCGACGCGTACCTGTCCAGCGGCGACCTGGTCACGAACCCGTCCCTGCTGAACGTCCCGCTGGCGATCTCGGCGCAACAGGTCAACTACAACGTGCCCGGCCTCGCGGCCGGCGCGCACCTCAAGCTGAACGGCGCGGTGCTGGCCCAGATGTACGAGGGAACGATCACGTCCTGGAACGATCCGGCCGTCCGCGCGCTCAACCCCGGCGTCTCCATCCCCGCGACCAGGGTGGTGCCGGTGCACCGCTCCGACGGGTCCGGCGACACCTTCCTGTTCACCAGCTACCTGTCGACGCACTCGGCCGCATGGGACAGCGCGATCGGCTACGGCACGTCCGTCGCCTGGCCGGCCGCCGCCAGCGGCCTGGCCGAGCACGGCAACACCGGCATGGTGTCGGGCTGCAAGGCCACCCCGGGCTGCGTGGCCTACGTCGGGATCGCCTACCTGTCCAGCGCACTCGCCGACGGCCTGGGCGAGGCGCAGCTGGCCAACAACCTGGGTCAGTACGAGCTGCCGACGCCGGCCAGCATCCGCGCCGCGGTGGCGAGCTTCGTGTCCTCGACGCCGGACAACGAGACGATCTCCATGGTCGACGGGCCGGCGTCCGGCGGCTACCCGATCGTCAACTACGAGTACGCGATCGTGAGCGTCCGGCAGCCGAGCGCGGCCGTGGCCCGCGATCTCAAGGCGTTCCTGCACTGGGCCATCACCGCCGGAAACGCGGCCCAGTTCCTGAACACGGTGCGGTTCCAGCCGCTGCCGGGCCCGGTGGTATCGCTCTGCGACGCGCAGATCGCGAGGATCGGCTAGCACAGGCCGTGGCCGCGCGAGGCCCGGACGAGAAGGGAGGGGCGCGATGACGCTCCGGACCCCGTCGCATGCGCGGCCGGCCCCAGGCCAGCCGCCCGGCGCCCCGTCCGCCCCGTCCGCGTCGCCTGCTCAGCCCGGCGTACCGGAGCCGGCCGCTGCCGGCCCGCGCCGCCGCATCGGGCGGACCACCCCGACCCGGCTGCGCCTCCTCATGATCGGCCTGCTCCTGGCCTCGCTCGCCTGGGGCGCGGTGGGCGCGTGGGCGGTAGGCCAGCACGCCTCCGCGGCGCAGGACGTGGTCTCCACCAGCGAGCCGCTCAGCCTGAGCGCCCAGCAGATGTACCGGTCCCTGTCCGACGCGGACGTCACCGCGACCACCGCGTTCTTGTCCGGCCCGTACGAACCGCTCGCGGCGCGCCAGCGCTACGCGGCCGACATCGCGCAGGCCGCCACCGATCTGAGCGCGCTCAGGAACGCCGCCTCGGCGTCGTCCGGCCCGCGGCTGCTGGCCAGCCTGTCGGCGGTCTCGACCGGCCTGCCCGTCTACACCGGCGACGTGGCGCAGGCCCAGACCGAATACGCGCTCGGGTACCTGCTGACCGGCGGGTCATTCATGCAGGTCGCCTCCGAGGAGATGCACCTGACGTTGCTGCCGGCGGCGCGGACCATCTACGCGCAGGAGAACGCCGGGCTCACCGCGGCCAGCGCGCGCGCGACCGGGCTGCCGCCGATCGTGGTGGTCCTGGTGCTCGCCCTGGCCATCGCGGTGGTGCTATACCGGGCCCAGCGCTGGCTGTGGCGGCGCACCCACCGGGTGGTCAACTACGGCCTGGCCGCCGCGACCGCGTTGCTGCTGGCCTGCGCGCTCTGGCTGATCGTCGCGTTCGCGGTGGCCCGGGCGGACCTGCATCAAGGCACCGGGCACGGTTCGGCCCCGGCCGAGACCCTGGCCCAGGCCGCCATCGACGCCCAGCAGATCCGCGGCGATGAGATCCTCAACCTGATCTCACGCAGCGGCGACACCACGTTCGTGCAGGACTACACCAAGGTGCGCGCCGCGCTGGGCCCCGGGCCCGGCACCCTGCTGACCGGCGCGATCGCCGCCTCGCCCGGCGGGACGGGCGCGCGGTGGGCCTCGGCCGCCGCCAGCGACGTCCAGCCCTGGTACGCGGTGAACGATCAGATCTACCAGCTCGACGCGCAGGCCCGCTACGCCGCCGAGACCAGGCTGGTGACCGGGACCGGCGCGGGCAGCTCGGCCACCGGATTCGGCAAGGTCGAGAACGACCTCAGCCGCGCGATCGCCGCGGACCAGGTGATCTTCCACGCCAACGCGACCGCGGGCAGCGGCGCGTTCGGCGGCCTGGAGGTCGGGATCATCGTGGTCGCGGTCCTGATGGCACTGGGCTGCGTCTGGGGCCTGTCGGTCCGCCTGGCGGAGTACCGGTGAGGGCCCGCGCCCCCGGGCCGGGCCCGGCCATGCTGACCCCGCAGCAGGCGGCGTCGGCCGTGGCGTCCGCGGCGGCCGAGCGCGACACCATCCAGCAGAACCTGCTCGACCTCGACGGCAGCTTCGGCAAGCGGCTGCTGTCCGGCGCCACGCTGACCGGCGAGACCAAGCGGCGCTGGGACGCCGCCACGGCCGACCTGACCCGGCTGTGGGAGATCTTCACCGCGTACTCCGCCGTCGTGGACCGCGCCGCCGAGATGCTGCCTGGCGCCCGCAGGGCGGCCGCCCGCGTGCTCACCGATATAACCGCGATTTTGAACGCCCCGTCCGTCCGGCTGCCGGGCGGCTCCTCCCCCGTGGCCCAGGGGAACATCACCGGGACCGCCGAGCAGCTGGTCACCATGGCCGAGGCGGTCCGCGAGATGCGGCGCCTGTTCGCGGGCGTCGCCGACGTGGTCAACGCGGCCGAGACGGTCTGGAACGCGCTGGCCGATCAGCTGCAGCAGGTGGCGGACGATCTGGGCGCGGCCAAGGAGCGGGCGGCCGGGATCGAGGACGACGCCCTGGCCGGCGCGCTGGCGGTGGCCGAGGCCGACCTGGCCCAGCTGCGCGCGATGGTGACCGGCGACCCGCTGCCGCTGTGGCACCCGTCCGGGGTCAACACCGGCCAGGTCAACACCGGCCAGGTCGACACCGCCCGGCTCGGCCGGCTGCGCGAGCGGGCCGCCGCCGCGGCGTCCCGGGCCGCAGAGCTGGCCGCGCTCCGGGCGGACTCCGACCAGCGCATCGCGGTCGTGACCGCGGCCGTCACGACCGCGCGAGACGCCTGGCAGGACGCGATGTCCGCGCGCGAACGGGCCGCCGCCAAGATCGCCGGAGCCCCGGCCACGCCGCCCGATGTGCACGGCCTCGCGCAGCGGCTGGCCGGCCTGGCCGACCTGCGGGCCGCGGGGCGCTGGAGCCGGCTGGCGGCCGAGCTGGATCAGCTGGAGGGCCAGGCGGCCGCGGCGGCCAGGGACTGCCGCGACGTGGAACGCCAGGCCGCCGCGCTGCTGGACCGGCGCGAGGAACTGCGCGGCCTGCTCGGCGCGTACCAGGCCAAGGCGGCGAGGGTCGGCGGCGCGGAGGACAGCATGCTCGAGTATCGCTACGACCGCGCCCGCAACCTGTTGTGGACGGCTCCGTGCGACCTTTCGGCCGCGGCGGCCGCGGTGACCGGCTACCAGCAGGCGGTGCTGGCGCTTGAACGGGGGCTACGGCCATGACCACGATCGCGACCACGTGTGCCAGCTGCGGCGGAACGATCGAGGGCGGGTACTGCACCACCTGCGGGCTGGCGGCGGCGCCCGCCGCCGCGGCGGCCAGCACCGCGTCCCTGGCCCGGCCGCCCGCCCCGCGCCCGCCCGGCTCGAGGTCGGGCTCCGGCTCCGGCCCGGGGGGTTCCGGCGGTTCCGGCGGTTCCGGCGGTGGTGCCGGCTCCGGCGGCAGCTTCGGCGCGAGCAGCGGGCGGACCGGGAGTGGGCGCGCGGGCAGCCGCCGGATGCGGGCGGGCAGCAGCCGGGCGTCCCGCGGTCATCTGGGCGCCGGGCTGGTCGAGGTCCCGCCGGTCCCGGCCCACGACCCGGCGACCGCGGTGCTGGCCAACCCGGTGGTGGCCGAGAGCAAGCGGTTCTGCGGCTCGTGCGACCGGCCGGTCGGGCGCGGCCGCGACGGGCGGCCGGGGCTCGCCGATGGCTTCTGCCCGAACTGCGGCAGCCGGTTCTCGTTCGCGCCCAAGCTGGAGCCGGGTGAGCTGGTCGCCGGCCAGTACGAGGTGCTCGGCTGCCTGGCCCACGGCGGGCTCGGCTGGATCTACCTGGCCCGGGACCAGCACCTCGGCAACCGCTGGGTCGTGCTCAAGGGCCTGCTCAACAGCGGCGACGCCGGCGCCCAGGAGGCGGCGCTGGCCGAGCGCCGGTTCCTGGCCGAGGTGGAGCACCCGAACATCGTCGGCGTGTACAACTTCGTGCAGCACGCCGACCGCCGGACCGGCGAATCGGCCGGCTACATCGTCATGGAGTACGTGGGCGGGAAGTCGCTCAAGCAGATCCTGCTCGAACGGCGCCAGTCCGGCCAGTCGCTGCCGCTGCCCGTGGCGCTGGCCTACGCGATCGAGGTGCTGCCCGCGCTCGGCTACCTGCACGCCAAGGGCCTTGTGTACTGCGACTTCAAGCCGGACAACGTGATCCAGACCGAGGAGCAGCTCAAGCTCATCGACATGGGCGGCGTGCGCCGGGTCGACGATGACGACAGCGCGATCTACGGGACCGTCGGCTACCAGGCGCCGGAGATCGCGGCCGAGGGGCCTTCGCCGTCCTCTGACCTCTATACCGTTGCCAGGGCGCTCGCGGTGCTCACCTTCGACTTCGCTGGCTACCAGGGCAAATACGCCAACCGCCTGCCGGACCCGGCGACGGTTCCGGTGCTGGCCCAGCACGAGTCGTTCCTGCGGGTGCTGCTGCGCGCCACCGACCCCGACCCCGACGGCCGGTTCGCCTCGGCCAGCGACATGGCCGAGCAGCTGACCGGGGTGCTGCGCGAGGTGCTCGCGGTGTCGGACGGCCAGCCCCGGCCGGCGTTCTCCGCCCTGTTCAGCCCCGAGCTGCACGCGATCGGGGTGGACGGCGCCGGCGCCCCGGGCGCCGCCCACGCCGAGCCGCCGCCCGCGGCCGAGATCGTGGCCAAGCTCCCCGTGCCCCAGGTCGACGCGTCCGACCCAGCGGCCGGCTTCCTGGCCACGCTGAGCACGCTGGACCCGGACCAGCGCAACGAGGCCCTGTCCGCGGCGGCGGCCGGGGAGCACGGGGTGTCGCCGGACGTGGCCGAGTCGGCCGAGACCCGCCTGGCGCTGGCCCGGGCCCGCATCGTCACCGGGGACCTGGCCGACGCCGAGGCCGTGCTGGCCGAGCTGGCCGCCAGCGATCAGGCGGACTGGCGGGCCGCCTGGTACTACGGGCTGCGGCACCTGGCGGCCGGCCAGCCCGGGGACGCGAAGACCGCCTTCGATGCCGTGTGCGACGCGCTGCCCGGCGAGCTCGCGGCCAAGCTCGCGCTCGGGCTGGCCGCCGAGGCCGCCGGGGATCTCGCCGCCGCTCAGCGCTATCTTCAGCTCGTGCTGACCGTCGATCCTTCGTACGTCAGCGCCGCCTTCGGCGTGGCCAGGACCCGGCTGCAGGCCGGCGACCCGGCGGGCGCGATCGCGGCGCTGGCGGCCGTGCCCGAGACCTCCAGTTACCATCTGGCCGCCCAGGTGGCCGCGGTGCGCATCCAGGTGTCGGCCCGAACGGCCGCGGCCCAGGTGTCACCTGATGAGCTGCGGCAGGCAGGCGGCCGGCTGGCGCATCTCAAGCTCGACGCGATCCAGCTCGAGCTGCTCACCGCCGAGGTGCTGCGGGCCGGGCTGGACTGCGTCACGCACGCGGGGTCGGCCGCCGGCGGCCAGTTGCTCGGCTGCGACTTCACCGAGCGGGCGCTGCGGTTCGGCCTGGAGCGCAGCTACCGCGCCCAGGCCCGGCAGGCGCCCGATCTGCGGCGCCGGATCGAGCTCGTGGACCTGGCCAACAACGTGCGCCCCGGGACCTGGTCATGACCGGCGACGCCGGCGACCCCGGCGAACCGGCGCCGGGCCCGAGCGCCGTGTGCCCGGCGTGCGGCTGGCCGGTCAGCCCGCAGGACAACTTCTGCGAGGCGTGCCGGACCGAACTTGCCCCCGCCGTGGTCAGCGGGACCAGCCCGCAGGCCGCCACCACGTGCCCGTTCTGCGGGTCGGATCAGATCACCCCGGACGGCTACTGCGGCTCGTGCGGCCGCAAGCCGCCGGCCAGCCGCGACCACACCGAGATCGACCTGGGCGTGGTGGCCGGCGTGACCGACCGCGGCCTGCGCCATCACCGGAACGAGGACGCGATGGCGCTGGCGACCGCCGAGGTGCCCAGCGGCCCGGTGGCCGTGGCGGTGGTGTGCGACGGGGTGTCCACCACCCGGCGGCCGGACGAGGCGTCGCTCGCGGCCGCGCAGGCGGCGGTGGAGGTGCTGCTGGACGCCGCCCGTACCGGGCACGATCTCGCCGAGTCGTCGCGTAACGCGGTGTCGGCGGCCCGCGAGGCCGTGATCAGGCTGGACGACGCTCCGGGCGACTCGCCGTTGCTGGACCCGCCGTCGGCCACGTTCGTCTCCGCGGTCATGACGCCCGAGGCGGTCACGCTGTGCTGGCTGGGCGACAGCCGCGGCTACTGGCTCGGCGCCGGACCGGAACCCGCCGCCGAGCGGCTCACCGTCGACGACTCGGTAGCCGGGCAGATGGTGGCGGCGGGCCTGCTCTCGGAGACCGAGGCGCTGGCGATGCCGCAGGCGCACGTCGTTACCGGCTGGGTCGGCCCGGATCTGGACGGTGCCGCGCCGCATGTGGTCCGGTTCGAGCCGCCCGGTCCCGGCGTCCTGCTGCTGTGCTCGGACGGGCTGTGGAACTACCAGCCGGAGGCGGCCAAGCTGGCCGAGATGGCGCTGCCCGGGGCGCTGACCGAGCCGCTCGCCGCCGCCGTGGCGCTGGTCGAGTTCGCAATCAAGTCCGGCGGCATGGACAACGTGACCGTGGTGCTCGCGCCGTTTCCCCCCAGGACGACCGATCCGGTGAAAGACCACCCGGCCACGGCGCCGTTTTCGCTGCGAGCTGATCCCGAGGAGACGCAGGCCTGATGAGTCATCCCGACTTCACCGTTGATATAGCCCAGAACGAGTACCTGCCCGACGGCGGCGATGACGTCAACGCCATCGTGACCGTGACCTCCCCGGACACGATGACGGCGGCGCCCGCGCCGGACGAAGGCAGCGCGGAGATCATCATCGTGGACTGCTCCGGATCGATGCGGTCGCCGCAGACCAAGATCGCCGAGGCCCGCGCGGCCACCGCGGCCGCCATCGACGTGATCCGCGACGGCGTCGCGTTCGCCGTGATCGCGGGCACCCATGAGGCGCATCCGGTGTTCCCGCACGACGGCACGCTGGCCGTGGCCGACGCGACCACCCGGCAGTACGCGAAGCAGGCCGTGGCCGGGCTGATGCCGCGGGGCGGAACCGCGATCGGGCAGTGGCTGCGGCTGGCCCTGTCCATGTTCATGGCGTATCCGGCGTCGCTGCGGCACGCGATCCTGCTCACCGACGGCCGGAACGAGCACGAGTCCCCGGAGCAGCTGAGCGCGGCGATCAGCATGTGCGAGGGCATGTTCAGCTGCGACTGCCGCGGCGTCGGCACCGACTGGGAGGTCGCCGAGCTGCGCCGGATCTCGTCCGCGTTGCTCGGCTCCGTCGACATCGTGCCCGATCCGTCCGGGCTGGCCGCGGACTTCGCGGCCATGATGGAGACCGCCATGGGCAAGCAGGTCGCCGACGTGTCGCTGCGGGTGTGGACGCCGCAGCACGCCACCGTCCGGTTCGTGAAGCAGGTCGCGCCGGTGGTCGAGGACCTGACCGGCCGCAGGACGCAGTCGGGCCCGCAGGCGGGCGACTACCCGACCGGGGCCTGGGGCGCCGCCGAGAGCCGCGACTATCACGTGCGGGTCCAGGTCGTGCCCGCCGCCGTCGGCCAGGAGATGCTGGCCGCGCGGGTGAGCCTGGTCGCCGTCACCGATTCCGGTCCCGAGGTGCTGGGCCAGGGCCTGGTCCGGGCGATCTGGACCGACGATGAGGCGCTGTCCACCCGGATCAACCCGAACGTGGCGCACTACACCGGCCAGGCCGAGCTGGCCCAGGTGATCCAGGAGGGCCTGGAGGCCCGCAAGCAGGGCGACGAGGAGACCGCGACGGCCAAGCTGGGCCGGGCGGTGGCGCTGGCCGAGCAGTCGGGCAACGACGGCACGGCCCGGCTGCTGGCGAAGGTCGTCGACGTGGTGGACGCGGCCACCGGCACCGTGCGGCTCAAGAAGAAGGTCGACGACGCCGACGAGATGGCGCTGGACACCAGGTCGACCAAGACGGTCAGGACCAGGAAGTAAGCGAGGCAGCAGCCATGCCGACCTGCTCCGCCGGCCACGACAGCGCGAGCACCGATTTCTGCGACGTGTGCGGGATGCGCCTAGGCGTCCCGGGGCCCAACCCGGCCTCGCCTGGCCAGCCCGGGTCCGCGTCCTCCCTGGCCGGGGCCACGCCGCCGCAGCCCGGGTTCGGGCCCTCCTCCCCTGCGGAGCAGTGCCCGCGGTGCGGGGCGGGCCGGACCGGGCAGTTCTGTGAGGCGTGCGGATACAGCTTCGCCTCCGGCGCCGTGCGGGTCACCACGGCGCCAAGCTACGTGCCCACGCCACCCGGCCCGCCGACCGCGCCAAGCACCCTCGCCGCCGGCCAGGCCGCCGCCGGGTGGTCGGCCGTGGTGACGGCCGACCGGGCCTATTTCGACAGCGTCATCGCCGCCAGCGGCCCCGAGGCCGCGGGCCTGGAGTTCCCGGCGTACTGCCCGGAGCGCCGGTTCCGCCTGCAGGCACCGCAGATGCGCATCGGCCGCCGCAGCGTGTCCCGCGGCCTCGAGCCGGAGATCGACCTGACCGGCCCGCCGGCCGACCCCGGTGTCTCCCACCTGCACGCGGTCCTGATCGCCGAGAACGACGGCTGGACGGTCTTCGACCCCGGGTCGTCCAACGGCACCCAGGTCAACGGCATCGAGATTGCCACCGGGTCGCGGGTGCGCCTGCGAGACGGTGACCGGGTCTGCGTCGGAGCGTGGACGGTGCTGACCATCCGCGGCGCCTGACAACCGCCGGACCCGCCGCTCGGCCGGATGTGTTGCCCTGCCACCCCGGGGTATCCGGAACCGCAGGATCCGGATCCGAGTCAGGGGGGGCGACGATGGCCGGGAAGTTCGTGCTGAAAAAGGGCGCCAGCGGCAAATTCCACTTCAACCTGCAGGCCGCGAACGGCCAGGTCATCGCGACCAGCGAGACCTACGAGAGCAAGGAATCAGCGCTCAAGGGAATCGAATCGGTCAAGACCAACGCGCCCGCCGCTCAAGTCGAGGACGAGACCTCGAAGTAAGGACCGAATCGCCTTGAGCGTTCATGGATGTACCAAAGGGCGCGCTGCTGGGCGCCCGACGGTACATCCATAAGTGACCGGCGGCGCCGCGATTCCGCCTACGACGAGGGGACGTGCTGTCCCCGCTGAAAATCGGCGGCGAACGTGCTGGCCATGGCGGACAGGACCGCCGGGCCTGAGAAAATCAGCCCGAGTTCCCGGTTGCGATCCAGGGAGGTGCTGGAGAAGTTCTCCGAGCCGATGAACATCTTCGCGTGCGAGGTGCCGTAGTCGGCCTCAATCACTTTCCCGTGTATATAGAAACCAGTTGATGAGCTGTAGTAGCTGATGTGCACCCCGGCATCGGCCAGCCTGGAATACGCGCTGTTGTATTCGCCGTCCTCGTTCTCCCCGCAGACCTGCACGTCGACGCCGCGCTTGGCCGCGTTGATCAGCGCGTCTTCCACCGACGTGTCGCCCATCTCCTCGCTGTAGATGCGCAGGCTGGTGGTGGCGCCGTTGATGAGAGCGAGCAGCTTGTCCTGCGAATCGGTTGGCGACCAGACAAGGTCGGCGCCGTCACTAGGGGTAACCGAGGTGTGGTCGAAATCGGCGTCGAATACCGCGGAGATCGCCGCGATGTCGGCCCGGTTGGAGTCCACGACCAGGAAGTCACGCGAGGTGACGTAATAGTTGCTGGTCAGGTTGGCCGTCATGATGACGGCGTCGGTCCCGTCGACCACCACGGTCTTCTGGTGGGTGTACTCGTACTTCGACCACGACCAGACGACCTTGACCCCGTGCGACGTAAGGAAATGGTATGCGCCCGAGTTGAGGCTCTCTTCCCGCTGATCCAGCACGACCCTCACGTGCACTCCCCTGGCCGCGGCCGCCGCGAGGTCGTTCTCCGCCGTTCCGTCGGAGAACTCGTACATCGTCACGTCGATGCTGTGCCGGGCATGGTTGATGAGGTTGTAGACCGGCGAGAATCCGGCGCTCGGCTCGATTATCAGCGGCCCGGCCTGGGCCGACGTCGAGGGGCTGCTGGTGGCGGGGGCCGAGGTGGCGCCCGGTGCCGGGGCCGGGCTCGATCCGGGCTCAGGCGTCGAAAACTGAACCTTGCAGCCGGCCACCACCAGCCCCACAGCGACGGCAACCGCCGCCGCTGACCAGGCAGAAGCGGCGAACGCACGAGGGCGGAGCATGGGGGCACCTTTCTGGCGGGTCTACGCCAACCCGCACAGTCCGCCCATCAACTACCCGCACCACGGAACCTAAGCCGGTCAGTTCATCCTAATTCGGACAAGGGACCGGACTCCCGGAGAGAGCTCACCAAGGTGAAAGCCCGGCTAATCCGATTAGCCGGGCCCACCTAAAAAGCATTCGATTCATTAATGAGTCAACCGAGGTGGTCGAAGTCCCCCCGCTTCACCCCGTCGACAAAGGCCATCCACTCATCGCGGCTGTAAGCAAGGACGGCGGACCCGCCTGGAACCTTGGAGTCACCGATGAAGAATTCGGTGCCGTTTGTGGCGATTCTGACACAACTGCCGCCATCGCACGCTCTTGCGACATGCCATGACAAATTTTCTATTCTTTGCGGTCTCGAAGACTGCATTTACGTTAACCTTCCTTCCTTGGCACCTGAATGGGGCGCCGGTACCGGATTCTTAGAGAACTCATTACTGACTTTAGTGATTAGGCTCATGGAGTCACTTGGACTGAGTGCCGCGTCACGTAGGTAGTCCAGTGCCTCGCGGTATCGTGCGATCTCAATCGGGCGTTCGAAGTATCGATTGTGGAAGAGGCCCTCCACAAACACCACGGGACGCTGCTGGCTCTCATTCCCGAATTCCAGGAAATTAAAATTGCTGTCGGTACTGGCGTGTGCGCCAACCGTGAACGGTATGACCTGAATGATAGCCTTGTCCTCCCTGATACGTGCAAGCATCTTGGCAACTTGAGCTTGCATGATCGCGGATCCGCCGACCTGCCGGTGCAGAACGGCCTCGTCCAGGAGAGCGCGAAAGCGCGGCGGGATTTCTCGATCCAGCAGCTGTTGGCGACGCAGTCTGGCCTCGGCTCGCTGAGCGACGGTCTCCGGGTCCATCTTTCGCTCGATGCCCTTGATCAGCGCTCGCGCGTAGTCGCCACTCTGCAATAGGGCGGGAACGAAATACATTGAATAACAAGTAATGGCCGTGGCTTCTTGCTCGAGGCCCAGGAGGGGAGAGAAGACTGGTTCTTCATATTCGGTCCACCAGCCGGGCTTACGTGCCTGACGGGCCAACTCCATGAGCTCGTCAGCTTCGGCCTCATCGGTTACCCCGTAGACGAGGCAGAGATCGCGTACGTCGCGCGGGTTAGCTCGGCGTGCGCCGGTCTCAAGGCGGCTGATCTTTGTCGCGGAGCACATCAGCCGCTCGCCCACCTCTTCGACGGTCAGGCCGAGCCCAGTACGGAGTTCGCGAAGGCGCCGACCAAGCTCGCGTTGGCTAGCGACCGGGTTGACGTCCTCGGCGGGAGCGTTTCGTCTCGCCGCGGGACGACGGCGCGGAGCAGCGGGCTTGTTGCCATCGCCAGCGGCACTTGCCACGATGTCGCATCGTACACGGTGAGGACTGTCCTGGCAGTACTGCACAGCCAATATTCGGCGCCCGATATAAATTTTTGGACAGCGCCGATTAGACATTCGGGCTGGCTGCAAGCGTGATCGAGCTATCAGCGGCGTCGTAGGCCGACTCTCCTGGCTGGGGCAAAGGGTAAACCCTACCACGGAGCAGGCCGATCTGTGGCGAAGACCATTGGCAAATACCAAAAGGCATGAGACCGTGATGGCTAAGGGCGCTTGCCGTCGCCGCGCCCCGCGGGGGCCGGCCTTAGCCGGAAGGAGGTCCTCACGCCTGAGCCGGTGGCGCTGAGACGCGAGAACCGGACGTCTCAAGCAAGCACGGCCGATGTTCGCCCATCGGCCGTGCCTAGTCACCAAGCCATAGCCCCACGAGAAGGATGGGCCAAGTGATAGGGATCATGCTACCTGTCCCAACAAGGAATGCAAGGTTACCTTTCCGCGCCGGTTCCGCCGCGCCCCGGCCCGGCCGCCTGGCCCTCCTGACCGACAGCTGCCGGAGGGAGGTGAGCACCAATGCAGGCGGCAGTTCAGGAGGTGCAGGGGACACAGATCGCAATAGTGCTGGGCGCGATTGCGATCGTGGCCTTCTGGCGCACGATCCTCAAGTGCATGGTCATGCTGGTAGCGATCGCGATAATCGCGGCGTTAGGTTACGGCGCGGTCGTGATCTGGCAGGGCATGCACCACCACATCCCGGGTTAAGTGACGGTCTGCCGATCGGCCGACCGGCGACATAGCCATGACGCCGATCGGCAGGCACTTGTGCGGGGCGGTGATCCAGCTAGCCGCCGGCGCTGGCCAGGACCTGGTCGCCGATGGCGTCCCGGACCCGCATTCGGGCCTGGTGCAGCCGGCTCTTGAACGCGGCTTGGCCGACTCCCGCGATCTCGGCGGCCTCCTGCGTGGACAGGCCCTCGACGTCACGCAGCACGATCGCGGTCCGCAGCGGCGGCGGCAACTCGGCGAGGGCCTGGGCCAGCACCATGCGCAGCTCGCTCGCCTCGGCCTGACGGGACGGCTCCTCGGCGGCCGGAGCGGGCAGTTGCAGTTCGTCCGGGCCGAGCGACGCGCCGGCCGTCCGGCGGGCTCGTTTCTCGAGGGCGCGGTTGGCCTCGTTGACCGCGATCCGGTACAGCCAGGTGAAATAGCTGGACCGGCCGCGGAAGCCGCCGATGCCGCGCCAGGCTCGCAGCATCACCTCTTGGGCCACGTCCTCGGCCTCGCCGCGGTCGCCCAGCAGCCGCAGCAAGAGCATGAACAGCCGGTCGGCGTAGGCGCCGGAAAGACTCTCAAAGGCGGCGACGTCACCGGCCTGGGCCCGGGCGATCAGCTCGGCATCGGTGGCCGGGCCCCCGGCCGCCGACGGGCGCTCGCCCGGCGACGGCGGCGTCACCGGGCAAACGGGGCAGCCGAGCCGTCGGACCCGGCCGGGCCGACCCGGGCGAAGATCGTGGCGGGAGCGCGAACCCCGGCCGGTCCGCCCAGGCCGCCGAGCGCGTACACGAGGGCACGCATGGCCCGGATGCCGCGCCCGCAGTCCACGCAGTCCCGCGCGTGGCGGTCCAGGCGGCGACGGGCGAGCGGGCCCAGGTCCCCCTCAACGTAGTGCGAGAGGTGTGCCTGCGACCACCGGTGCTCGCGCGCCCTGCTCATCACGCCACCCATCACGTCTCCCCCCGGCTCGGGACTGGGGCCACCGCCGTTGTCACGGTAGTGGCCCCGCCGGTCACTTGTCCGCAGGGTCGAACGCGAGCGAACAGGAGTTGATGCAGTACCGGTCGCCCGTCTCGGTGGGCCCGTCGTTGAACACATGGCCCAGGTGGCCACCGCAACGACGGCAGACGACCTCGGTGCGCCGCATGAACAGGCTGTTGTCCTGCCGCAGTTCGACCGCCTCGGCGACCGAGGGCTCGTCGAAGCTCGGCCAGCCGGTACCCGAGTCGAACTTGGCGTCGGAACGGAACAGCTCGCTGCCGCATCCGGCGCACCGGTAGATGCCGTCCTCGTGATTGTGGACGAACTCGCCGGTGAACGGGCGCTCGGTGTGGGCCTGCCGCAGGACGCTGTACTGCATCGGAGTCAGCTCCTGGCGCCACTGCTCGTCCGGCTTGGTGACCTCGCGGACGGTGGCGGGCTCGGGGTTGACACGGTTCTTACGCATCCGACGGTTCCTTTCTCTCGTCCTTCACCTGGTTAGACCCGCATCCCGCCCAAACGATTTTTGGCGGCGCCGGGAAGTGGTTGGATGAGGGCCAGTCCCGGCCGACGGGGAGGCTTCGGTGATTGTCGTATTCGGCGGCGTTCAGATCGACGCGCCCGGCGCACCCGTTTCCCGGTTTCCGGAAAGTCAGGTTACGGACGTTTCGGGGCGGGTCCGGTCTTTGTTGTCGGGGTTGCGGCCGCGCCTGCTGGTGGGCGCGGCCGCCTCAGGGAGCGACCTGGTCATCCTGGAGCAAGCCCTCAATCAGGGACTGAAAGCGCATATCGTGCTCCCCTTCGCGCCGGACAGGTTCCGCCAGACGTCGGTCGAGTCCCGCGGCCCGGCCTGGGTCAGTCGCTATGAGGCCGTGCTGGCGCAGGTCCGCCGGGGACGCGCGGTCCTGGAGGTGCTCGGGGAGCCCGAGGACGACGGCGTGTATACGCGCACCAACGGGCACCTGCTCTCCCGCGCCGACGAACTGCGGGCGGACGGCGAGGAGATCATCACGCTGCTGTTGCGGCCGGCCGGGGCCGACGGGCGGTCGGTGACCGATGACCTGGGCGCGCGGGCCGAGTTCGCCGGGCTGCTCGTGCTCGATCTGGACTGCAGGCGCAGGCTGGCCGACCGCCGGTCGGCGTTCGTGGCCATGCCCTATGGCAAGAAGATGGACCCGCGGACCGGGCTCGAGATCGACTGCGATGCGGTCTTCGACCGTGTCTACGTGCCGGTGCTCGAGGACCTCGACTATCGGTGGCAGCGATCGGATCGCGAGACCGACACCGGCGTTATCCATGTCGGCATGGTCGAGGCCCTGGCCAACAGTGACCTGGTGATCGCCGACCTGACCGCCCTGAACCCGAACGTGCTGTACGAGCTCGGGCTGCGGCACGCGCTGGCCGACAAGGTCACCGTGCTGACCGCACCGGATCTTGGCGACGGCGGCGGCACGCGGGGCGCGTTCGACATCGATTTCATCCGGCGCGTCCCGTACCACCGCAGCGCGGAGGGGCTGACCGACCGGCAGGCGGTCCAGGCCATCGGCGCGCTGCGGACCATGCTCGCGGGTGTCGCGGAGGCCGCCCGCGCGGTGGACAGCCCGGTGTTTCTCTGGTTCGACGTCGCGCGGGCCGATCTGCGCGCGCGGGCCGCGGTCACGCCCGCCGCGCGGCTCGAGGTGCAACTGCGGCAGAAGATCGCCGCCGCCCGCTCGCAGGCCACCCCGGCCGAACTGCTCGAGCTGGCCCGCGAGGTTGACGAGGCCGGGGTGGCCGCGTCAGCCCGGCAGGCGATGCGGCTCGACCTGGCCATCGCCCTGCGTGAGCAGGGCGCGTACGCGGACGCGGTCGGCCTGCTCGACGGGGTACCGGCTCCGGAAGGACCGCCGCCGCTGCGCACCCTCTGGCTGCAGGCCCATGCGCTCGCGCTGCGCCGGCTTGGCGAGCAGGAGCCGGGGGCCGCCCGGGCCGACGAGCTCTGGGCCAGGGCCGAACGGCTGCTGAGCGAATTGCTCGCCGATCCGCGCCCGTCCGCCGAGACCTGCGGCATCGCCGCCGGCCTGGCCAAGCGCCGGTTCGCGCGGTTCCTGGATGCCGGAAACCGCACCCAGGCCGACATTCAGCTAGGCCGGATGATCAGGCTGTACCGGACTGGCTACGAGGGCGAGCCCTGGGATTACTACGTCGGAATCAACCTGGTGGCCAGCCTGAGGCTGCGCGGCCAGCGATTCCCGCATTCCGGATCGGAGGATGACGTGGCCGAGGCCGGTGAGGTCGCGACCGTGGTCCGGCTCATGGTGCGGCGGCTGCAACCATCCATGCGGACGTTCTGGGCCAGCGTCACCCGGGCCGAACTGGCCCTTCATGAATTCCTGCTTGACCATCCCGATGGCGGCCAGCCCGTCGACACGATCGTCCGTGCCTACGCCGAGGCGCTGGCTCAGGAGTACCCGCCGGAGTACCAAAAGTCGGCCTATGATCAATTGGAGATTTTCCGCCGGGCAGGCGATCCGCCGCAGGTTATCGACGCCGTTCAGGCCGTCTTTCCCTGATCGAGCCGCTCCGGCAGGTAGGTAGCGGCCGGGTCGATACGCAGATCGCCCCGGGCATTGAGGGGGTCGCGCATGGCAATCGCATTGTTCCAGGAGTGGCCCCGGCTCCGGACCCGGCTCGACAAGAAGCCGTTGATCCCGCAGGACCGGGCCGGGAAGTACCCGCTGCTAGAACTCGACCTGAACGCGGTCGAAACCATCATCGGCCCGGCGTTCACTGAATTCGATCTCAAGGCTCTGCGCGCCCAGAACAGCTTCCGGCGCCAGCAGGTGGCGCTGATCTGCGTCACCGCGTTGACCACCGCGTTCGGCGCCGTCCAAGCGGCCTTTAGTCACCAGCTCTGGCCGGGAGTCGTCGTGGCGGTGCTGGGTGTCCTCTCCGCCGCCGTGGCCGGGCAGGGCGGGGAGCGTGCCGCGCACCGCGACTACCTTGAGCACCGCACACGCGCGGAACGTCTGCGGTCGGCGGCATTCGCGTATCTGGCCGGATTGCCGCCGTTTGGCGAGGACGACCGTGAGGCCAGGCTGGCCAGGGCGGTCACCGACATCGCGGAAGGGAGGGAGCCGGCATGAGCGAAGAACGTGTGTCCGAGCAATACGGCGTCGCCGAGCAGCACATCCTGAGCGAGCGGGCCAAGCAGTTTGCCGAGCTTTATGTCGAGGACCGGATCGGCGATCAGCTTCGCTTTTACCAGAACCGCCGGGCCCGCGCGGAACGGGCGCGCGATCAGGCTGTTGCCGCGAAGTGGGTGCTGGCCACGCTGGCCGCCATGGCGGGATCGGTCGGCGCCGCCGTCCCGGATTGGCGGACGGGGCTGGCCATCGCCGCGGCGTTCCTCGCCGCGGCCGCCACGGCGGTGACCGCGTACCAGTCGCTTTACTCGTTCCCGCGGCTGGCGAAGATTTACCAGGACGCCGAGCTATCGCTGTCGGCGTTGAGCGCGGCCGGGTTCAGCGCCGATCTCGCGCCGGATCAGGTGGTTGACCTCGTCGGCCGGATAGAGGCCATCTTCAGGCAGGAAAACGGTCAGTGGGGCCAGCTCATCCGGCACTCCGGAGCGGCCAGCGCCCGTCCCGGCGCTCAGTAAGGCAATCGCGCGGGGGGCGGAACGAATATGAGCGAGATCTTTTTCAGCTGGGCGTCCCCGGATCGGGAGACCGCCGGCCGCATCCTCGGCCGAATGCGCGACGCGGGCCTCCCGGTGCGCGACTACTCGGACGACATGGTTGCCGGAGACGTCATACCGCAATGGGTGATTGGCGCGATCGAGCAGGCGCGCATCGTGGTGGCGTGCGTGTCGTCCGCCGCGCTCGCGCACAGCAACTGGGTCAAGACCGAGGTCGATGCGGCCGCCGCCCGGCTGGTCAGCAAGCACCTGGATCGGCTGGTCGTTATCCGGATCGGCCAGGTAGCCGACACCTGGCAGTCCGCGCTGCTCCGGACCGACTCGGTCCGGTACTTCGACCTGGCCGGGATACCCGGAGAGGCAGAGCTGGATCGGCTGATCGATGACCTGAGGGTCGCCTTGGGCATCAACGCGCCGTACGTGATTCCTGCGGCCCTATGTGCGATGACCGCCGACGAGTTCGGCAGGCTGCGCCGGTCCGCCGACCCCGCGCAGGTCGGTCGGCTGGTCGCGCTGTGCCGCCGCCTCGGGATGCCGAATACGCCAGAGCTGTGGGACGAGCTGGCCAAACGACACGGCGCCACCTCCGAGGATTTCGCCCCCTACGCAGACGGCAGATCGCTTATTGAGCTGGCGCAGGCCGTCGTGCGCAGCGTGAACGAGCGGCGCCGGGACATCGGCCGGTCCCCGATCTACCTGCGCTGGTACTCACGCGCCGAGCTGCTCGACAAGAACCTGCGTCTGAACTGGACGAACGCCCACACGGTTTTGTTCGTCGACTCGGTGTCGGCGCTATACCCGGCGGTGACGGCCGGCCTGCCTCCGCCGTCTCAGTCGGAGGACCCGCGGAAAGCGGCGATGATTTACCTTCCCCCGTACACCCGGCACACGGGAGACCTCGAGCGATTGATCGAGGCCAACCTTGAGGGTCAGCTGTACCTCTCGGACACCTTCCAGTCCTGGCGCAGGGAGAACCGCCTGGCCAGCCTGGCCTTCGACATCCCGACCGAGACCTCGCTGCGGCGCTGGCTGGACCAGCTGCTGCTCGCGTTCGACGACGGCCGGCCGCCCCCGTGGGGGCCGAATGTCGACCGGATGGGCCCGAGACCGCCACGACGTTCGCCTTCGATTTCCGGCATGCCATGATCGTCACCTTCTACTCCTATAAGGGTGGCGTCGGCCGGTCGATGGCCCTGGCCAACGTCGGCGAGATCCTCGCCGACATCGGCTACGACGTCATCTTGTGTGATTTTGACCTGGAGGCGCCGGGGCTCGAGCAGTATGCCGCCGGTGCGCCCGACGCCGTCGACGGGCTGCGCGCCCGTCCCGGCGTGGTCGACCTGCTGGAGGAGTACAAGGACCTGCTGGCCGACCCCGGGGGGCCGGGGTCGGCGCCGGCCGATCAGCCCGGGACCTTCAGGGACATGAACGGCCTGCCCCTGCGCCGCCCGTCCAGCTACGTCACGACGGTCGGCGCCCAAAGCGGCAGCCGCCTGGGCCGGCTCCGGTTCCTGGGCGCGGGCGCCCGGGACGAAGCGCACGCCGTCCGGTATAGCGAATCGGTCCGGGCGTTCGACTGGCCGGATTTTTACGACCGCTGGGCCGGCGCGGCCTACCTCGACTTCTTCCGCGAGGATCTCACCGCCGGGCAGACCATCGTCCTCGTCGACAGCCGGACCGGCGTGACCGAGCACGGCGGCGTCTGCACGCACCACCTCGCCGACCTTGTCGTGCTGGTTTCGGCTCCCAATGACCTCAACATCGAGGGCACGAGGTGGATGGCCAACCTGCTCGCGACCGCGGACCTCGCCGCACTGCGCCAGGGTCGTCCGCTGCAGGTGCTGCCGGTAGCGGGGCGGGTCGAGACAGCATCCGAGGTGCAGGCCCTGGCCACGTTCCGGCGCCGCTTCGAGGCCGAGTTCGCGACCCGCGTGCCCCCGGCGGCGGGCGACGGCCGGGCGTTCGTGCAGGCCACCGAGATTCCCTACATCCCCTATTTCGCGTTCACCGAGAAGGTGGTGGCCCGGGAAACCGACACCACGCATCGCGAGCTGCTTCGCGCCTATGAAGCGCTCGGCCGGGCCATCGTCAACGTCGGCCTCGACGCCGGGCTGCTGGCACCGCCCAAGCGCCGCGACTGGGCCGGCGTGCCCCAGGTCAAGCAGGCCGAGCAGGCGCTCAGAGCGATTTTCGACCGGCACCGGCTCTGGCTGGAGAGCGGCCATGAGAACGGAGAGCGCGCGGTGCTGCGCGGCCGCGACCTCAGCCGCCAGGAAATGATCAATATCGACCTCAGCGAGGCTGACCTGACCGAAGCCAACTTGGAGCAGGCCGATATGCGAGGGGTCCGTCTGGTCGAGGCCACGATGACGCGGGCGGTGCTGCGCGGGGCCAAGCTGGATCGCGCGGTTCTGTCCGGCGCGGACCTGCAGGGAGCGGACCTCGCCAACGTCACCTTGCCCGATGCCAGGCTCGACTTCTGCGACCTCGCCGGGGCCGACCTGGAGGCGGTCGATGCGCCGAGGGCCACCTGGCATGCCTCGAACTTGGCCAGTGCGCGGTTGAGCCGCGCCAACCTGTACGGCGGCGATCTGAGCGACACCAACCTCAGCGAAGCCACGCTGCTGGGGACAGACCTGCGGGCGGCCGGGCTTACCGGGGCACGAGGCCTGGATGCCAGCGTGCTCGCGCAAGCAATTACCGACGACGCCACGAGGATCCCCGCTGACACCGGGCAGGTGCCCCGGAAGTCATCGCGCTCGGGGGAAACGGGCCTGCGCACGGCCGACATTGTGCCGGTGTCCGCGCAGCGCAACCATCCAGCCATGAGCGAAGATTTCCACTTTCTCCAGCAGGCACTGTTGCCCGGGTTCAGAAGATTCAGTTCGCAGGCCGCGGTCAAGGCGGGATACCTGCGACTGTGGCACGGCGCGGTAATCGCGCTAGCCGTCATCGGCGTGCTGGCCGCAGCGGTCATCGGCTACCTACTCGTGGTCCACCAGCCGCATCAGTCACTGAGAATCGCCTGGATCGGCGTGACGGCTCTGGCCGTCGCCGCCCTCGCGAGCGGGTCGCTGTTCACCGGCGCGTACCGCAGCCTGGGCGAGCAGCGTGCCAGCTTTCAGCGGACCACCGACCGGCTCCGGGCCGAGTACTTCCTGTTCCTCGGCCGGATCGGCCGGTATGCGGATCCGAGACTGCGCCGGAGCGTCCTTGAGCAGCGGATCAGCATGATCGTCCACGACGGGGCCACGCCATGACCGCCCGGCAGAGCAACTTCCTTAAGCTCTACCTCCGTTACCGGGTCGATCCGTATATCGAAGCTAAAGGTCAGCAGGCCCGGCACGCCCGTCTGCTGCGGGCCCGGCTGCTCATCTCGGCTACGGCCTCGTTCGCCGCGGCGGCTGCGGCCGAGGCACTCGCCGCCACAAAGGTGGCCGTCGCGCTTGCTAGCGGGCTGGCTGTAGCCTGCGCCGTTGCGGGGCTGGCGCTGGCCAGCGCGATCATCGCGTCCGCCTCGGTGGCAGGCGAGGCGACCAGGGTTGGTAGAGAAACCCGAGACTCCCTCGACCGCGCGCATAAGACCCTGCCTGGCCCGGACGCGAGCGACCTGGTCATCGCCGACTGGGTTCAGCAGCTCGAGATCGCCGGACTGCAGCAAGCGGACCCCGGGCCGGATACGCCGGGGACCAGTTAGCGGTGGGCGGCCAGGTGCGGCACCCTGTAAGAGGCAGCGCATCGCAAGGAGCCGCTATGACCGTGACCGACCGCCCGGACTTCGATCTCGACGCGAAGTACCGCGTCACCGACGGCGGGATCCTGCTCACCGGCGTTCAGGCGCTGGCCCGCGTGGTGTTCGACCAGATCCGCGCCGACCGCCGCCACGGCCTGCGCACGGCCGCGTTCGTGAGCGGCTACCCGGGCTCGCCGCTGGGCGGGTTCGACCAGACCCTGGCCCGCACCGGCGCGCTGCTGGCCGAGCACGACGTGCACCTGGTCCCCGGGGTCAACGAGGACCTGGCCGCGACCTCGGTGTGGGGCAGCCAGCAGGACAACCTCGCGCCGCTCAAGGACCACGACGGGATCATCGGGATGTGGTACGGCAAGGCGCCGGGCGCCGACCGTTCCGGAGACGTGTTCCGCCACGCCAACCTGCACGGGGTCGGAACCAACGGCGGCGTCCTCTGCTCGGTCGGCGACGATCCGCAGTCGAAGTCGTCCACCCTGCCGGGCGCGAGCGAGGTCGCGCTGTACGACGCGGGCATGCCGGTGCTGACCCCTGGCACCCCGCAGGAGGTGCTCGACCTCGGCCGCCACGGCTACGAGCTGTCCCGCTACAGCGGCTGCTGGGTCGGGTTCAAGATCGTCACGTCGGTGGCCGACGGGTTCGGCTCGGCGCAGGTCGGCGCGGACCGGATCACCGTGGTCCGGCCGGAGCTGTCCTTCGGCGGCGCGCCCTGGCGGTTCGTGCAGCGGCCCCAGTTCTTCCTGCCGCACACGATCGAGCTGGAGTCAGAACTATACGAGCGCCGCCACGAGGCGGTCCGGGCGTACGCGGCCGCCAACGCCATCAACGCGGTGGAGGTCGACCCCTCGGACCCGTGGCTGACCATCATCAGCGCGGGCCGGACCTACCGCGAGGTCCGCCAGGCCCTGGCCGACCTCGGCCTGGCCGGCGACGCGGATATCCGCGACGCGGGAATCCGCCTGGTCCGGCTGGGGATGATCTACCCGCTGGAGCCCGGCATCGTCGCGGCCGCCGCCCGGGGTGTCCAGGAGATCCTCGTGGTCGAGGAGAAGCGGCCGTTCGTGGAGCGTTTTGTCCGCGAGCAGCTCTACGACCTCGCCGAGCGGCCCCGGGTCACCGGAAAACGTGACGAGCGGGACGCGCCGCTGATCCCCGTCGACGGGGAGCTCAACGCCGACCGGCTCCGCCCGCTGCTGGCTGGCCGTCTGCGGGCCAAGCTGGAAACGCGACCGGGCGTAAAAGACACTGATCTTGATGGTCCGGGGCGTGCCCAGCTGACGTTGCTGCCGGTGGCGCCGGCCCGCACCGCGGCGTTCTGCAGCGGCTGCCCGCACAACCGGTCCACCGCATCCGCGTCCGGGTCGCCGGTCGGCGGGGGCGTGGGCTGCCACGCCATGGTCATGTGGATGGATCGCGGCGCGGTCACCTACAGCCAGATGGGCGGCGAGGGCGCGCAGTGGCTCGGCCGCGCGCCGTTCACCGACGTGCCGCACTACGTGCAGAACGTGGGCGACGGGACGTTCTTCCACTCCGGCAGCCTGGCCGTGCGCGCCGCCGTGTCGGCCGGGGCGACCATGACGTTCAAGGTCCTGTACAACGGCGTGGTCGCGATGACCGGCGGGCAGGACCCGGCCGGGCAGCTGACCGTGCCGCGGCTGTGCCAGGCGATGGCGGCCGAGGGCGTGGCCCGCATCATCGTCGTCAGCGAGGACCCGTCCCGGTACCGGCGCGGCTCCGGGATGCCGCCCGGCACCACGGTCTGGGGGCGCGACCGGCTGGCCGAGGCCGAGCGGGCCCTGGCCCAGGTCCCGGGCGTGACCATGCTGGTCTACGACCAGGCCTGCGCCAACGAGCTGCGGCGGCTGCGCAAGCGCGGCAAGGCCCCCGAGCGCCCGCGGCGGGTGATCATCAACGAGGCGGTCTGCGAGGGCTGCGGCGACTGCGGGGTCAAGTCCAGCTGCCTGTCGGTGCACCCGGTCGACACCGAGCTGGGCCGCAAGACGCAGATCGACCAGGGTTCCTGCAACACCGACTACAGCTGTCTCGACGGCGATTGCCCGTCGTTCGTCACCGTGACCACCGCGCCGGCGCGCGCTCGTGAGCGCGTGACCCCGCAGCTTCCGGCAGAAATTCCTGATCCAGAACGCCCCGTCTCGTCGCTATCCGGACCCGGTTACGGGATCGTGGCCACGGGTATTGGCGGCACCGGCGTCGTCATGCTGAACCAGGTGCTGGCCACGGCCGCGTTCCTGGACGGGCTGCGGGTGACCGGCCTGGATCAGACCGGCCTGAGCCAGAAGGCCGGGCCGGTGGTGTCGCACCTGCGGCTCTGGCCCGGCGATGGTCCCGAGCCCGAGGCGTCCAGCGCGGTCGGCGAGGAGTCGGCCGACCTGCTGCTCGCGCTGGACCTGCTGGTCGCGGCCGACCCGAAGCACCTGGTCCGGGCCGCGCCGGACCGCACGGTCACGGTGGCCTCGACCTCGCTGGTGCCCACGGCCGCCATGGTCCGCGGCGACGGGCCCGCGGCCGACCTCGCCGCGCTGCTCGAGGCGGTTCGGGAACGCTCCCGGCCGGGCGGGCTGATCGAGGTGGACACCCTGGGCCTGGCCACGACGCTGTTCGGGGACGGCGTCACGGCCAACCTGATCGCGCTCGGGGCCGCGTACCAGGCGGGCGCGGTGCCGCTGCAGGCGTCGTCGATCCTGCGCGCGATCGAGCTCAATGGCGTGGCGGTGGAGCGGAACAAGACCGCGTTCCTGGCCGGGCGGCTGGCCGTGCACGACGCGGGGAGTCTGCCCGTGCCGCGGCGTTCGGGTGAGCTGCGCCGGGATCCGGAGCCGGCGTCGGCCGAGGCCGCGGCCCGGCTGGCGGGCGAGCGGGGGCTGGACGGCCCGGCCGCCGAGCTGCCGGTCCGCCGCGCCGCGGAGCTGATCGCGTACCAGAACGTCGGCTACGCCGCGCGGTATCTCGATCTGGTGGGGGCGGCCGCACTGGCCGAGGCCGGGGTGGCCGGGGAACCCGGGGCGCTGACCGATGCGGTGGCGTCCGGGTTCTTTCACCTGCTGGCCTACAAGGACGAGTACGAGGTGGCGCGGCTGCATCTGCTGCCCGAGTTCGATCTTGCTCTGGGGGACGCGGTGCCGGGCGGGCGCGGCATGCGGTACATGCTGCATCCGCCGGTGCTGCGGGCGTTCGGGCTGCGGAAGAAGATCGGGCTTCCGGCCGGGTTGGCGCGGCCGGCGTTCCGGGTGCTGCGGGCCATGCGGCCGCTGCGCGGGACGGCGCTGGACCCGTTCGGGCACACGGCGGTCCGCCGCACCGAACGCCGGCTCGCGTCCGAGTACGAGGCCGAGGTGCATTCGGTGCTGGCCGCTCTGACGTCGGCGAATCTGACCGCCGCGGTGAATCTGGCCCGGCTGCCCCTGGAGATCCGGGGCTACGAGCAGATCAAGCTGGACGCGGTGGCCCGCTACGAGGCCGACCTGGCCCGCCTCCGCCCGCTGGTTCGCTGACCCGGCAACCCCCGCACCAGGGCGCCACCGCGCGATGCGGACGTGGCGGGGCGCGGGCGGCCCGATAATGGGGCGGAATCCGGCAAACCCGACCCCCTGGAGCACGATGGGCGGAGAGGTTTCATGATCTGGGTGGATGAGACGCAAATAGACCCGCTCAGCTACCCAGATCATGGAAAGCGAGCTTGCGAACCGGGATAAACCGGGCGGGTCGGAGGCCATGCCGGCTGCCGTCGCACCGGCTGCCGCCGTGCCGTGCCGGCTGCCGTCGCACCGGCTGCCGCCGTGCCGTGCCGGCTGCCGTCGCACCGGCTGCCGCCGTGCCGTGCCGGCTGCCGTCGCACCGCCTGCCGCCGTGCCGTGCCGGCTGCCGTCGCACCGCCTGCCGCCGTGCCATGCCGCCCGCCGCCCCCGCGGCCGCACCGCACCGGCCCCCGACCGGTCGCTGTAAGTTCGTTGTAACGGATGCCCCTTAGCTTGTTGGTCCTGACCGACGAGATGGGGCGATGGGCGTGAACGGCTCGGCCGAGGATGCGGCGGGGGTCTACGGCCGCATGGCCGAGCTGGACCGGATCCGCGGCTTCCTGGCAGAGCTGGCGGCCCGCCCGGCGGCGCTGCTGATCGAGGGACCGGCCGGCATCGGCAAGACCACGCTGTGGTCGGCCGCGCTCGACATGGCCCGTCGGCGGGGCTGGTGGGTGCTGAGCTGCCGCCCGGTCCGGTCCGAGGCACCGCTGAGCTTCTCGGCCCTCGGCGACCTGTTCGACGCCGTGCCGGAGTCCGGGCTGGACGGCCTGCCCGGTCCGCAGCGCCATGCGATCGATGTGGCGCTGCTGCGGGCCGAGCCGGGGCCCGAACCACCGGACCAGCGGGCCGTCGCGGTCGCGCTGCTCGGCGTCATCCGGAACCTGGCCGGCACCGCGCCGGTGCTGATCGCGGTGGACGACCTGACCTGCCTGGACCGGGCCTCGGCCGTGGTGCTCGAGTACGCGCTGCGCCGGCTCAGCACGCCGCCGGTCGGCCTGCTCGCCACGGTCTCGCCGGGCGGGGCGGACGGCGCGGTCACGTCGCTGCGGCGGGGCCTGCCGCACGGCCGGCTGCGGTCGATCGACGTCGGGCCGCTCAGTCCCGACGCCCTGGCCGCCATGCTGCGCGACAAGGGCGGGCCGCAGGAGAGCTGGCCCGAGGTGGTCGCGCTATGCGAGGCGTCGGGCGGCAACCCGTATTTCGCATTAGAGCTGGCGGCAGCGCTGGGCGCGGCCGGCGGGCCGCGTCGCGCGGGCCAGCCGCTCCCGGTTCCCGGGTCGCTCCAGCCGCTGATCCGGCGGCGGCTGGCCGGTCTGTCGCGGGCCGGGCGCGACGTGGCGCTGCTGGTGGCGGCCGCCTCCGGGCATCCGGCGGCCGGCCTGGTCGTGACCGCCTGCGGCGACGATCAAGCCGCGCAGGACGGGCTGGACTCGGCCGAGGCCGCGGGCGTGCTGCGGGTCGTTGACGACCGGGTGAGCTTCGTTCATCCGCTGCTTCGCTCACTGCACTACGCCAACGCCACGCAGCGCGAGCGCCGCCGGGCCCACCGGCGCCTGGCCGGGGCATGCGCACTGGCCGAGGAGCGGGTGCGGCACCTGGCCCTGGCCGCCGCCGGACCGGACGAAGGGCTCGCCGCGGAACTGGGCGAGGCGGCCAGGGTCGCCTGCCTGCGCGGCGCCGCCGTCGCCGGCGCCGAGCTGGCCGATCTGGCCCACGAGCTCACGCCGCCTGGCTGTCGGCAGGCCCGCGTCCAGCGGCTGGTGGACGCGGGCCGGATGCACCTGATGGCGTTCGACCCCGGCGGGGCGCGCCGGCTGCTCGAGGCCGCCATCGAACTGGCCGGGTCCGGCCCGGTGCGGGCGGCCGCGCTGCACGACCTGGCCCGGGTCATCGCCTACAGCGAGGGCGTGTTCGCCGCCCGGCCGCTGCTCGTCCAGGCTCTGGCTGCGGCCCCCGACGGCTCCGCGCTGAAGGCGCTGTTGCACCGTGACCTGGGCTTCGCCATGGCCGTGGGCACCGAGGGGTTCACCGCCGCGACCCGGGCGCAGTTCCGGTGCGCCCGCGGCATCGCCGAGCGGCTGGCCGACGAGACGCTGATCTGCCAGCTCGAGGCGTTCGATGCGGTGGCGGACTTCGTCACCGGGCACGGTGTGCGTCGGGACCTGATCGAGCGGGCGCTGGCGCACCGCCCGCCGACCGGGCGGGTGGCGATGGAGATGCGCCCGCGCGTGGTGCTCAGCCACGTGCTGCGTTCCGGCGACGACCTCGCCGGGGCCCGTGCCCTGCTGACCGCGGAGTACGCCGAGGCGACCGAGCAGGGCGCCGAGACCGACCTGCCGTTCGCGGCGATGCACCTGGTCGCGCTGGAGACCTGGGCCGGAAACCTGGACCTCGCCGAGGAGTACGCCGACCACGGGCACCGCGTCGCCCGGGCCGCCGACGCGGTGACGCTGATGGCCTGCATGCACGGCGCGCGGGCGATCGTCCGGGCCTTCCGCGGCCCGCTCGAGGATGCCCGGGCCGAGGCGGAGGCGGCGATCGACGCGGGCCTGCGGTGCGGCGTGTACTACCCGGTGCTGCTGGGCTGCCACGCGCTCGGCCTGGCCGACCTGGCCTCGGGCCATCCGGCCGGTGCGCACGCCAGGCTGGCGGCCGTCACCGAGGCGACATCTGGTCGCGGGATGATCGATCCGGGCTGGATGGCCATGCGCT
>Ga0335073_10000769_pt1 | contig 41967 bp, 27 predicted proteins | sample Lox_Sample_22_FD_207093 | JGI IMG/M metagenome (GOLD analysis project Ga0335073, IMG submission 207093) | Soil microbial communities from Loxahatchee National Wildlife Refuge, Florida, United States - Lox_Sample_2.2 | ecosystem: Environmental > Terrestrial > Soil > Wetlands | place: USA...
CGCTCCATCAAGGCATTTCACAACGTATGCCGGCACCGCGGTGCGCGGCTGCTCGACGGCGCCGGCAGCTGCCCATCGACCATCACCTGCCCGTATCACGGATGGAGCTATCGCCATGACGGCGGGCTGATCGGGGTGCCCATGCGCGAGACGTTTCCGGGTCTGGATCGCTCCCAGCACGGCTTGCGGCCGGTGCGCGTCGACACCGCGCTCGGGTTCGTATTCGTCTGCCTTGCCGGTGATCCGCCGCCGGTCGCCAAGAGCTGGGGAAAGCTCGCCGAGGAGCTCGCGCCCTATCGCCTCGAGGAGATGGTGCCGCTCGCCCCGATCTCCACCGACACATGGCCCGTCGACTGGAAGATCGCGATGGACAACTATCTGGAGTCCTACCACGTTCCGGTCGGCCACCCGGGCCTGTACCGGATGTTCACGCCGGACTACGAGGATCAGGCGCAGGTTCCCGGCGTGGCGCGCGGCCTGTCCTGGATGCGCGAGCAGCCTTCCTCGCGCTGGTCGGAGCGGCTGTATCAGAGCCTCATCGGACAGGCGGCCGCGCACTTGCCGGAGCCCTTGCGCCGCTGCTGGCGCTTCTACAGCGCGCTGCCGAACCTGGGGATCGACGTCTTCCCCGACCAGATGGACTTCTTCCAGCTGCTGCCCGCGGGAGCGGGCAAGTGCATCGTGCGCGGCACCACCTTCGGCCTGCCCGATGCGGGCCCGGCGCTGCGCGCCGCCCGGTTTCTGTCCGATCGCATCAACACGCAGGTCAACAACGAGGACAAGTCTCTCTGTGCACGCGTGCAGCGAGGACTCGCCTCGAGCAGCTACGAGCCCGGTCCGCTATCGAGAATCGAAGGCTACATGCACGAGTTTCACAACCTGCTGCGCGAGCGGATTCCGGAATTCGGGCTGCCGCACCCGCCCAAGCAATTCGCCTAGCCCAGATTGATCCATGCCGACTTGGTCTGCGTGTAGGAGATCAGGCTCTCCACACACTTGTCGCGCCCCTGACCGGACTGCTTGTAGCCGCCGAACGGCTGCGTCATGTCGCCGTGATCGAAGCAATTCACCCAGATGACGCCCGCCTCGAGGTCGCGCACCGTCTTGTGCGCGACGCTCAGATCGCGCGTCCACACCGAGGCGGCGAGCCCGTAGATCGAGTCGTTCGCCACCTCGAGTCCCTCGGCGACCCCGTTGATCTCGATCGCCGCCGCCACCGGCCCGAATATCTCCTCCCGCGCGATGGTCATGCCGTTATTGACCCCGGTGAACAGCGTCGGATTCACATAGGCGCCCGGCAGATCGGGGGCATTGCCGCCGAACTCCAGGCGCGCGCCCTCGCGCTTGCCCTTGTCGATGTAGCCCATGACGCGCGCCCGATGCGACGCCGTCACCAGCGGACCGAGGTTGGTCGCCGGATCGAGCGGATCGCCGGCGCGGTACGCGCTCTTGCCCTTCTCGATGAAGCGCTCGATGAATTGCCGCGCGATCGGCCTGTCGATGAGCAGCCGCGAGCCGGCGTTGCAGACCTCGCCCATGTTGCCGAAGATGCCGTTGATCGCGTAGCTCACCGCGGCGTCCATGTCGGGCAGGTCGCTGAGGAAAATCTGCGGGGTCTTGCCGCCGCATTCGAGGGCGACGCGCTTCATGTTCGACTGGCCGGCGTAGATGAGCATCTGCTTGCCGATCTCGGTCGAGCCGGTGAAGGCGATCTTCGCCACATCCATGTGCAGCGCCAGCGCGGCCCCGGCGGCCTCGCCCAGGCCGTTCACCACATTGAACACCCCCGCGGGCCCTCCGGCTTCCATGAACAGCTCCGCCATCAGCAGCGCCGACAGCGGCGACTGCTCCGCCGGCTTCAGCACCACGCTGTTGCCTGCGGCGAGCGCGGGCGCGACCTTCCACGCCGCCATGAGCAGCGGATAGTTCCAGGGCACGATGCAGCCCACCACGCCGAGCGGCTCGCGCAGAATGTAATGAAACGCATCCTGCGCCGTCGCCGTCACCTGGCCGTCGATCTTGTCGATGAGCTCGGCGAAGTAGGCGAAGTTGCGCGCCGCCGAGGGCACGTCGATGGTGACCATGTCGGTGATCGGCTTGCCCATGCAGAGCGTATCGAGCAGCGCGAAGCGCTCGGTGTTGTCCTCGAGCAGGCGGGCGAAGGCCGACAGCACGGCCATCCGCTCGCGCGGCGCCTTGCGGCTCCACACCCTCGAGGCGAAGGACTTCTTGGCCGCCGCCACCGCCAGGTCGATATCCTCCTTGGTGCCCGCGCTCACTTCACACAGCGGCGCACCGGTCGCCGGATTGACCACCGTGAAGCGCTCCTTCCTCACCGAGTCGAGGAATCGTCCGTCGATGAAATGCCGGGTCTCGTAGCGCACGCGGCCGGCGCGTGCCTGCCAATCGCCGGTGCTCAGGGATGCCAATGTCATACGCGTTCTCCGAAGAAGTCGCCGGGCAAACGGGGCGGTAAGTATAGTCAATCCGATCGCGAAGCGGTCGGCGGTCGGGCGAGCGCGAGCGCGGGAGCTCGGGAAGCGATGTGAGCGCGAAACCACGCGATCGCCGCGCGCGCCGCATGGCTGCCGGGAGGATAGCCGAAGTTGCCGACTCCCCGTTGCGCGGACTGCGCGACCGCGAGTGTCGATCGTCTCGCCCAGGGCGTGAGCCGTCCGGCCAGATAGCGTACTGCGCCCGCCCGAGCCGGCATGATCGCCTCGCCGCTCATCGCCTCGCCGCCCGCCTGCTCGCCGCTCGTCAAATCGAGCAGGCGCAGCCGGCAGGCGTCGGGCGCCGTCGGGATCGCCTGCAGAATGGACAGTCCATCGGGACGCAGCTGCAGCAGCTGGTTGGGGGCCGCGAATGCCTGCAGCCACGGCTCCTCCTGCGCGCTCGGTGCGAGCGTGCGATAGCGCCGCGCGCTGCAACCCGCCCCGGCGAGCGGCCGCGAGGTCCAGACGATGAGCTCCGACGCCGCGCCCGGCACTGCATCGAGGACGGCCCACTCCAGCCACTGCTCGACGAGCAGCTTCCAGTTCGCGGCCACGGCGATCTCGCGCACATCCGCCAATGCCCGCAGGCCGGCACGCGAGGTGCGCGCGGACGGGCCCGATGCGCCGGCCTCGAGCCAGCCGGCGAAGCGCTCCGGCGGCGGCGGCGCGCCGCGCGGCGCCGCCATGATCAGTCCCCCGGCGCTCTGCAGCGCCAGCGCGGTCAGATCCGCGGTACCGCTCGCCCCGATGCGCCGTCCGCTCAGATCGAACTCGAGGGCGTGGACACGGCACCGCAGGATTCCCTCGGCGTGGCCGCGCCGGTCGGTGGTGAGCTCATGCGGCGCCTCCGGACAGCTGTTGCGCAGCGCGTGCAGGGCGCCGCAGGCGTCGCGCACCACCAGCACGCGCTCGGCCCCCATCTCGGCGGTCAGAAAGTCTCCGGCGCGCGGCAGCTGCGACTCGTGCGCGATGATTTGCCAGCAACGCCCGAACAGGGCTTCGCGCTCGAGAGAGAAGGCGCGCGCATCGCCGTAGGCCCACCCGCCGAGGCGTCCGGCCGCGGCCGGGGTGTCGCCGGAGCGTCCCTCGCGCTCGTCCCCGCTCGCCGAGAAGCAGCCGGGAAAGACCGACCTCAGATACGCCATGGAGCGGCGCCTGGCGGCCGCGCGATCGATATCCCGCTCGGATCGGAACGCGAAATCCTGCCACAGCATCTCCAGCGCGCCGATCAGGCCGAGCGCGATGCCATCGGGATCGAGCTGGGGCTGAGCGCTCTGCTCGATCAGCCGTCCGATGAGCTCGCGCACCAGCGCGGCGAAGCTCTCGTCCTTCTGTCCGCAAATGTCGTAGTATTCCTGCCTCGAGCTCGCCTCGCCCCAGAACGCATACCACACGGACACCTTGCGCGGGCTGGCAATTTCGGGATCGAGATACAGCGCCACCAGCAGCTCGAGCGCCGCGACCGGATTCGACTTGAGTTTCGAGACCGGCACGAGCACCTGCTCCTCGAACTCGGTGGCGAGGAACTGCAGCGAGGCGACCAGCATCGCGGCCTTGGAGTCGAAGTAGAATCGCACGATGCCGGGGGACATCCTGGCGATCGCGACCACCTTCTCCACGGTGGTGTGCGACGGTCCGTGAATGTGCAAGGCCGAGATGCAGGCGTCGATCAGGCGCTGACGCTGCAAGCCGCGGGCGGAGCGCGCCCGCGGGGCGCTCGCGGCGGCGGGTCTTTTCTTGCGCGGGCTCACGCCTGAGGGGAACGGGGGATGATGAACGCGATCGAGGCGATCGAGGCAGTTGACGCGACCCGCGGCGCGCGCCCCCGGGGCGGCTGGCTGATGCGCCATGGCAAGTGGCTCATCATCCTGCCGCCGATGCTGTATCTGATGGTATTTTTTCTCATTCCTTTCGCGTTCGCCTTGAAGATCAGCTTCGCCGACACGGCCGTGCGAGTGCCTCCCTTCACCGATATTCTATCGATCAGCCCCGATTGGCACATCCACCTCACGCTGAGCCTCGGAAATTATCAATACCTGTTCAGCGACGAGGTCTACGGGCTGTCCTACCTGTACTCGCTCAGGACCGCCTTCTTCTCGACGCTCATCTGCCTCGCGCTGGGCTATCCGATGGCCTACGCCATCGCCCGCACCTCGAAGAGCACGCAGAGCATCCTGCTGCTGGTCATCATCCTACCGTTTTGGACCTCGTTCCTGCTGCGCGTTTATGCGCTCGAGGGCATCATCCGCGAGACCGGACTGCTCAACACGGCGCTGCTGTGGCTCGGCGTCATCCATCACCCGCTCAAGATCATGTACAGCACCCTGGCGGTGTATCTGGGGATCATCTACTCCTACCTGCCTTTCATGGTATTGCCGCTGTTCGCGACCCTGGAGAAGCTCGACCATTCGCTGCTCGAGGCCGCGGCCGATCTCGGCAGCCCGCCCTGGCGCACCTTTCTCGACGTCACGCTGCCGCTCTCCATGCCGGGAATCATCGCCGGCTCGATGCTGGTGTTCATTCCCGCGGTCGGCGAATTCGTGATCCCGACCTTGCTGGGCGGCCCGGACAATCTCATGATCGGCCGGGTGCTGTGGGACGAGTTCTTCGGCAATCGGGACTGGCCGGTTGCCTCTGCGGTTGCGGTCGCCTTTCTGGTGCTGCTGGTCGGACCCATCGCAGTGTATCAGCACTACAGCGCGAAGCAGCTGGAGGCTTAAGGTGCAGGATCGGCCCTCGACGCTGCTCGTTTCCATTCTGTGCATCGGCATCGCCATCCTCTACGTCCCGATACTGGTGTTGATCGCGTACTCGTTCAACGCCTCCTCGCTGGTGAGCGTCTGGGGCGGTTTCTCCACCAGCTGGTACCGCGCGCTGCTGCACAACGATCAGCTGCTCGATGCCGCGTGGCTCTCCCTGCAGATCGGCGTGGTCGTGTCGACGGCCGCGGTGGTCCTCGGGACGCTCGCGGCCATCGCGCTGGTGCGATTCTCGCGCTTCCGCGGCCGATTTCTCCTCACTGGCATGGTGAACGCGCCGCTGGTCATGCCCGAGATCATCACCGGCATCACGCAGCTGCTGCTGTTCATCTCGATGCTGCATCTGCTCGGCTGGCCGCACCGCGGGTTCACCACCATCGTCATCGCGCACGTGGCGTTCTGCACCGCTTACGTCACGATCACCGTGCAGTCACGTCTCAAGAGCGCCGACCGGTCCCTGGAGGAGGCGGCGATGGACCTGGGCTCCGGGCCGGTGCGGGCCTTCGTCGACACCACCCTCCCCATCATCGGCCCGGCGCTCGCCTCGAGCTGGCTGCTGAGCTTCACGCTGTCGCTCGATGATCTGGTGATTTCCAGCTTCGTTTCCGGGCCCGGCGCGAGCACCTTGCCCATGGTGATCTTCTCCAAGGTGAAGCTCGGTGTCAGTCCCGACATCAACGCCCTCGCGAGCCTGGTCATTTGTCTGGTGGGCGTGTGCGTCCTGATCGCCGGATATCTCATGCGCCGCGGCGAGCGCCAGCGGCTGCTGGACGCGCAGATGGCCGAGCGCTGAGCGAGCGGCCCCGGGGTCCGCGCAGCATCAATTGACCAGGTGCTGAAAGCGGATGCCGAACGCGTACTCGCGCAGCTGTACGCTGGAGTAGCCTGCGATGGCGTTGTAGCTGGCGAAAGCGGCGATTCCGTAGGGGAACTGCGCGGTGATGCCGGCCGACCAGTCGAAGTAGCCCCGATCCGGCTCATCGGTATAGACCGAGAAATTGCTGACCGGCCCGCTGAGCGCGTGCGCGCTCGGATCATCCTCGAAATGTACCTGCAGCGCGCGCTGATCGTCCTTGAACTCGTGAACGTAGCGTCCGCTGAGCTGCGGCAGGATCACCGCGATCGGTGTGCTGATCGCCCAGGATGCGTGACCGCCCGCCTTGAGCGTGAGCGACTCGCCGAGCTGGTCGCCGAACGCAAGCCCCATGCCGCTGTCCTCTGGGTCGCTCTCGGTGAAGCCGTTCACCGCCAGGTGCACATAATCGAGGGCGGCGTCCGGGCCGAGCTCGAACCTGCCGAAATGAAAGCTGTAGCCAGCGCTCGTCCCGAACGCGAGCTGGCGCGCGTCCGTCGCGCCGCTGGTGTCGATGGTGCAGGTCGCACCCGCGCAATTGGTGGGCAGGGGCGATACGGATGGATCGATGCTGTAGGTCGTGGTGCGCGATGCGTCGTAGGTCAGCAAGGAATAGCTGCCGATCACATCGATGTACCACGCGTCGCTGTAATAGGTTCCATAGAGGGTTGCGGAGTTGCTGCGCGAATCGAGCCGGCCCGAATCGTCGGTGAAACTGGTGATGCCGTTCGCATGGGCCCCGGCCACACCGAACACCAGGTGGTCCGTGAGCCGATAATCGACCCCCGCGGTGACGCCGTTGCTCTGGAAACCGAAGCCTTGCTCGTCGGCGGTGGTGTCCTGAGTACCGCGGCGCAGGTTGCCGTTGATGAAGAAGCCCCAGCGGCTCTGCTGATCATCGTGCGCCCCGCCGGCATCGCCGCTCCCGCCTCCACCGCTTCCCCCTGCACCGCTCCCGCCTTCCCCGCCGCCGGCGCCGCTCGCCGAGGCGCCGCTCGCCGATCCGCCGCGGAGGGTGCCGCCAAGGGCCTGGATGAGCTGCGCCAGACTCCCCTGCATCGGCACGCCCGTATCGAGGCCGGCAAAACTCACACCGCTCACGCCCTGGCGCAGCTGCGCAAGGCGCGCGCCGATGCTGGTGAACTGTGCGCCTGCGAACAGCAATCCGGTCTGCTGGATGGCGGTCGCCTGGCGGCCGGAAATCGCGTTGAGCGCGTTGACGAGTCCGCCCGGATCGTTGCCGCCGCCGTAGGTGGTGAGGATCGCGCGGCAATTGGCGAGCAGGTTCTGCTGCACGGCCGACAGCGCGAGGCCCGGCGCCTGCAGCTCCGCACACAGCCGCTCGAGCGCGCCCGCCACGCTCTGCTGCGCGGGCTGCACGAATCCGGGGGTCGAGGTGAGCGGCGCATTGACGTTGGTGGCCTTGCCCGTCGCTACATGCACGGTGACCGCGCTGCCGGTGGCCACCGCGGTTCCCGCGGCGGGGGTCTGTGCGTAGATGGTGTCGAATACCGAGCCCGCCGGGCCGGCACCGTATTGCACGGCGCCCAGCACCAGACCGGCTGCTTGCAGGGCGGTGGCCGCGCCGTTCTGCGACAGGCCGGTGAGCTTCGGCACGGTCGCGATCGCGTGCACGGTCAGCGTGCCGCTCGCCGTGGCGGCGTTGTTGCCCAAGCTCGTCTGCAGCGCACCGGCGGGAATACTGTCCGTGTAATAGGTGCTGCCGGAGGCGCTCGTGCCCTTGACCGCGACGGAGAACGCGCAGCCACCCGCCGGGATGGCCGACTCGACGCCGTAGGTGATGGTGCCTCCGCCGGCGTGCACGGCGCCGGCCGGACAGCTCCCCGTGACGTTGCCGTTCACCAGGGTGAGCCCCGCGGGCAAGGTATCGGTGAGGGTCGCGGTCAGGAACGCAGCGCCCTCGTTCGGGTTGCTGAAGGTGATGGTCAGCTGACTGGTCGCACCGCTCTGGATCGAGGCGGGCGCGAAGGCGATCTTGATGGCGGGAGCCTGCGCCAGAGCGCTGACCGGCAACAGGCCCGCGGCGAGCGCGAGCAGCGCGAACGGCACGAGCGCCCGGCGTACGCGAGGATAAAATCCGTCCCCGCCCGCGCGCCGCGGCCGCCACATCAGCATCGACATCGTTCTCTCCCTAAGATCGCCCTAAACGCCGGCTCAAGGGGGCGCGTATTTCCACAGATCGTTGATCGTGCCGGGGTACATGTCGCCGACGCCGACGAAGGCATCGCCCCCGAAGAGCCAGAAGTTACCCGCGCCATCCACCCAGCCCGCGGAGCTGTCGCGCGCTCCCGGAACGTTTCCAGGCGCCGCCACTCCCAAGGTACCGTAGGTCCCGCCCGAACCCTGCAAGTTGGAGCCCCCCATCCACGTCCACAGACCCGTCGCGGTGCTGAATTCCCACAGATCGTTGAAATCCTCACCACCGAAGAATTCGCCGCCGAACAGCCACAGATTCCCCGTGCTGTCTGCCCAGGACAGGGCCAGCTGCCTCGAGCCCGGGGTGTTGCCGGCAGCCGCGGTACCTTGCGTGCCGTAAACGCCGCTCGCCTCGATCACATCCGAGCCGCTGATCCAGGCCCACAGACCCGTCGTCACGCTGAAGCGCCATAGATCGTTGAGCGGCCCGTCCTGCAGACCGGGCTGGCCCGGAATTGCGTAGCCGTTGCCGCCGAACAGCCACAGATTGCCGCTCGGATCGAGCCACGACACGGCACCGCTGCGCCCTCCGGGTACGTTGCCGGCCGCCGCGGTGCCAAGCGTGCCGTAGCTGCCGTAGTTATTCGCTCCATTCGTGCCGCTGACCCAGGTCCAAAGCCCCGTGCTCGTGCTGTAGCGCCATAGATCATTGAGCAGCCCGCCGCTGTCACTTCCGTTGCCGGATCCCCCGAACAACCACAGATTTCCGCTCTTGTCGGTCCAGGCGATGGCCTGCTCGCGCGCACCGGGCACGTTGCCGGCGGCGGCGGTTCCTTCGGTTCCGTAAACGCCGCCGGCACCGGGGGCGTTCGATCCACTCATCCAGGTCCAAAGCCCGGTGCTCGGTGTATAGCGCCACAGATCGTTGAGCATGCCTTGAGGCGAGCCCACGGCGCCGTAGCCAAGACCCCCGAAGAGCCAGAAGTTACCCGCCGCATCGGTCCACGAGACCGCGTAAAGACGGGCGCCGGGCACGTTGCCCGCGGCCGGTACGCCGATCGTGCCATAACTGCCGGGTGCGGTAGCCGTCGATGAGCCGCTCTGCCAGGTCCACAGGCCCGTCGCCTGGCTGTACTCCCAAAGATCGTTGAGCAGCCCGTCCTCCCCGGAGCCGCCGAACAGCCACAGATCATTGGCCGCGTCGACCCAGGTGATGAGCCCATCGCGCGCGCCCGGCACATTTCCCGGGGCGGCCGTGCCCAGAGTGCCGTACACGCCAGCGGCAAAGGTGGTGTCGGAGCCGCTCTCCCAGGTCCACTCGTTGGTCGCCCCGCCGACCGTGCAGGTCACCGCCACCGCGGTCACGTTCGCCGCGCCGACCGTACCCGAGCCGTTCGACACGGTGCAGGTGGGCACGGGCGCGATCGGCGGACCGGTGGGCTGGGTCGCGATGGTGACATCGTAAGTCGCGCCGCTCGCCACCTGCGCCGGGAACGTGAAGCTGCCGTTCGCCGTGATCGCCAGGCTCGGGCCGCCATTGTCCTTCAGTGTGAGCCCGGTGCCGGTGGAGTAACCGGTCACCGTGCCGCCGATGCTGTAGGTGTTGGTGGTACAGGTCACCGCGACGTTGGTCACGTTCGCCCCGCCGATCGTGCCCGTGCCGTTGGTCACGGTGCAGGTCTGGCTCGGATTGGAGGGTTGCGTGGCCACCGTCACCGTGTACGCCAGGCCACTTTGCAGCGGCGTGGGGAAGGTGAATGCTCCGTTGCCGGCGATCGGATCGAGCACGGAATCGCCGTTGTAGGCAATCACCAGCCCCGTCCCGCTGAGACCGCTCACGGTGCCCCCGATCGTGTACGAGTTGGTCGTGCAGGTGACCGACACCGTGATCGGCACGCCCGCGCTCACCGTGCCGACGCCGCCGCTCACCGTGCAAGTCTGGCTGGGGTCGGCGGGCTGCGTCAGCACCGTGACGTCGTATCCCACGCCGCTCGGCAGGGCCACCGCGAAGCTGTAGCTGCCGCTCTGCGTGACGGACAGGTTGTCGGCCCCATTGTCCTGCAGCACGAGCCCCTTGCCGCTCAGCCCCGACACGATGATGGTGACGGGCGTGAGCGGAGTATTGGACTCGGGTACGCAGGCGATCGACACGTTGGTCACGTTGCCGGTGCCCACCAGGCCATTGGCATTGGTGAATGCACAAGTGACGCTCACGGGACCGGTGAGGCTCGATGAGGTGACGTTGTAGAAGCTGCCGCTCGGAATCGGCAGCGCGAAGGTGAACGTGCCGTCTGCCGACATGGTCAGGGCGTCCCGGCCATTGTTCTGCAACACGGCGGTTGCATGCGCCGAGGTCAACCCGGTGATGCTGCCGCTGATGGTGTGAGTGGGATTGTCATTCGTGACGCAGCTGACCGAGACATCGTTCACGTTGCTCGCGCCGGTCGTGCCGGAGGCGTTTGCCACCGTGCAGTTCTGGTACGGATCGATCGGCGGGCTCAGCACCGTCACGTTGTACGGAATGCCGCCCGGCAGCGCGGTCGGGAACGTGAACGTGCCGTTCGAAGCTGCCGTGTTGTCGCCGCCGTTGTTCTGCAGCACCAGACCCGTGCCGAGATCCCCGGTCACCGTTCCCCCGACGGTATCGAGCGCACCGGTCTTGGCGGCGCAGACCACCGAGATGCTGGCGACATTGGCGCTGCTCACCGTGCCGATACCCCGGCTCACGGCACAGGTCTGGGTCGGGGAGGAGGGCTGACTCGTGACCACGACGTCGTAGGAGTTGCCGGGCAGCAGCAGCGCATTGAAGGTGAAGCTGCCATTGGCGCTCACCGACAGGCTGTCGCCGCCATTGTTCTGCAGCATCAATCCCTGGCCGCTGAGCCCCGTAACCGTTCCGCCCACGGTGTAGCCCGCCGAGACGGGGTTTCCCGTCCCGATGCCCGGGATTCCGCCCGTGCACGCAGCCACGCCGAGCGCGCTCGCGAGCGCAAGCGCAGCGCCTGACCTCCTTGTGGACCGAGCTCCCACTGTATCCCCTTGCGTCTGGTCGCAGGGCGCGCATCCCCAATCGATTGTCTGCTTGTCGCGCCGCCAATCAAATTAGCGCTCGCCGTGAAATCAGTCAAATCCTGAAAGATCGCTGAAGTTATGTCGCAACAAGCGCGGCCAGAGACGCCGCCAGCAGCACTGATGGTCGAAGTGCGGCAGGACGATGACGGTGCCGCCGAGTCGGGCCGCCGCGCCTTGAATGAGGGTCGCCGGCACGTTGCGGTCGGCGGCTCCCGCCAGATGCAGGAGCATGAGGTCCGAGCGGTGAGGTCCGCTGGTCATCGGGTCCAGGGAGCCGCTCAAGGGCGCATAGCCATGCAGGCGAGTCCAGCCGCCCACGTCCAGGTTGCCCGCGACCGTGATCACCCGGTCGACGGCACCGACCCTATCGGCGAGCAGCAGCGCGAGCGCGGCTCCCCCGCTGTGCCCGATGAGCGTGACGCGCCCCGGACCGAAGCGCTCGAGCTCGAGCTCGAGCGCCCGGGCGAGGCTCTGCACCACCTCGGGGCTGAAACGCTCGAGCGTCCAGTAGGAAGGGTTGCAGGGGGGATCGTGCGCCAGCCCCAGGTAGCAGGGACGGCCGAGGTAGAGCGTCGGCGCGGAATCCTCGAGCATCAGCTCGAGCGCGAGGGGCGCGCGCGGCGTCGGATCGCCGGCAACGATCGTGCGGCCGATGTAGGGTGTGCCGTCGCCTTCGAGGTAGACGTGCAGCTCGCTGCCGATCCGCCGCACGCGTGGCCGATAGATCACGTGTCGAAAAGGCCCGCCGGGAACGATTTCCCGCTCGAGCCCCCCCCGGCGCGCGAGCGCATCGATGCGCGCCTGCGGCGAGGTGCAAGCCGCCAGGAAGAGCGCCTCGAGGAGCAGCAGCGCAAGGAGCTGCGTGCCCGCGAGCCGCGCGCCGATGGCCGGCCGGCGCCTCAAGTGGCCGGAATCAGCAGGAATTCGCCGTTCAGATGCCCGGCATCGGCGAGCGCCGAGTAGCGTGGACTCTGCTCTACTTTGAAGCGCGCCGCCGCCTGGCGCACCGGATCGAAGACTTCATCGTAGAGCGCCGACCCTTCGAGGACCCCATGATTGCGCGACAGCGCATCGATGAGCGCGCGGGCGAAGATCGAGTTGGGCCCCGCGCCGCCGTCGAGCACCGGCGCATCCCCGCCCGAGGTCAGCACGGTGCGCGAGGGCAGCAGCGCGAGCTTGGTGAGCCGCTTCACCTCCGCCGAGGCTCCCGCGGTCGCCACCAGCCGTACGCCGGAATCCCGCGTCATCGCGCCCGAATAGCAGGAATCGGCGATGACCATGATATGCCGGGCCGCCATCAAGCCGATCTGATCGGTGACCATCCGATCGGAGATCCACTCCGTGGTGTCATCGCGCTTCGCATTCACCGGCAGCCAGTAGCCGAGCTGACTGCGATCGTTGAGCTCGCCGTGTCCGGCGTAGTAGATGAGAAAGCTGTCGCGCTCGCGCAGCGACAGCCGGTAGTCATTGAGCGCGGTCAATATGTCCGCGCGCGTGGCATTCGTCAGCAACCGCGTCTTGAAGCCGTAGCGGTCCTTGAGGACCTGCTCGATCGCGCGCGCATCGTTCACCGCGCTCGCCAGATTCGGCATGTTCTCGTACTTGTCGTTGCCGATGATGAGCGCATAGTAGCCGCTGAGATTGAGCTGCCCCGGCGACATCTTGGGGGCGCTCGCCGGGGGGGCGTTGCTGACCGGCGCGGCATCCGGAGAGCGCAGCGACACGGTCTGCACTTGCTGAGTCTTCAGCCGGGTGATTTCCTCCGAATAGGCACGGCTCTCGGCCTGCAGGGCGGCGATGCGGGCCTGCTGCTCGATGAGCTTCGCCTCGCGCTCGGCGAGCTCCGTGGTCAGGCGGCCGATCTCCGCCTGCTGGGCGCTCGCTTCCGTCTCGCGGCGCCGCTGCAGCTGAGCGCGCAGCACCTCGACCTGGCTCTGCTCGTCGGCCACGAGGGCATTGGCTTCGCCGAGCTTCTGCTGCGCCTGCAGCAGCCGCTGCTGCATGCTCACGAGCTGCGCCCGCAGCGCCTCGCTGTCGAGCTGCTGCTGTTGCTGCTGCTGCTCGGCGATCGCCTGTTGCGACTTCAGCCGCTCGACGTCCTGCTCGGCCGACTCGCGCTCCCCCTGTACGAGAGCGAGCAGCGCTTGCTGCTGGGTGAGGCGCTGCTCGCGATCCGCGAGTGCCTGGCGAAGGCGCTTCAGCTCCTCGAGGAGCGTCGCATCGTGCGAGGCCGCGCCCTGCTGGATGCGCGCTTCATCATCCGCGACGCGGGCGCGCTCCGCGGCGAGCTGCTGCTGCAGCTGGGCGATCTGAGCGTTCATCGATTCGATACGGGCGCGGGCGGCGGCAAGATCCGCCTGCGTCTGCTCGGCGTCGACCTTGCTGCCGCCGAGCTGGGCGCGCAGCTGCTGATCCTGCTGCGCTGCGGTTTGCAGGCGCTGGTTGAGCTCGACGGCGCGCGCGTCGTTCGCGGCCTGCGCGGCCTGCGCATCCTTCTGCTGCTGGTCGAGCTTGGCCTCGCTCGCGGCCAGCTGGCTCTGCAGTTGCTCGAGCCGGGTCTTGTCGGCGGGGTTCGCGGCGCCGCTGCGCTTGAGCTCCTGCACCTTCGAGCGCAGCGCATCGACCGCGCGCTGTGCGGCGCGCAGCTGCTCCGTCTTCTCGCGCTCCGCGGCGCGCGCCTGATCGAGGCTCTGGCGCAACGTCTCGGCCTGCTGGTTGCTCTGCTCGAGCTGCTGCGTCAAGGCTGCTATCTGCGATGCCGCCTCGGCCTTGGCCGCGGTCACCTCGGAGGCGAAGGTGAGATCGTCGCTGGAGATGCCCGCGGATTTGCGGTACAGATTGAGCGCCTTGACCGCATCCTTGGGCACCCCGAGTCCCTGCTCGTACAGATAAGCCAGATCGGCGAGCCCGCGCGCAAATCCCTGGTCCGCCGCCTTCTGATACCACAGCGCCGCCTGCGCGTAGTCGGGCGTCGTGCCCAGGCCTTTCTCGTAGATCTCCCCCACGTAGACCTGCGCCTGCGGGTCTCCCTGCTCCGCCTGCGGCTTCCAGACCTGGAGCGACGTGGCGAAGTTGGCGCGGTCGTAGGCGACGTATTCGCCGCCGCGGATCTCGCACTCGCTGGCGATGGCCTTGATCGCGCGGCGCGGCGCGAGATAGGTGATCGAGCCGCCCAGCCGGCGCACCTTCGCCGGCAACAGGCAATCGACCACGAGCAGCCGGTCCGGCGAGATCGGCACCCCGGGCAGCGCGGTCGGTATGTCGATGAGTGCGGTGCCCAGCGCACCGGCGGCCAGCAGCAATCGCGCCGTGATCCGGCGGCAGCGGCCGCCGCCCGGACGCAGCGGCATCGGCCGGCGCCTCATTCGAGCCTCATGATGCGGGCTGGTCGGCCATTGCGGCCGCATCCGAGTCGTACAGTCGTTGCTGGATCTGCGTGCGCAGCGATCGAAGATCGACGCTCGCGGGGTAGATCTTGAGACCGATGTCGGTCACCTCCAGCGCCTTGCGATACTGCTTCTCCTGAAAGTAACGCTTGGCTTGAGCGCGATAGATCTTGAATATCTCCGTGATGCCGACGGCGGCCTGTCGATTGGCCGGATCGAAGTGCAGCACGCCGCGGAATGCGCCGACCGCCGTCGATACGCCCTCGCTGAGGATCGCGGGGTCGAACTGCTTCCTGCCCTGGGCCAGGTAATCGTTCCCCTGGTCGAGCAGCGTCTGCACCATGACCGGGTCGAAATCCTCGCGCACCTTGGCGGCCGGCTGGATCAAGGAATCGATGACCTTCTCATCGGAGTCCTGATAGCCGAAGCGCGTGACGCCGAACCAGGTGCCGCTGCCGAGCACCAGCAGGGCGAGTCCGCCGGCCACCATCCAGCCGGTGCGCCGCGCATCCGAGCGCGCCCCTTCCTTCAGCCCCCGCAGTACGGTCTCCACCGAGTCCGCCCGCTTGTAGCGCTCGAACGCGAGAGTGCTCGCGAGCACCCGGTTCTGAGTCTTGCTGAGCGCCGGGATCGGCCGATAGGCGAACTTGCGCTCGCGCGCCTCGACCGCGTTCTTGCGCGCGAACGGATGCTTCCCGGACAGCATCTCGTAGATCACGCAGCCGAGCGCGTAGATGTCGTCGCGGTTGTCCGGCGGCTGATTCTCCAGCATCTCGCAGCTCGCGTACGCCGGCGTCATGGCGCCGAGGTCGCCGGCATCGAAGCGGCTGCCGCGGTTGCCGCGCGCCGCCCGCGCGATGCCGAAATCGAGCACCTTGGCACGGCCGCCCGCGAGCACGAACACGTTCGAGGGCTTGAAATCGCTGTGCACGATGCCGCGGTCATGCGCATAGGCGAGTGCCGAGCCCACGTCCTCGATGATCGCCCAGGCGCGATCGAACGGCATGCCGCGCGCGAACTCCTCGTCCAGCAGCGCATCGAGCGGCTTGCCGTCGAGGAACTCCATGGTCATGAAGACCTGGTGCTTGTCGCGGTTGAAGCTGTAGGCGGAGACGATGTTGGGGTGAGCCAGCACGCGTCCCTTGCGCACCTCCTCGTTCAGGGCGCGCAGCGCATCCGGATGAGTGCGAAAAGCCGATTTCAGCACCTTGACGGCGAGCACCTCGTTGCCGCCGAGCCCCTCGCTCTCGAGGTCCGTCGCCCGAAACACCATGCCCATGCCGCCTTCACCGACGCGCTTGTCCAGGCGGTAGCGCTCCTTGAGCACCATGCCCTCGCGCGCTTCCTGCCAGACCCCGCTCCAGTCGTGCGGCTCCTCCCAATCTTGCTGCGCCTCGGTCGGCGCGTCCCCGAAACCCGCGGTGCCGGCCTCGGGCCGGGTCGACTGCTTGTTCATCGGGGCGGAGGAAGCGCGCAGCAGCGTGGCATCGGCGTCGGCGGAGGCCGACGCCGACCCGATCCGCGGCTCGCGCTCATGGCTGGTCATGGGTTCTCCCTGAGGAATCTCCCGCATCCCCGAACGCATCATAACGCAAACGCTCACCCGATCGGCGCCAGGGGCGATATCCGCGCGGGGCGCACGCCGGTGCCGGCCGCGAGCACGGCAGCACCGCAAAATGTCAAACGGTTCGAAAAAGGCGCGCCCGGCCGCACCGAGGGTGCACCGGGCGCCCCGCTTATCGGGCTGCGCGTCGGGCGATCAGTTGGCCGCGATCGTGGCGAGATGAGTCTTCCATCGGCTCTGCTTCGACGCATAGTAGGCGCCCGGCGCTCCACTGTACGCCCGCTCGATGGCCCGGGCCTGCGCCCGGGCGGCACAGCTCTGCTCGGCCGGCCGAGCGGCGAGGTTGCGCTCGCCGACATCGAGCCCGCAGATCCGCTGCGCAGCATGGTGGCTGCGCGAGTAGAGAGCTGTGACGCCCTCGGGAGCGCTCGAATTGAGATCTTGGAGCTTCACGGTCACGGATGGGGCAGCCCGTTCGGGCACGGCGGCAAAGAGCTTGGTCACGAGAAACGCGCTCGCAACCAACACAATGCCTGCCAGCCGGGCAAGCAACGTCGCAATATCGGTGCTGTTCATGGTCATTTCTCCTCGAGTGTGGTGTTCGGATCCTCGAATTGCCCGCGAAGAGCCGGTCTTGGCGGCCAGACCGGTCGGAGCGCGAGAACCAAGGTAGTACGCGCCTCTCGCGCAATCCTTATGGAGTCCTGATCAATTCGTGAATCTCGGCGGCGAGCCTGGTCCATCCCGGGCCTTGGTACTTCCGAGCCACTTGGGGTAGCCTTTGGCGATAATAGGTTGCCCACCACGGCCGGCACCCCGATCGCATGGAGCTCGCATTCGCCGATTGCATCCTCAACACCGCTGCCCGCCAGCTCGTGCGCAGCGGGTCCGTCGTGCCGCTCGAACCGAAGATGTACGCGTTGCTCGAAGTGCTGATCCAGCGGCGCCCGGCCGTGGTGCTCAATCAAGAGCTCGACGAGCTCTTGTGGCCCGATGTGTACGTTGCGCGGACCAGTCTCACGCGGCTCGTGTCGGAGCTACGCACCGTGCTCGGCGACTCGCCGCGCGATTCGCGCATCATCCGCACGGTGTACAAGACCGGCTATGCCTTCGCGGCCGACGTGAGCTCGCGGGGCCCCTCGCGCCGGCGCTCGACGATCCTGTTCCTGGAGTGGAAGGACCAGACATTGAACCTCGACGACGGCGAGAACATCGTGGGGCGCGGCGAAGAGTGCTCGCTCGCAATCGATGCCACGACGGTCTCGCGCCGCCATGCACGAATCGTGGTTCAGCAGGAGCACGTGACGATCGAGGATCTGAACAGCACGAACGGCACCTTCGTCAACGATTCGCCCGTCGTCTCGGCGAGGATACTCAAGGACGGCGATCAGGTGTCGTTCGGTACGGCCGCTTTGCGCTTCCGCGCCTGCGATCGTTCCGCGCTCACCGAGCGCAAGCCCCGATGAGCGTGCGGACCCGGGGCAAGAACGAGTGCCCGTGGCCGCGTTCGAGCCCGAGACTCACTTCATGAATCGGTACGCCAGCCACAGCATCGCGAGCGTCAGGGCGAAGGCGAACGCCGCAATGATCCCGTACTTGCGCCACGATGCGCCGCCGCCGGCGCGGTCTGCGGCTCCGGGCGGAGGCAGATAGAATCTGCATTCGACGGGCCCGAAGCGCACGCGGTCGCCATCCGCCAGGTAGCCCTTGAGAACCTTCTTGTCGTTCACGAAAGTACCGTTGACCGACAGATCGTCGATCAGCAGCCAGGTCGACTTGTCGTGACGCAAGGTCGCATGCTTGCCCGAGACGCCGGCATCCTCGAACCGAACGTTGCTGCTCTCGCTGCTGCCGACGCGCCATGTCGTATTGGCGTCGCTGCCGGCCTTCAACTCGATTTTCTTTCCCGCGCGGCTTCCGGTCTCTATCCAGAAATACGGAGCGTCTCCCGGGGTGTGCGCCGGGACGGGTGTGCTCGGTGCCGCCTGGCCTTGTTTCCTGTCCGGCCGCACCCACACCGTGGCGTTGCCCTTGGGATCGGCGAAGGAGCCGGGCAGAGCCTGACTCTGCGCATCACCGCCCTTTTTCGGCGAAGCCGGCGGCTCGGTCTTTGCAGCGGCCGCCGGCTTCTCGGCCTGCGCCGGCTTTTGGGCCGCCGCCGGGGGCGCGTCCGCGGGCACCGCCCCATCAGCCGCCGCGACCGCCGCCGTTGCGCCGCTCGCGGGGGGCCGAGCCTCGATGATCGTTCGCTGTGCCGCCTCCGCCGTCTTCGGCTCTGGCGGGGGCGGCCGATACATCGTTTTTTCCGGATCCGGCGGTCGGAACAGCGTCTTGTCGCCCTCCCCGGCCGCGGCTGGGCCGGGCGCCACGAACACGAATTCCTCGATGTCGAAGCGCACGCGGTCGCCCGCGCTCAGCTTGACCTTCGACTTGGCATCGAGTCGCCGACCGTTCACGAAGGTACCGTTGGTCGAGCCGAGATCCTCCACGAAGACGCTGCTCTGATCCGCAGTGATCTGCGCGTGATGCCGCGACGGCTGCCCCTCGACCAGGCGCAAGGCGCTGTCGTCGCTGCGTCCGATGCTCATCTCGGGTCTGATCGGGATGTCCTTGCCGGTGGCTACCTTCTTGAGAAAATATTGCGTCTCGGTCATGTCATTGATGATCTCTCATCACCGCTTGCGACGGATCCAAACCATTGCGCTTGCCAGGAGCACTGCAAGCAATACTCCCCCGAGCACGGCAAGCCAGCCGATCTCGGCTTCGCTCAGCCGCGGTTTGAAGTTGCGTTTGCTCGGGCCATCATACTTGACCACCACGGCGCTGACATTGTCGTGGCCGCCATGCTCGAGAGCGGCCGCGATCAACCGCTGGGCGGCCTGCGCGGGGGAGCTCGTCAGGGCCAGAATGCCGGCGATCTCCTCGTCCCTCAACTCCCCGCTCAGCCCGTCGCTGCACAGCAAGATCCAGTCTCCGCGCCGCAACGGCAGCTCGGTCGTGCCCGGTACCGGCTCGCCGGCACCGAGCACATTGGTCACCTCGTTGCGCTGGGGGTGGCCTCGGATCTGGGTCTCGCTCAATCCAGCGAGATCGCGCAATTCCTCCACCACGGAATGATCCCGGGTGAGGCGACTGATTTCCCGATCGCGCCACAGATAAGCGCGGCTATCCCCGACCCATACGATCTGCGCCGTCCTTCGCTCGATGTGCGCGGCGACGACGGTCGACGCCATCCCCTTGAGGTGCTCGTCCTGCTCGGCGGCGTGCAGGATCGCGGCATGGGCGCGCAGTACCGCGGCCGGCAGGTCGAGGCTCGCGGCCGCCTCCAGGAGCGACCGCTTTACGATGCCGCTCGCCACCTGGCCGCCGCTATGTCCGCCGAGACCGTCGGCCACGAAGGCGAGCGAGCGCACCTCCTCCCAGCCGATGCTGTCCTGATTCTCACCGGCGCGATGGCCGGTGTCGGTGAGTCCGGCGATGATGGTCATGGGGTCAAAATTGTGCTTGCGTGCGCTTGACGACCTCGGCGAATTGCGGGGCATTGAAATCCGATCCGGTGCCCAGGGCGTCGAACAGGGATTTGAACGCGTCCTTGCGCCGCTCATAGTCTCCCAGGGCATAACTCAGGGTCTGCACGCCGAGCACCACTTGTTCCGCGGTTCCGTAATCGCAGGCCCGGTCATCACCCCCGTAACGCAGCATCGTCTTGCGCACCTTGATGATGTCGGCGCTCGAGTAGCTGCGCTTCGTCCAGCTCTCGAGCCCGTGCAGCTGATCGAGCAGCTTCTGCGCGGCGGCCCTCGTGCCCGGGGCATCGGTCCCCCCTGCCCGCACCAGCGCATCGGTACCGCCCGCGAGCTGCGACAGCGCATCCGGCGTACCGAGCGCCTCCAGCAGCGCCTGCAGCATGAGGAGCGATTGCCTCTGCAGGCGCAGCGTCCCCGGCTTCACGCCGGCTCCGGCGTGCGCCTGCGACCAGCGCATCTTCTCCTTCGGGTGATGGCAGGCATTGCAATCATAGAACGACAGCTCGGGGACGATGGCCCCGGGGGTCACGAACAGCGGCGTCTGCAGCAAAGTGAGATAGCGCTCGGCACTTTCCAGCTGGCCGGTGACCCAGAGGTTCATGACATCGATCTTGCCCTTGCGCGACACGTAGTAGTCGGTGACCTTGAAGTGGGCGGGTTGATCGACGGTGAACGTGCCCAGCTCGAAGTACAGTCGCGGGTGGCCCGCCCCCATGATCATGTGGGTCGCGAACTTGTCGCGCGTCCCCAGATGACAGGATAGACATAGCTGCGCGCGCTTCAGCGGCTGCTCGCTCGGATACAGCCCGAGGGCGACGTTGCCGGCGTGGGTGGCGCCTTTCTGTGCGTGCGCCTCGATCCACTTCTCCGAGCCGCCATGGCAGACTTCGCACGTGACGCCGTCGCGCACCTGAAATTTCGGGCCCTGCAGTGTCTTCGGGACGTTGTCCGCGTGGCAGTTGAGGCAGATATCTTGCTGGGCATTCGGCAGGCCGAGCTTGGCGGCGATCTGCCGTGATTGCGCCGACTCGAGCGCGTGGTACGCCTGCGCGTGCCGATCCTCGTTGAACCAGGTGCGGTACTCGTTGAGCGGCACGTGCCCCGGCGGCTGCGGGGCGGTCTTGCCGTGGCAGACGCTCGAGGCGCAGGAGGCCACGCCCAGATGCTTGTAGGCGGCCGAAGGAGTCTGAGCGGTGACGGCCCCTGCCGGCGCCAGCGCCGCGACGAGGATCAAGGGGCTCGACCAGCGCAGGGGGCTCATGGAAGTCCGGCCTGCCGCCGGGCCCCGGCAGACGGCGCGGGCCCCGCTGGCGGGGCGGCCGCCGCGGCGGATGGGGCGGTCCCGGCCGTTCGCGTGGCCGCTTGAGCGGCTGCATCCGTCGTGAACCAGGGATTGCCTTTCGCATCCAGATACAGCCGGTGAACCTCATCCTGCGTCAGCGGCTTCGCACCGCGCCGGCCGATGACCGCGATCTGCCCTCCGGTCTCATCGACGGCCCGGTCGCGGTCCAGGCCCTTCGACAGGCTGAGGGCGGGCTTGCCGGTCGCGTAATGCGCGATCAGCTGCGGGCGCGGCTCGGGGCTGAAGCCGTAGAACTTCGGCTGCGACTCGGGCGATATGAGCTGAATGACCTTGAGCCCGCCGCCGCCGTCCGCGACGTAGGCAAAGAGCGACGCATTGGTCGAGCCGACGACCACGTCGCGGCTGTCCTTGAGCTGTCCGCCGGCATTGAAGCGCATGAATTCGCGCATCGCCTCCGGCCGTTCCACGTCCGCGATCACCAGGCCTTCGGCGCCGGCGGCCACGTACGCATAGGTGCGCGCGACATACACGCGGTGCGCGTCCTTGATGGGAACGAGATCGTGCGGCACGAGCTTCGGCGTCTCGACATGCGTCACGTCGATGACTTCGAGCCCGGCGGCGTCGGTGACGAACAGGTAGCGGAACTGCAGCGCCGATGACTGCGCGCCTTGCAGGGGCAGCTGGGCGATGACGCGCGGCTTGAGCGGATCCTCGACGCCCACGATCACGAGACCGCGCGGCGTCACGATGTAGAGATTGGTGCCGCCGATGGTGATGTGGCGGGCGCCGTCGAGCACCCCGTTCGGATTCCAGGTCAGGGCGCGCCTCAGAAAATTGTTGCGCGGCTCCCCGTCCTGCAGCGTATCGACGTTGGTGAGGATGAGGCCCTCGCGCGCATCGGTGATGTAAGCGTAATGATAAAGCGGCAGGAACGAGGACTCCTGATTGGCTTTGCGCATCTTCTCGCCGAGATTGCGCGCCAGGTTGATGGGCTGATTGGTGGGCAGCGCCACGCATGTGGCATCGCGCGAGCCGATGTGCGTGTCCTGGCCGAGGGGACTGAACGGCGCCGTGATGAGGCGCTCGGAGACGCCCTTGTTGCCGATGCTCGCCACGTCATAGACGCGCATGCCGCGCGAGCCTTCGGCCACGTACAGGTACTCGCCGCGCAGCTGCAGGCATTGCGCGATCCCGCTGTCGTGGCTGGCGGCATGCTCGAGCTCCTGCCCCGCGCGTTGATGCTTCGCATAATCGTCCGGATAAGCGTAGCGCTGCAGATAGCTGCCGATCACCGCCTGCGGCTCCTCCCATTCGGTGACCGTCACCGCATTGATCTCGCCCTGCCCGCCCACATAGGCGTTGTAGCCGATGAAATTGACGAAGTTGGTTCCGTACATCAGCAGCTGCGCCATGATGGCGTTGTTGTCGTTTTGCTGCGAGAGGTGGCAGTCCGAGCAGGTCTTGGTCTCCACCTTGCGCTCGGTGTGCGGATAGTGCGGATTGAAGGCCTGGGAGCTGAAGCCGCTTGCGGAGACCGGCGGCTGCTGCACGTAGATATGCTCGCGGTTGGCGTTGGTCGAGGACAGCACCAGCGCCGAGCTCGAACGATAGGGTGCGATCTTGCCGCCCGCCGCGGTCTCGCGATGCCCGATCAGGAACATGTCATTGCGCGCCACCTGCGGATTGTAGGTGGCGTAGTTGCGCGTCTCGCCGCCTTCGTACAGATGCCGCGCCGTCTTCCAGTTGGCCTCGATCGGCAGGTGGCAGCCGGCGCAGCCGGTGGTCCAGGAGGTGTGGCAGGTGTAGCACTCCATCTTGTCGTCGCCGTGCGCGAGCTGGCCTGGCGCGCCCGTCTTGCCCCAGGCAAGCGTCCCGGTGTCCAGGCCCATGAGCTTGGCGCGTGCCGCCTTGATGTTGAAGGCGGGATTGCCCGGCGTCACGCTGTCCTTGACCAGACTCATCTTCCATTCGAGCTTCGGATCGACCATCGAGCGCTGATACAGGGCCCCGTCGATCCACTCGAACTGCAGCCGCCCATCCGGGGTGCGCAGGCTCGCGAGATCGGCGCCCCCGCCGAGCGCGGCCGGACCCGAGGTGTACAGATTGGGGTACGCATCGACCGTGCCATGGCAGTCCTTGCAGCCGATCTCGATGGCGGCCGCGACTTCGCCGTAGATATGGCCGTTGCCGTGATTGTCCTGTGAGAAGTGGCAGTCGACGCACTGCATCCCCGCATCGACGTGCGCGGAGGCCATGTGTACCGCCTTCTGGAACTTCTGTGGGTCGTCATCCGCGACGGGATTGCCCTTGGCGTCGAGCAGCGTGCCGTGCCGGTCGCGCTTGAATACCGCGCGGAAATTCCAGCCGTGCCCGTGATAGTCGGCGAACTGCGTGTCCTTGAGAGTGGCGTTGAGCTTGTAGACGTTCCTGAGGAACACCGGATCCGCCCAGTTGCCGCGCGGCGCAGCGCCTTCGGGGTTGCGATCGAGCACCGCGCGGGTCTCGGCGATCGAGGGGTGGCGCTGCTGCTTCGGCCACATGCTCGGCGCATCGGACTCGTAGTCCCACATGGTGTAGCCGTAGAAGGTGTTCATGAACATGTTCGGCTGGTGCATGTGGCACACCATGCACTGACTCGAGGGGATGGCGCGGGTGAAGGCATGCTGCAGCGGGTGCGCGGCGAGGGACTTGTCGATGGTCGGGTCCACGGTCTGCGACAGGCCATCGTGACCGAAGGCGGCGTAGATGCTCGAGTGCTTCGGATCGACGTCGTTCGCGTAGATCACGTGGCACGAGGCACAGCCCGATTGGCGGTAGTCGCCCGGCTGATCGTTCGTGCCCAGAAACCACAGGTGCGGATCGTTGAGGCGCGTCTTGGTGAGGTTGAGCACCGGGATGGCGATGCGCGCGCCGGTGCCGGGACCGCGATTGGACTGGCGGAAGTCCGGGCGCCCCGGCTCCTCGATGCGCTCGAGCTCGCCCTTCGCATCGGGGATCCCGGTCTCGGCGAACAGATTGTTGATGTTGCGCCCGCCGCGCTCGAAGATGCGGAATACGTCGGCGGGCTTGACGGTTTCCCAGGCGGGCAGCGGGTACAGCTCGGGCAGGATGTTCGCATCGAACGCGACCTGCGGATCGGCGATGCGCGGTCCCTTGATCATGGTACCGACCCCGTTGCGGTCGTACGATTCGCCGAGGATGTAATTCTTGAAGTCGAGAATGCCGTTGTTGTAGGCGGCGCCGCCCCAGAACATGGCGTTGGTCGCGTGCAGGCTGCGCACCGAGGCCTCGATGATCTCGAGATGGCAGGCGCCGCACGCCTCTCGCACGATGCGATAGTCCGAAGGGTTCATGAAGCGCACGAACTCGGGACTCTCCTTGTTGAGCAGCGTGTAAGTGCGCTCGGGCTTGGCCGAGGACGGATAGTTCCACGCCTTCGGATAGCGCGGCAGCACGTGCGCGGCGTCCATGGCCTGCCGGTACTGCGGCGAGCTGCGCGCCACACCCGGGGCTATCGACACCGTCGCGTTGCCGCCGTGGCAGTCGGCGCAGCCGAGCTTCACCGCCGGGTTGGCATGCATGGTGGCCTGATCCGACTGCAGGTGGCAGGAGCGGCAGCCGGCGCTCTTGGCATCCGCCGCCTCCTGGCTCTGGCTCGCGGGTGAAGGCGGCGCGACCGCGAGGCACCGCATCCCGAGCAGGGCCGCGAGCAGCCCCAGCCGGGCGGCTCGGCGCACTCGGCGCGACGGGGCGCTGGCGGTAAGCAGGAGCCGGAGTTGCTGTGGCATGGGGGTCACCGCACGGCTAGTAGGCGAACACCGCATTCAACAGGGCGTAATACGGGTCGGTCTTCGGGAACAGCGCATCGTAGCCGCGCGCGCTGATGAGTCGCGCGTACGAGGCGCGCAGCACGATGTTCTGCGACATCAAGGGCCGGTAGATGAGCGAGGCCGAGGCGTCCTCGCCGATATGCCTGGGGACGCCGCCCTGGCTGCGGGCCACATCGATGACCTCGGTATCGACGAACGACAGATCGTTGAGATTGACGGCGAGCCTGAGCTGCGGCAGCAGGTCGAGGTCCGCGCCGAGTCCGGCGAGCACCGTGCCGGGATTGGCGAAATTCGACTGGCCCTCGTCCTTCGAGGAGCGCAGGTCGTTGAGCACGCCGTTCGGCCCCGAGATGGTCACGCCGCCGCCGCCCACCAGCGGCACCGCCTGGCTGATCCAGTAGCTCGTGTCGCCGCCCGCGAATTGCGGGTTCTCGAGAATGGCATCGAAGCCGGTCTCGCGGCGGCCGAACGGATTGCGATCGCCGCTCGCGTACAAGAGCGAGAGGCGCGCCCGGATCCAATCGAAGTCGCGCGAGAACTCGAGCGCGCCGAAGAAGGCGCTGATGTCCTCGCGGGGGAGAACGAAGGTTCCCGGGGTATCGTGACCGAAGGCATAGTAGAAGGAAGCGGTCAGGTTGTACGGGCCGAAATGCCCATCGCCGTTGTACCCGAGGTAGACCACGTCGTAGTCGCGGCCGATCTCCACTCCGAGGGGCGCGGGACGCACCAGAAAGCCGTTCTTGTCGTAGTACATCTCGTCGCCCTCGCGGTTGCGGTTGTAGACCACCGTCACCTGCGAGGTGAAGCCCGACACCGGCAGGTCCTGCCGGTAGAGGTTCGCGACCACGACGTAATCGTTGCGCAGCGGCTGCCCCAGATCGTTGAGGCCGCTGTTCGTGTCCTTCTCGATGCGGCGAAAGACCGCGAGATTGTACTGATAGACGTTGTTGTCGCGCGTGCCGAACAGGCGCGCGCCGAGCTGATTGTCCTGGAACAGAAAGCCGCGAAAATCGGTCGAGAACGGCTGGATGCCGACCCGCAGGCTGTCGAAATCGTAGCGCTCGGACACATTGCGCAGATGCTTCTCGGCGAACGCCGCCTGGATGCCGACGAAGTCGTCCGAGCGCGTCTCTCCGGCATTGGGATTGACGTTGATCTGCCCGAGCTCGCTCACATCGGTGTAGTTGTAGTTGAACACCGGCGCGAAGCGAAACTGCCAGTCCGGCGGCTTGAAGACGGTGTCGCCCTCGAAGAAGGTGAACTCAGCGCCGATGGTTTGCGAGAAAGCCCGCTGCCTGCCGCTGCCGAAGACATCGAGCTCGCCCGCATTCGCGACCGAGGCGACGCCCACCGGCGAGGCGACGTTGCGCCACTGATAGGAGGAGTCGGAGAACAGTCCCAGATTGAAGAACCAATCCCCGCCGATGGGCTTGTCCGCCTTGAGCACGTTGCGGTCATACGGATCGAACAGGTTCTGCGCATAGCCGAGCCCATCGACGATGCGCCAGCGGTCGGGCACCGGCACGGCATCCACGTAATCGGCGATGCCGGGGCGCGGCACCGCAGAGGCGGCGGGCGGCGGCCCGCGCTCGCGCAGGCTCGGGCCCGAGGGCGCGCCCGCGGCGGATTGCGGCGCCTGGGGTCCTGCCGGCGCGCTCGCGCCGGCCACCGGACAGGGCACTTGCACCGCCCCTGGGAGCTGGCGCTTGACGATGCGGCCGTAGCGGTCCTTGTAGCAGGTCTCGGGCTCTTCGGCGCGCGCGCCGTGCAGTCCACCGGCCATCCAGGTCGCGAACAGCGCCAGGCACGTGGCGCGCTGCGCGCGGCGCGGCTGCTGATCAGAAGCCGGAACAGACATCTTCTGCATCGCTGTTGATGAACGGCGACTGCGGACACTGCACGTACACGAGCCGCGTGCCCTTCGGCGTCAAGGTGTCCGAGCGGCGCCCGGCGGGCGCCTCCTGGATCGAGCCGCTCAGCGCCACGCTGGCGCGCTCCAGGCCGAGGAAGGAAATCATGTCGTCTTGATCCACCCCATCCCCCGAAACCCCGATGGCGCCGACCAAGGTCGAGCCGCGATAGATCGGCTCGCTGCCGGGAAAGATCTGCAGGCCGTTGGCGAGGCGCGGCACTTGCGCAGCGGGCAGGGTCTGCGCCGCCGCCAGGCTCGGCGCAAGAGCCACGCCGGCGCACCCCGGCGACACATCCGGAACGGCCGCGCCCGCGACGAACAGCACGTGCTGCAGGATGGCGTTGATGGACAGATCGAGCTGCAGGCCGTCGGAAAAAATGCTCCATTGACCCGCGGGCTTGCTGAGCGGCCCGTTCGGCGCGCCGTCGATGCCGTCGGGAAAATAGGGCCGCGACAGGTTGCCGATGGACCGATCGGACCAGGCGATCACACCGTCCGCGAGCGCCGTCGGGTCGGGCAGGAACGATTGCAGCGCCGCCGGGTACTGCGCGAGCGGCACCGGCGTCAACGCCGCCCCCGAGCCCGGGGTCGCCAGGTACTGCGCGTCGGGCAAGCTGCCCAGGAACGAAGCGGCGCTCGCCGAGCTGAACAGCACCACGGTGCGCGCCTTCTGCAGCGACACGTCGGCGCCGAAGATCGGCGCATCGCGCGTGCGCACCATGCCGAGGGGCACCCCGCGCGTGTCGACCACCGAAATGGTCACGCTCGCCGTGAGCCCCGCCGGGACGCGGATCTGCGCACGCGTCTCGCTCACCACCCCGAGCGCGGAGCTGAGCAGCTGCAGCACCTCGCGCTGCGTCAACAGCCCGTCGGTGCCGGCGATCGGCGGAAACCGCGGGGTGTTCGTGTCATCGACGAATATGTAGGCATCGAGGCTCGCCGGAAAGGTTTGTCCATTGTCGGCCCGGATGCCGGACTGCGGCTGACCGAAGGCGACTCCCGCATGCACTTGACCGTCGCTATAGCCCGGCACGGCGATGAAGCCCTCACCGCTCGCGGGCGCGCCGGCGGGCTGCAGTGATGCGGGCGATGCGTCGGCGGGATTGCTGAGCAAATCGCTCTCCTCGACGTCGCTGAAGCGCAGCGTCACCCCGTTGACCGTGATCTGATCGGCGCGCCGATCGAGCGGCGCCGCATAGTTGTAGGTGGCGGCGTAGGCGATGGCCTCGTCGGCGCCGACGACGATGTCGTCGATGTTCTTGTCGAGGCTGTAGACACCGTCGGCAAGCACGCCCACCCCGCCGACCACGGTGCCGCCCTTGTACAGGGGAAAGCCGCCGGGATCGGCCGCGAGTCCGAGCGGTGAGGGCTGCGGACCGGCCGCGGCGGCCGCGCCGCTACTGCGCAGCAGGAAGTCCGAGCAGGCGAGCTGGCTGAACTGCACGCCGAACAAAGGTCCCGAGGGCTGGTTCGCGACGCCGGGATTGAAATGATCCTGGATGATTTGACTGGCGGTGCGCGTGGAGAAGGCGTTGCCCTCGGACGAGAGATAGGCCCCGGTAATGGCCTTGGCGATCGCCGCCTCCTGGTCGATATTCAAGCTCGCCAGAGCCGGCGGGCTCGGCAGCCTGATGCCCTCGAGACCGCTCGTGAGCAGCGCCTGCCCGGCGGCGTTGAACTGCGTGCCGATGACGACCGTATGCGCACTCGCCGGCCCCATGCGATACACGGCGAGCACGTTGCCGACGCGATCCACCACCGCGATGGTCGCCTCGGCGTTGCGTGCAGTCGCCTCCGCGACTCCCTGCGCGATGATCTGCTCGACGTCGGCGACCGTGAGAAACGTCGTGGCGTTCGCGCATTGACCGGTGCATTGCGCGCCGGCGGGCGCGACGCTCGTGCCCGCCGAGCTCTGGGCGGGGCCGCCACTCGAGCACGCGGCCGTCATCACGCCCACGGTGATGAGGGTGAAGCATCCCTTGCAGAAATTCATTGTAATTGTGCCCCGCGGCTGGCCTCCATTATGGGCATAGGGTGATAGGTGTGGCAACTGACACATTGCACCGCCACCTTGTCGAGCGCCGGCCGGTCGCTGTGGCATTCGAGGCATTTGCCGATGTCGGGGATCATGACGGTCGAGCTCTGCTTCGATTCCTTGGCCTTGTGGCAGGACAGGCAGGCGGCATCGCCCGTCAGATCCCTCTGCACCAGGTGATCCCTGTGGCGAAAATGTGTGGCCGGGAAATAGTCGTAGGTGAGCCGCACCGGCAGCACCTGGAAGCGGTTGTGGATGTCGCTCGCCCCGGTATCGTTGATCTCGTGGCAGCTCACGCAGCCGCTCCCCTTGGGTGCGAACTGATGCTCGATCTCGGCCGCGGCCCGCTTGCCGGCGCACACGTAGGAGGGGCCGGTGCACGGCGCGGCGACGGGCTCTTGCGGCTGCTCGCGTTCGGGCAAACGCAGCGCGAGCTCGCGGCGCTTCGGCACGAGGGTCGGATCGCCGCTTGCGGCACGCGCAAAAAAGTCCTCGATCACGAACATCGCCTCGCACGGCTTGCCATGCGGCAGCTCCGGTGCGCGGGCATCGAAGCTGAGCTGGTGGCAGCCGCCCGTGGCGCAGCTGCGCGCCATGCTCACCGGCACGAAGTGCTCGCCATCGGGCTCGGCCGTGTGGCAGTCCGCGCAGCCGAGCACGGGAGTGACCTGGGCGGGGTCCAGGTGCTGCGCATGAGAGAACTTCAAGTTCGATTGCTCGCGGGCGCTCTTCACCGGCTCGCGGCTCGGCACCCAGCCCGCCAGCGAGGCGCGCAGCTCGGCATCCGACGCCGCGCACTGGTCCGCCGCGGATGCACCCTCCCCGGCAGCGCCCGCAGGCGGCTTGAGCAGCGTCACCGCAAAGGCCGGATGCGCACCCCCGGCGGCGAAGCGCGCCACCGCCGCGAGCTTGATCGAGCCGAAGCGCGCATGCTGGTCCTGATGGCAGGCGACGCACAGCGAGTCATTGCGCACGGCCATGAGGGAGGCACCCCCGTCGTGGTCCAGATGGCACTGGGCGCAGCGCGGCGGGGCATCGAGATGGGTCAATTTCAGGTCGCGGGCATCCACGTGATCGAGCACGCTCTTGTGGCATTGCTTGCAGGCCGGGTCCTGGATGTGCACGAACAGTTGCTCGTGGCAGGCGTTGCAGGCCCTGCCTGCGATGTCCTTGTGGGCGGGGATCGCTCTGGCGGCGATCACGTGCTGGTGGGCCGGAATCAAGGGACCCGGGGACCACAGGCTGTCATCCGGCACACCGGCCGGGGTCGCCGCACCGTGCCGGTGCAGCGATATCATCGCGAGGGGAATCAGCAGCGCGGCAAGCAGCGTCAGCGTTCCGAGCAGCCACGCGCCGCCCCGCTTCGAGAGCCAGGTCTGTGCGAGATCGGTGCGAAAGGCGCGCTCGAACTCGCTGGCGTCGAGCGCGGCGCTGAGCTGCACCTCGATTGCGACGTCGAAACCCGCGGGAGGCGCGATGAGCCGCAGGCGGTGCCCGCCGAGCTCGATGCGATCGCCCAGGGCGAGCGCCGCGGAGGATACCTCGCGATCGTTCACCCGCACACGCCGTCCGCGCGAGCAGATGATCTTGAAGCCGGAGCGCTGCGCGCCGATCTGCGCATGCCTGCCCGCCACCTCGCGTCCGAGCAGCTGGATGGTGCGGTCGGCGGCGCTGCCGAGCGTGACGACATCGACCTCGGCCTCGGCATCCTGCGCCTCGGGGATGCCGTCCGGTCCTGCTCGAATCTGGCGGATCAGAACGTTCATCGCGCTACCAGTAAAGAAACGTGGCCAGGATGTGCGCGATGAGCGCGGCAATGAGCGCGATCGTGAGAGGGATGTGAAAGTACAGCCACGCCTTGAGCCACGCGTGCAGGCGGATGTCGCGCCGGATACGCCGCAGCACCGCCTGGCGGCGGCACAGGATGAGCACCAGCGCCTCGAGGTTTGCCGTCTCGATGCGCTTGTCGGCGCGCGTCACTCGATTCGACACGTAATCGATCACGGCCTGCTGATCGGCGTTCGACCTGAGCGGGCTGGCGCCGGGGCCCGCATCGGCCTGATCGAGCGACACGCGCGAGCGATCGCGGCCGAGAAGCTGATCGAGCACGCCGCCGCCGAGCGCCGTGCGCTCGATGCTGGTCTTCACGGCGGTATCGATCGAGGCGTTGCAGCGCCGCGCGATGTCCCGCCCTTCTTGATCGAGCGCATAGAGCTCGGCAAACAGCTGCGAACGCGGGCCGCCGGCGCGATTCGCCGATAGCTGCCGCGGGAAGCTCAGGTAGGTGTACAGGCCGAGGATTCCCGTGAGCACCACGGCACAGGTGAGCGCATACGCGAGCGTGTGCACGTTCCAGCCGAACCGGCCCGCGCAATGCAGGGTTGCGATGGCGACCAGCGCGAGCCCCAGATAGACATGCGCCGAGGTCCAGCCGGCGACGCTTCCCGAGGTCGAGGCGTAGCTGCGCTTGCGGATCCCGAGCCACGCGAGCCACAGGATGATGAGCGCGCCGAGCGTGCCGAGCGTGTAGCCCTGCCAGGTGCCGCCGCCGGCCGGACGCAGCCCGCCCTGTGTCGCATAGAGCGCGACGCTCGCGGCAAGCAGGCCGAGCGCCACCCACAGATAGCGGGCATTGCGATAGCGCAGTATCCCCTCATGAATCACCCGCGGCGCTCCTCGATCAGGTCGATGAACTGCTCGGGTCCGATCCGGATCGCCGCGCCCGTGGGGCAGGCCTTGACGCATGCCGGACCGCTCTCGACGCCGATACACGCATCGCACTTCATGGCTTTCTTGCCCTTGTCCTTCGCGGCCGGCGTGGGATGGTACTCGAGCTCCTCGCCGGGACCCGGCCCAATGCCGGCGAGCAGCCAAGACAACAGTGAGGGCTTCTTCGGCGCCTCGTATTCCATGCGAATGACCCCGTAGGGGCAGTTCGACTGGCAGTTGCCGCAGCCGATGCAGGTATCGTCCACGAACACCTCGCCCGTGACCGAGCGGCGCAGCGCATTCGGCGGACAGTCCTTCATGCAGTGGGGCTGCTCGCAGTGCCGGCAGGCCGTCGGGATGTGCACGTTCGCGAAAGTCGCCCCCGCCTTGCGGTCGAGCCGCTTGATGCCGCCATGCGTCTCGGCGCATGCCTTCTCGCAGTTGTCGCAGCCGATGCACAGGGCCTCATCGATGATCAGCACATCGGTCGCCTCGCCGAGTCCCTCCCTCATCATGAAGTTCATGAGCGAGCCCGCCTCCGGCCGCACCTGCATGCGGGCGCTGTCCGTGACGCGGTGGCTGACGGCGGTCTGCAGCGCATTGCGCCGCGCCTCGTCCCGCTGCACGAGCTGCAGAAAGCCGGGACGCTTGATCTCGACCAGCTCCGAGGCGACCGTCGCCGTGGCGGTCTCGCGGCGCACCGGGTCGCCCATCAGCGCCATCTCGCCGGCCAGCTGACCGGAGGGGATCTGCGCCACCAGCAGCGGCGGCGCCGCATCGCGCTTGCGCGTGAGCGTCAATCCGCCCGAGCGCACGATGTACAGGCCATCGCCATTCTCGCCCTCGGAGAACACGATCTCGCCCGCCTTGTAGCGGCGTACCTTCAGATCCGCGGCGATGTCCCTCAGCTCGGCGAGCGTGGCGCGCGGCGCGAAGTGGCGCTGCAGCTCGCGCACGATGAAGATCCAGTCGATCCCCTTGCGCACGTCCTCGTTCGAGTTCATGAGCTTGACCATCGTGCGGCGCGGGGTCTCGACCAGAATGCACGCGGCGCCGGCGATCGCGCGCTCGGTGCGCGGCCGGCCCGAGAGCAGGCTCATCTCACCGAAGAACTCCCCCTGATGCAGCTGCGTCGGCACGCCGAGATCCGGCGCCGGCTCGAGCAGCACCTCGCCGCTCACGATGGTGAAGAACGAGGTGCCGAACTCGCCCGGCGAGTAGATGAGCTCGCCCTCGCGCAGCACGTGCGTGGTGCGCGGGCGCTTGCCGGCGGCGGCGTTGCGGGCAGCGAGCGCATCGACCTTGGCCTGCGCCTCCTTGACCTCCGGCTCGCTCGCATAGGCCACGTGGACCTCGCTCTCGATGACCAGCTCACGGAAGGCGAGCGGGTTGAGCGCGCCGAACATCGGTATCTTCTCTTTGAATCGAGCCAGCAGCGCGTCCGGATCGAGGTCGAAGGGCAGGCCGCGCAGCTGCGACTCGAGCAGCGGGAAATCGGCCGGCTTGATGGTGTTGCCCTGAATGAGCTCGACCACGTCGTAGCCCTGATTCATCGCCTGCTTGATGAGCGGGTAGCCGGCGAGCGAGCCGACCACGAAGACCCCCGGCACGTTGCTTTCGTAGCGCGCGCTCAGCTCCGGTATCGCGTCGGGCCGCGCGTTCGGGAAGCGGATGCCGATCGACTCGACGAAGCGGCGCGGCGGATCGGCGCCCAGCCGGGCGATGATGCGATGGCACTCGAAGGACCGCTCGCCCGCGGGCGTGTCGAGCACCACCAGGAACGGCGCCGATGCGCCGGACGCGGATGCGCCGGGTGCCGCCGCGTCGGGGCGCCGCGTGATCTGCTTGACGCGCGACTCGTACAGAGCGTCGAGCCGGCTCTGCGAATCGTTGACGGCGGCGAGCACGTCGGCGAGGTTCTTGTCCTTGGCGCGGCTGAACTCCTTGCCGCGGTTCACGATCCAGACGTCATTCTGCTCGGCGAGCGCGAGCGCGTTCTCGATGGCCGCATCGCCGGCGCCGACCACCAGGATGGTCTCATCGAGGTACTCCTTCGGGTCGTCGAGCTGATACTGAACCGCGCCCAGCTCCTCGCCGGGGACGCCGATCTTGCGCGGATTGCCTTCGAGGCCGATCGCGAGCACGACGCTCTGCGCGCGCAGCTGCTCGCGGGCGGTCTCGATGAGGAAATCCCCGCGCTGCCCGCTGATCTTGCGCACTTCCGCGCCGTAGCGCACGTTCACCCCGAGCCTGGTGAAGTCCTCCAGCCAATTGGCCAGAATCTCCTCGCGCTTGCCCGCCTTGAAGCGCAGATCGCTGCGCAGGTCCAGAAAGCCGGGCTCGGCCATCACGTGCTTGCCCTTCTGGTAGCGCTGGATCGTCTTCGCGTGCGCCGGGGAGCCTTCCAGGAGGAGGTAGGAAGGCGAGGTGCAGTTTCGAGCTCGATCGAGCTCCGCGGCACGGGCGGCCGCGCTGAGTCCGGCCGGACCCGCACCGACGATCACCAGGCCGTATGACTCGAGCAGATCCCCACCCTCCCTGCGGTGTCAAAGGATGCGCTTAAATTCGAGCCCTTTCAACGCATCTTCAGAGCGCCCCCGCGTGACGGGGATCCCAGGCCTTGCGCAGGAAGATCTCCCGCACCAGCGGCTCGAACGCCGCGAGCGGCTCCCAGGGGTAGCTCGGATCGAAGGAGCTCTGATCCCAGCGGGCGCAGAACTCCTGGCACGCCTGGTACCAAGGGTGGCCGCGGTGCTGGTCGCGCCCGTTGCGGTCACCGCCCAGATGGTGAGCGTAATAATAGCTCTGAAAGAGCCCGTGTTGCTCCACGATCCAGGTGACTTCGGGCCGCACGTAGGGACGCAGCATCCCGGCCGCGATCTCGGAGTGATTGTAGGGAGCGAGATCATCTCCGATGTCGTGGATCAGCGCGGCCACGATCAGCTCGCTGTCCGCGCCGTCCCGCTTGGCGCGCGTTGCGGTCTGCAGCGAATGCTCGAGGCGCGTCACGGCATAACCTCCGAGTCCGCCCTGCAGCGCCGTCAGCGCGGACATGATGCGATCCGGCAGCGCCTGCAGGTAGCCACGCTCGTACTGCTCGAGAAGCTCGTAATCCTCGCGCGTACCGTCCTTCATCTGGGTGAACCCGACGATGCGTTTCGATGTGCTCGTGCCGGTCATGATGCCCTCGTGCCGTTATGTCTCATTTAGCGGTCTTGATTCGCGTCCAGGCGCGGGTCCGCAGGCGCTCGGTCGCGGCGCTCACCTCCGCCGACTTGTACAGCCTCGCCTCTATCTCGGGCGTCGGGTAGAGCGTCGGGTCCTCGAGGATGGCCGGATTCACCAGGGGCCGCGAGGCGAGGTTGTCGTTGCCGTAGAAGATGGCGTTGGTCACGGCGGCGATGACGTCGGGACGCAGGATGAAATTCATGAACCGATACGCCGCCTCCCGGTGCGGCGCGCCCACGGGTATCAGGAGCGAGGAGAACGTCTCGTTCGCCCCCTCCTTCGGCACCGTGAAGGCGAGATTCACGTTGACGCCGGCGGCCTTGGCGCGCGCGTGCGAGAGCGCGTAGTCGCTCGACCAGGACATCGCGACGCACAGCTCCTTGTTCGCGAGGCCGTTCAGATACTCCGCGGAGTCGAACGAGCGGATGTACGGCCGCACCTTGAGCAGCAGCTCCTCCGCGGCCTTGAAGTCCGCCCGCTTGGTCGTGTTCGGATCCAGGCCCAGATAGTTGAGCGCCAGCTGGATGACGTCCTCCGGAGAATCCAGGAAGGTGACGCCGCAATCGGCGAACTTGGAGACGATCTCGGGCTTGAACAGCATGTCGAGGCTGTCGACCGGCGCATTCGGCATGCGCGCCCTGACCATGTCCACGTTGTAGGCGAAGCCGTTGATGGAATGAAGATACGGCACGGCGTGCGCGTTGCCCGGGTCATAGGCCCGCTCGATCGCGAGGATCCGCGGATCGAGATTCTTCCAGTTGGGCAGCTTGGATTTGTCCAGGGTCTCGTACACGCCCGCCTTGATCTCGCGGCTGAAGAAATCGTTGGACGCGCTGACGACGTCGTAGCCCGAACCCCCGGCCAGCAGGCGCGCTTCCATGGTCTCCTCGGAATCGTAGACGTCGTAGGTGACCTCGATGCCGGTGAGCTTCTCGAACTGGGCGACGGTGTCCGGACCGATGAAATCGGTCCAGTTGTAGACGAACAGCCGCTTCTCCTGCGCCGCGGCCGCCGTCCCGCGATGGCCGCACGCCGTGCATGAGCCGACCGCGAGCATGCAGGCGATCCAGGCGCGGAAGCGAAGGCTCGACACCGGCGAGCAGCTCAGAGCGCCGCCACGCCCTGGCCGCTCGGCGCGCGCTGCCGGGCGCCCGCCTCCTCCGCGAGCACCTCGTCGAGCGCCCGCTGCAACAGCTCGACCGCCTCGTCGACGTCGGACTCGGCGATCATCAGCGGGGGCATGAAGCGCACCGTGCTCTGCCCGCATGCCAGCAAGATCAGGCCATTGTGATAGGCGCGCGTGATGAGCGCATCGCACAGCTTCTTCGCCGGCGCCTTGCCGGCGGTGATCAGCTCCATGCCGACCATCAATCCCTTGCCGCGCACCTCGCCGATGACGGGATAGCGCGGCGCCATCGCGCGCAGCTTGTCCATGAAGTAATGACCGACCTTGGCGGCATTGGCACGATAATGGTGCTCGATGAGATCGAGCGTGGCGAGCGCCGCCGCACAGCAAATCGGGTTGCCGCCGAAGGTGTTGCCATGCGCCCCGCGGGTCCATTTCTGCATGATGCTGCGCTTCGCGACCACCATCCCGATCGGCAGCCCCGATCCCAGCCCCTTGGCGAGGGTCATGATGTCGGGCTCCACGCCCCAGTGCTCGGCCGCGAACATCTTGCCGGTTCGCCCGACGCCGGTCTGCACTTCATCGAATATCAGGAATATCCCGTGCCGGTCGCACAACTGGCGCAGTCCGGCGAGAAATCCGTCCGGCGGCACGAGGTAGCCGCCCTCGCCCTGGATCGGCTCGACCAGCACCGCTGCCACCTCGCCGGCGGGCACGCTGTGCACGAACAGCTCCTCCTCGATGTAGCGCAGCACCGCCTGCCCCTGGTCGGACCCCGCGAGGAGCGGGCGGTAATTGTTCGGGTAGGGCACGTGCGTGACGCCCGGCATCGTGGGAAAGAAGCCTTTTTGCTGCGTGTACTTGCTCGAGGTGAAGGACAGGGAGCCCATGGTGCGTCCGTGAAAGCCGCCGAGAAACCCGAGGAATCGGCCCCGGCCGCTCACATAGCGCGCCAGCTTGAGCGCCGCCTCCACGCTCTCCGTGCCGGATTGCGCGAAGAAGCTCATCACCGGCTCCTTGATGGGCGCGAGCTGCGCCATGCGCTCCGCCAGCCGCACCTGGCCCTCGTGCCAGTAGTCGGAGGAGATGTGCAGAAAGCGCTCCGCGGCGTCCTTGATCGCCTGAACCACCGCCGGATGGCTGTGGCCGGTGCTGCAAACCGCGATGCCCGCGGCAAAATCGAGGAAGCGATTCCCGTCGACATCCCAGATCTCGGCGCCCTTGCCGTGCGACATCACGAACGGGTAATCGCGCGGATAGGACGGCGATACCACCTGAGCGTCGCGCGCAAGCAACTGCCGAGCTTTCGGGCCGGGCAGGTCGGTCTTGATGTGTTTCATCGCTCGTTTCCCCGCGGGCTCTCCGTTCCATGCACCCAAGTCATGCTTCGAAGCGATTATATGCCCGGACCGCGCGCGCCGCGACGCGCCGGCGGCTCGAGCGCCGATGTGGGCGCTTGCAATTGAGCGTTCCAGACGGCAGGCTCTGGCGGCAACCCCGGGCGCGACACGTGCCCGGTACGACAACGAGGTGGAACAGGGAATGGGCACGGCTAGAAATCATTCTCGGCTCGAGCGCGGCCGGGCGACCGGCTTGCGCGCGGCTCGCTTCATTCACGCGCTGCTCCTCGCCGCCACGGCTCTGGCCGTTGCGCCCGGCCGAGCGGCCACGGCGGCGCCCTACCAGGTCGTGGTATCGAACGAGCGATCGGACGACGTGAGCGTGATCAGCAGCGCCGATTTCTCCGTCATTGCGACCATCCCCGTGGGCAAGCGCCCGCGCGGTATCCATCCGAGCCCCGACGGCAAGCTCGTCTATGTCGCCTTGAGCGGCACGCCGATCGCCGCCCCGCCCCAGCTCGATGCCCATGGCAATCCCATCTTCAAGCGCGGCAGCGACGACGACGACAGCGATACCGAATCCGACAAGTCCGCCGACGGCATCGGCATCGTCGATCTCGCGGCTCGAAGGCTCAAGGGCAAGATCTTCGCCGGATCCGATCCCGAGGAATTCGCCCTGAGCAAGGACGGCACGCGGCTGTACGTCTCCAACGAGGATACGAAATCGGCGAGCGTGGTCAACATCGCGGAGGCCAAGGTCGAGCACATCATCCCCGTCAGCCAGGAGCCCGAGGGCGTCGCCGTCTCTCCCGACGGCAAGCAGTTCTACGTCACCTGCGAGAGCGGCGGCGATGTCTACGCCATCGAGACGCACGGCTATTCGATCCTCGGGCACTTCCGGGTGGAGCCGCGGCCGCGCAGCGTCGCGTTCCTGCCGAGCGCGGGCGTCGCCTTCGTGCCCTCCGAATCGGTGGGCCTCGTCAACGTCATCGATACCGGCAAGTTCACCGCGCTCAAGGTGATCACGCTGCCGGCGGGCGCACGTCCCATGAGCGTGAAACTCGGCCGCCGCGGCCGCTATCTGTACGTGAGCAACGGCCGCGCCGGGACGGTGTCGGTGATCGACACCCGCGATTACGGCATCGTCGCCAACATTCGAGTCGGAACGCGACCCTGGGGCATGGCGATCTCGCCGGACGGCAAGCATCTGTTCACCGCCAACGGCCCCTCGGACGACATCTCGGTCATCGATTTGAGGACCAACCAGGAGACGCGGCGGATCAAGGTCGGCAAGAGCCCCTGGTCGCTCGCCGTGGTGGCCGGCGGCTAGCACGCGGCGCGCGCCCGCCCGCCCCCGCGCTCGCGGCGCGCATGCGCCCGGCCGCGCGCTCAGCGGCCGACGACGAACACCTCCTGGGAGGTGATGCTGCGTGTGAATCCTTCCTTGAATGCGCGCGCGCGCAATACCGCGGGCGCAGAGAGCACGACGGGTTTCTGGTAGCGAGGATCGGACGGCCCGGGAACGCTGCCGTCGAGCGTGTAGTGAATGTCCGCCGCCGGCTCCGACTCGCGCAAGGTGATCTCGACCGGACCGTCGAAGGTGCCGCCCGCCGGGCTGATGAGAGGCGGCGCGAGCACCGGACGGCCGGGCATGCTGTCGATCCATTCGCGCAGCAGCGCCACGCCGTTCGGGTCGATGGTCTCGCGGTCGAGCGGCGGCATGCGGATGTCGCCGACGGTGTCGACGCGCATGTAGGCGATCGACCGCCAGATATCGTGCGGCGAGATGATGCGCGGCCGGTCGATGCCCTGATCGAGCAGGACCGGGCCGTTGACGAGCGACTGCTCGGCGAGGGGCGTGTCGTAGCGGGCGTCGAATCCCGCGACGGTGCCGCCCGGTCGATGGCAGGCCGAGCAGTTGGCGTCGAAGTACGAACGGGCGCGATCCTGAAGGCTTCGTGTCGTATCCGCGGAGGCCGCCAGGCGAGGCCACGCCTGTTCGTCGCCGTCATGAAATGCAGGCTCGAACAATCCGAGATCATTCCAGGCGCGAAGCTCGTTCCGTTTGACTCCCGACGGATATACAAAGTCGTGGTTCAATTGCCGTGCCTTGACGCCGAGCACGCCGCTCGAGAGCCGGGTGTGGCAGGTGATGCAGTCCTTGCGGCTCGGGTAGTACCAGGTCTGCTCATGCGTCTCGCCCGCCGCGTTGGTCACCGCCACGCGCTCGGTGAGGCTGCCGGGCAGCAGGTCCGCGTCGCTGAGATCGCTCCTCCATTTGTAGACCACGCCGTACACCGCGCCGCCGCCCTGGACCATCAGCAGCCGCGTCTCCAGGCGCCGCGTGCGCGTCGGATCGCGCGCATCGAGGGGCAGCTCGAAGGTCTTCACGAAGACCGTGCCCGCGGGGAACGTCCACTCGCCGCTCGGCGCGAACTGGATCTTGCCGTCCGGTACGGCGATCCAGCGCAGCTTGTGCGCACCGTCGGACCAGAACGGAACGATGAGATCGTACGGAATGAGCGGCTCGCTCGGCACCAGATTGCGGGTATCGCGGAACGCGCCGGTCTGCGAGAGCAACGCGGGAATCTTGCCCGAGGGCGACGCCGGCATGCGCAGGTACGGGTGAGCGAGGATGCGCGTTCGAAGGGGATCGGCCGAGTCCTGCGCGAGCACCGTGAACGCCGCGCCCGTCACCAGCAACAGCGCCGCCAACCTGCGTCCAGCTTGCATCCCGGGCATCGACCTCCACGACCAATCGATCGAGGATGCCCTTTTTGCATCGTCCCGGCAAACGGCATCGGAGCGATGCGATCTTTCCCGCGAGCGGGTGCTCGCGCGCTTACCCGCCGGGCCGGCTCGCGGCTAGCGGCCGATCCCGCTGGCTCGAGGAGACTCGATGCGGCCCGCCGCTCGCTCGCCCGACTGCGCGCGCCCGCCCAGCTGCCTGAGCAGTCTCGCCCGCGAGGCCAGGGCGCGCACCACCGACATCGAGGTCTTGCGGTCCACTTCGATGACCAGCACGTGCGTGAGGTAGGTCTGCTCGAAGGTCGCGAGCAAATCCCCTGCCCGCGCCGATTCGACGCTTTCCCAGTCGAGCGCGAACAGCTCGTCCCAAGGGGTCATGACGTGCATGACCCGGATGTCCTGATGACGGCTGTAGTTGGAGGACTGCAGGAACTGCATCGGACGCTCGCCCTGGATGTCATACGAGGTCACCAGTCCGATCAGCCGCTGCTCCTTGGCCACCAGCAGCGCACGCACACCGAGGCGTATCATGTCGGTCAACGCATCATCGATCTGTCGCTCGGCATCGACGGTCATCGGATAATCGCGCTTGAAATCGGTGATGGCGTAGATCGCCGGATCGGTGGGCTCGAGGGGTTGGCCGTCCAGAATGGACCTGCGAGGCAAAACCGGGTCGCCGAAGCGGCGCATCGGCAATAACGACATCGAGCCTGCAGGTATGGCCCTCATGCTTCGTTCGAGTCCTTGCTCCACCGAAGGTTCCGCAGGGGAAGCGGCCCTCGATCGGAGTGTGCCCGGCTGTCAGAAAATGTCAATTCTGTGATATATTACTTAGATTACTAAACATTAGAGACCTTGTAATGCCCGAGCTGGATGAGCGCTTCTCCAACGCCTTGCATTCCACGGCGCGCGCCTGGCGCCAGGCCGTCGACCGGCGGCTTCGAGGCCTGGGTATGAGCCAGGCGAGCTGGATGACCATGGCCGTCACGGCCAGCGCCGGCACCCCGCTCTCGCAGTCCGAGCTCGCGGAGCGTCTGGGCGTCGAAGGCGCGACCATGGTCGCCATGGTCGATCGGCTGGTGAAGGCGGGCTTCGTCACTCGCCAGCCCTCGCCGAGCGACCGACGTGTCAACTTCGTGGTCCTCACCGAGGCCGGCGCGCGGCTGGTCGAGGTGGTGAAGAGCGAGGCGGCGGCGATGCGCAAGGAGCTGCTCTTGCACCTCGATCCGAAGAAACTCGCCATCGCCACCGAGCTGCTCGAGTCGCTGCAGGCGCGTATCGAAGGCGCCGCATGAGCGCGACGCCCTGAGTGCGACGCCCTGAGCGCGACGCGACTTTAGCTGCGCGGCTCGACCCCCGCGGCGTGCGCCGGCGCGGCCTGACCGGCCACGGTGCCGGGCGGGGTCGCGAGGAGCTTGCCCGCGCGCGGCGCCAGCCAGCGCTCGAAATCGTCGAGGATGGTGAACACCGCCGGCACGATCACCAGGGTGAGCACGGTCGAGCTCAACAGGCCGCCGATGACCGCGGTCGCCATCGGCGCGCGGAACTCGCTGTCGCCGCCCCAGCCGAGCGCCACGGGCAGCATGCCCGCAATCATCGCCACCGTGGTCATCACGATGGGGCGGGCGCGCTTGTGGCCGGCCTCGAGAAGCGCCTCGAGCCGCGAGCGGCCGGCGCGCATCTCCTCGATCGCGAAATCCACCAGCAGGATCGAGTTCTTGGCGACGATGCCCATGAGCATGAGGACGCCGATGACCACGGCGAGGGAGAACGGCCGCCGCGTGAGGATGAGCGCGATCGCGGCACCGCCCAGAGACAGCGGCAGCGCCGACAGGATGGTGATGGGCTGAAACACGCGCACGAACAGCAGCACCAGCACCGCGAGCACCATCAGAATTCCCGCTGCGATGGCGAGCCCGAAAT
>Ga0335073_10000770_pt1 | contig 41939 bp, 41 predicted proteins | sample Lox_Sample_22_FD_207093 | JGI IMG/M metagenome (GOLD analysis project Ga0335073, IMG submission 207093) | Soil microbial communities from Loxahatchee National Wildlife Refuge, Florida, United States - Lox_Sample_2.2 | ecosystem: Environmental > Terrestrial > Soil > Wetlands | place: USA...
TATCGGCTTTATCGGGCATCGGGTGGGCCATGCCAGACGGGTCCGGCCGCGGCCGGCGCGTTTCGGTGCGGCCGGATTGCTCTGAACCACGTCCGAAACAACCTCCGCTGTCCGTAACCGGCCCGGTCGGCCGCTGGGACATCCGCCGGCGCCGTCGTGTCACCCGGCAGCGGGACCGGTCTTGTGGCTCGCCCCAGATTGAACGTCCGCGATTTGGGCTTTGGCTCATGGCTCGCTGCCGACCCGGCGCGTAGCGTGCGCGGAGGGGCCGGGCGTCCTTCCGGCCCTGCCAGTCCGAGCCCGAAGTCGTCCCGGAGTCGCCATGAGCGAGACGAGCCGCTGCCCCCACTGCGGCTTGCCGCTGCGCGGCGCGGCCTCGTCCCCGGCCGGCCCGGGCGCAGGATCCAGCGGCCTCGAGCCCCTGTACCGCGAGGTCGCCAGGATCCGCGAGATCGCCGAGGGCCGGTCGGCCGACGAGGACGCGCGCCGCATCGCCGACCTCACCCGCCAGGTGGCCGAGCTGCGGGCCACGGTGGCGCGCCTGCGCGGCCCCGGCGTGCTGCCGCTCGCCGGCCGGCGAGCCGGCTGACCCGCCGGCAGCGTCGGCGTCGCGCTCGGGCCGCTCGTCCTCCGGAGCCCAGGCCCACCAGGCGCTGCGGCGTTAGGCCGGGGTACCGGCTAACTCCGCCGCCGCGCCGATCCGGCTGGACACCCACCCGGTGATCAGCATGGCCACCGCGGTCACCACCAGGTAGCTGGTGAACAGCAGCTCGACCGAGCTCGGCGAGGCCTTGAGCTGCTTGGACAGCGCGGGCAGGATCGGGTCGACCAGCCCGATGCCCATGAACGACACCACGCAGGCGAACGCGACCGCGTACACGGCCTTGGGCTGACGGAACGGGTTCCCCGCCGGCGTGTGCCCAGTAGCTTCCGTAACGCTCCGGCTCCCGCTCACCTGGCCCCGTCCCCGGGCTGCGGGCCCGTGGGCGGCGCGGGGGCCGGCGGCCCGTCCGCGGCGGCGGCGCGCCGGTCGCTGTCGAGCTCGCGAAGCCGGTTGAGGGCCGGGACCGCAGCGGCCAGCGCGGCCACCTGGTCGCCGGTGAGCTTGTCGATCAGGTCCGCGAACGTCCCGGCGCCGGCCCGGCGCCGGGACCGCAGGTACCCGGCGCCGGCGTCGGTCGCCGCCACGAGCACCACGCGCCTGTCGGCCGGGTCCGGCCGCCGCTCGGCCAGGCCGGCCTGCTCCAGCCCGGTCACCAGCACGCTCATCGACGGCTGGGTCACGCCCTCGATCATCGCCAGGTCGGTGAGGCGGCGCGGCCCGGTGCGGTCCAGGGTCGACAGCGTCGACGCCGCGGTCAGGCTGATCTGGCGGGGCCCGTTGCGGACCGCCAGCGTGACCAGCCCGTAGAGCGCCTCGCCGATCGCGATCCGGCTATCGGGGCCCGAGGGCGGCTCCGGGCTCGAGGCATCTCGCGTCGTCATAACCTATAAGCATAGCTCAAACTATATAGATCGTCGAATGCGCTTCGGGTCCGGATCACCCGCGCCGGCGCCTCAGGCCAGCTTCGCGGCCACCGAAGCGGCGCTGCGCAGCAGTCTGCCGTCCGCCCCGGCACAGACCGGCTGATAGGCCGGCCGGGTCAGGGCCTCCTCGATCAGGTCGGTGAGCTGCCGGAAGAATGGTATCTCCGGCGCGATCCACAGGTATCGGGCCAGTGATCCGGGAATCGTGTTGATCTCGTTCACCAGCACGTTGGCGCCGTCGGTCATGAAGTCGAGCCGGGCGACCCCGCGCACGGCGGCGGCCGCCGCGATCACCGATGCCTGGCTGATCACCGTCTTGGCCACCTCGGGGGTCAGCGAAGCGGGCAACTCCCGTGCCGCGCCGGCCATCCCCTCGTCCGGCACGTACTTGTCCTCGTACGACAGCAGCGGCCCGGACCGCCTGATCGGCCGCTCGATCGGGGACAGCTGGCACTCTGGCCAGGCCCGGACCGCGATGTTGATGTCGTACCAGCCCTTGAGGAACGGCTCCGCCAGCGCGCCGGCCGCGTACAGCGGGCTCGACCCGACCAGCGCTCGCGCGCTGTCCAGGTCATCCACAAGCTCGACACCCAGCGACGATCCGCCGAACCGCGGCTTCACGATCAGGGGCTTGCCTAGCGTCGCCAAGGCGGGCTCGTCCGCCACGGTCAGGTCCAGCCTCGGAATCGCGCTCACGCCCGCCCTCTCGGCCACGGCGGCGAACGCGAGCTTGTCCATTCCGAGCGCCGCGCCGGCCTGGCTGGGCCCGGTGTAGGGCACCCCGATCAGGTCCAGCAACCCCTGCAGCCGGCCGCATTCGCCTGGCGCCCCGTGACAGCAGACGACGACCGCCTTGTACGCAACGGCGGCAGGCCGGCCGAGCCGGCGATGGCGGTAAAAGCCCCGTTCCCGGCCGAGATGCAGCTCCAGCGGCTCGGAACCGGCCGGGACGCCGTCCCGGAAGCTCACGCCCTCCAGGCCGGCGCCGACGTCGTAGAAGTCACCGTCCTTGCTCCAGTAGACGCCGGTGGCCGGGGTGCCGTTGTCGTTGAGGCACCGCTCGGCCTGGAGCCCGGTCAGCACCGACACGTCGTGCTCGGACCCGGGCCCTCCGAAGATGACTCCTACCTTGCCCTCAATCTCCATGCGCTTCCCCCTCGTCGATCATGGGTAGTGATTCGGCAGGTCGTTCTCCCACAGGACGCCGTCCCCCGCGGCGAGGCAGGACCTAACCCAGTCCCGGGCGGCGGACCGGGAGGGGACGGTAACGATCTCGCCCCCGGCGGCGCCGGCCAGCAGCGCGCGACGGTTCGTCCAGCCGACCACGACCAGCACCGCGTCGGCCTTTGCCACCGCCGCGGCGAACGCCCGGTTCGCCTGGTCCTGGTCCGCGCCGAGCTCGATCATCCCCGGGGTGACGACGGCTCTCCGGTTCCGGTGCCCGGTCGCGGCCTGCAGCATCTCGAGCGCGCGCGCGGCGCCCTCCGGATTGGAGTTGTAGGTGTCGTCGATCACCACGATCCCGCTGTCGGCCACGCCGGTCACCGCGCGGTGCGCGGGCGCCGACAGCTGGCCGAGGCCGGGGGCCACCCGGGCCGGCGGCGCGCCAGCGGCGAGTGCGGCCGCCACCGCGCAGCCGATGTTCGGCAGGTGCAGGCCGGACGGGCTGGGAAAGGTGCCGATCGCGGTGCCCAGGTACCGGACGGTGACGGTGCCGTTCTCGCGTTCCAGCGACACGGTGAGGTCGCGCTGGCGGCGGGTTCCGCAGCGCCAGACCTCGCGCCCGTCCAGGGTGCCCGCGAGCTCCGCCAGCCGTTCGTCGTCGACGTTCAGGATCGCGACGCGGACTCCCTCGAGGATCTCGGACTTGGCACGGACCACGGTGTCCAGCGTCTTCATCCGCTCCAAGTGCATCGGGCCGATAGCGGTGATGATCCCGATCTCCGGCTTGAGCCATGAGCACATGGCGCGGATCTCGCCGGGGCCATAGGTCCCCATCTCGGCGACCAGGACCTGGGTGTGCGCGCCGAGGTGCTCGTTGACGGTCCGGCACAGGCCGGAGTCGTTGTTGAAGCTGGCCGGGCTTGCGACCACGTCGAAGCTACCGCCGAGCAGGTCCGCGATGTGGTTCTTGGTCGAGGTCTTGCCGTACGAGCCGGTCACCGCGATTACCCGCGGGGCGACCCGGCGCAGCGCGGCCTGGGCGCTGGTGCGGTACTTGCGGGCGAGCCGCGCCTCGACCGGGCGCATGACCTGCGCGGCGCCGTCGATCACCGCGGGGACGGCCGCCGCGAGCACCGCCGTCGCCGTCGGCGCGCCCGTCAGCACCGCCGCGGCGGCGATGAGCGCCTCGAGCGCGGCGGCGCACGCGGCCAGCCTCATCAGCCGCCGCGTGCGGACCAGCCGCTGCTCCCGGCCGAGCAGCGGCATCCCCACTGGGAAGACCGCCGCGGCAACCGCGGCCGCGGCCGCCGCGCCGAGCGCGACCGGGTACGGCCGCCCGATCAGGGCCAGCACCGCCGCGAGGCCGAGCACCGGAGCGAGAACCTGGTTGGGCGCCCGCTTGCGGGCCCAGCGCAGCGCCACGGTCGTGCATGAACCGGGGATGTAGTGCTCCCGCTGCATGACCCGCAGCCACCGCAGGTCGGCGATCACGACGGCGAGCAGCGGCAGCAGGATGAGTGGTGCGGTCAGCACCACGGCACGCTCCCCGGCATCTGGAGGACCTTGTCCAGCACGACCCGGAGCCGGTCCGGTGCCTCCCGGTGCACGTCATGGCCGGCGCCCTCGACGATCTCGGCGGTGACCGGCGCGGCGAACATGCCCCTGGCTCTCTCGACCATGCTTGGCGGCACGGCACGGTCGCCGCTGCCCCAGAGCAAGGCCACCGGGCAGCCGATGGCGGCGAGCTGCCGCTCATATGACTCGTTGACCACCCGGACAAGGACACCGCGCATCAGCCCGCTGGCGGCGTTGTAGTCGTCGGAGCTTCTGGCCCGGCGAATTGCCTCGAAACGGCGGTCGCTCAGCAGCCCCATCCGGCGAGCCTTTCGGGCGAGCCGGTAACCGGCCGAAACCCGGCCCGCCCCGGGCGACCTGAGCAGCGGAACCCCGCAAAGGACCATGGCCCGGACCATGCCGGGGCGGCTCGCGGCCAAGCAGACCGCGATCCGCCCGCCGAAGCTGTGCGCGATCACCACGGCCGGCTCCGCCGGGGCGTGCTCGTCGAGCACGGCGGCCACGCACGAGGCGTAGTCGTCCGCTCCCCATGTCGTCGCGGGCGGTGGCGAGACGCCGAATCCCGGCAGATCAATAAGCAGACGGGGATACTCGCTCAGGGCGCTGGAGAAATCGCGGTGGTCGCGTCCCCATCCGTGCAGGCCGACCATCAGCGGGCCGGGCCCGTCGGCCAGCTCACCGAAAACGCGGCCGTTAAGGTAACTTCGCAAGGGCACGGAATAAAGTTAGCTCGTTTCCCTGGCTCCCGTGCGCCGACCCCGCCACAAGGGCGGAAGGCCGGATTTCAGGCGAATTTGAGGCCGCTGTTTCTGCCATACCAGCCGTTGGCCTAACGCCATAAGAATATCTAGATGCCTTGTCGTCTATTCTGGCCAGCCGACCAAGATCAGGCCCATCGCGCAGCCGAGCACCCAGTGCAGCTCGGTGGCCGCGACTGGGCGTCCTTCGTCCAGGTCATCGAGGACGGCGTGGATATACCCCGAGGCCAGGCTGAGTTGCTCAGGGGCGGCAAGCAACGCTTCAATTTCGCCGGGCTCGGTGGCGCGGAATGCGCCAAGCAGGTGACGGTAGCGCTCCTGCGCTGTGGCGCACGCGCCTCCTTCGATTATCGTGCGCAGTCGGCTGAGCAACGTGCAAAGGGAACTCCCGGCAGCCGGCTGCGACATTTCTTTTCCTCGCTGGTCGCTTATCGGGCGCGCCGAGCCTACCCCCTCACGCGGCACGGAGCCGGTCGTTTGCATCTTCTTGTCGATGGGGCAATGGGATTGTAAACAGCCTCAGTTATGGCTGGCGATGCCGCCCGGGGCAGGCGATCGCGCTGCCTGACCGCATCGGTGCGGCCCGGCTGTGCAGCGCAGACCGCGTGCCCGCACGCGCTGTCAGGTGCGGTCCTCGAGGGCGCGCCTGGTCAGGACCCGGGCCAGGTGACGGCGGTAGTCGCGGTCGGCGTGCACGTCCGCGCCGGGCTCGGTCCCCTCGGCGGCGAGCTCGGCCGCCTCGGCCGCGCTGGCGCCGTCGGCCAGTGCCCGCTCGGCGGCGCGGGCGCGCAGCGGTGTCGGCCCCATGTTGGCCAGCGCGATGCGGCCGTTGACGGCCGCGGCGCCGACGATCGCCCAGTCGTTGGCGCGCCGGACGAACTTCTGGTAGCCCCAGCCCTGGCCGGGCCTGCGCGGCACCCGGACCGCGGCGAGCAGCTCGTCCTCGCCCAGGCTGGTCTCGAAGAACCCGGTGAAGAAGTCGTCGGCCGCGACGTTCCTGGTCCCGTCCCGGCCGAGCACCTCGACCGAGCCGCCGAGCGCGAGCAACGCCATCGGCAGGTCCGCGGCCGGGTCGGCGTGCGCGAGCGAGCCGCCGATCGTGCCCCGGTGCCGGATCTGCGGGTCGCCGACCTGCGACGCCGAGTACGCGAGCAGCGGCGCGTCGGCACGTACCAGGTCCGAGGCGGCCACGGCCGCGTGCGGCGTGGCCGCGCCGATCACGAGCTCGTCGCCCTCGGCCCGGATCCCGGTCAGCTCGGACAGCCGGCCGATGTCGATGAGCACCGAAGGCGCGGCCAGGCGCAGCTTCATCATCGGCAGCAGCGAGTGGCCGCCGGCCAGCAGCTTCGCCTCGTCGCCCAGGCTGTCCAGCAGGTCCAGGGCGTGCGCGGTTGACTCCGCGGCCACGTAGTCGAACGGGGCGGGGATCACGCGCCCACCTCCGTCCCGGCGGCCCGCGCGGCGGCCAGGACCGCGCGCACGATGTTGTGGTAGCCGGTGCAGCGGCAGAAGTTGCCCTCCAGCCCCTCCCGGACCTCTTCTTCGGTCGGATGCGGGTTCTCCGACAGCAGGCCGACGGCCGCCATCACCATGCCCGGGGTGCAGAAGCCGCACTGCAGGCCGTGCTCCTGCCGGAACGCCGCCTGCACCGGGTGCAGCTCCCCCCCACCCGCCTCCCCTGCCCCCTTCATGGCCAGGCCCTCGGCGGTGGTGACCTCCTGCCCGGCCGCCTGCACGGTCAGCACCGTGCAGGACTTCACGGACGTGCCGTTCAGCAGCACCGTGCACGCCCCGCACGAGGTGGTGTCGCAGCCGACGTTGGCCGCCCGCAGGCCGCAGACCTCCCGCAGGTAATGCACGAGCAGCAGCCGTGGTTCCACGTCATCGGACCGCTTCTCGCCGTTGACGGTGAGCTCGACCTGCATTTATCCATTCCCCTTTGCTGCCTGGATGGCCTGCCAGACCCGCTGCGGCGAGGCGGGCATGTCGATGTGCCTGACGCCGAGGTGGGCCAGCGCGTCGATGATCGCGTTCTGCACGGCGGGCGTCGCGCCGATCGAGCCGGCCTCTCCGATGCCCTTGACGCCGAGAGGGTTGTAGGTGGTGAGCGTCTGCATGTCGGCCAGCTCGAAGCTCGGTACCTCGGTCGCCGAAAGGAACGGGTAGTCGGCGAAGCTCGCGGTCAGCGGGTTGCCGTCCTCGTCGTACACGACCTCCTCGACGAAGGCTTGCGCGGCGCCCTGGGCGATGCCGCCGTGCCGCTGGCCCTCGGCGAGCAGCGGGTTGAGCACGAACCCGGCGTCGTCGACGGTGATCATCCGGCGGAGCGTCACCTTGCCGGTCTCGGTGTCCACCTCGACGACCGCGACGTGCGACCCGAACGGGAACGTCGCGCCCGGCGCGGTGAACACCGTGCGCACGACCAGCCGTTCCTGCTCGGCCAGGCTGGCCAGCGGCACCGCGGCGTCCGGGTCGCCGGCCACCTCGAACGCGCTGCGCTCCACGTCGAAGCGCAGGTCCGCCGGGTTGGCCTCGAGCTCGCCCGCGGCGCGCTCCCTGGCCACCTCGATCAGCTCCTGGGCGGCCTGGCGCACCGCGGAGCCGCCGTGCTGCAGGCTGCGCGAGCCGCCGGTGCCACCGCCCTCGGGGACCAGGTCGGTGTCGCCCCACTTCAGGGTGATCTTGTCGACCGGGATGCCGAGCTCCTCGCTGGCCAGCATGGCCCAGGCCGTGGCGTGGCCCTGGCCGTGGGGGGAGGTGCCGGTGAGGATCGTCGCGGTGCCGTCCGGGTGCACCTCGACCGTTGCGTTCTCCTGTGGCGGGGACTCCTCGCCGTCGCCCATGCCGGTGATCTCGACGTAGCTCGCCAGCCCGATGCCGAGCGCGACGGCGTCGCCGCGCTCCCGGCGCCCGGCCTGCTCCTTGCGAAGCTGGTCGTAGCCGGCCGCGGCGAGCACCTTGTCCAGCGCGGCCGCGTAGTCGCCGGTGTCGTACAGGGCACCGAACTTGGTCCGGTGCGGCTCGGTGAACGGCGGCAGCAGGTTGCGCCGCCGCACCTCGGCCGGGTCCATGCCGATCTCCGCCGCGAACAGGTCCATGGCCCGCTCGAGCGCGGCGCTGGCCTCGGGCCGCCCGGCCCCCCGGTAGGCGCCGACCGGGGTGGTCGATGTGACGATGCTCCTGGCCACCGACTCGGCCCGCGGGATCGCGTACGGTCCCGGCGTCATCAGGATCGTCAGGAACGGCAGCATGGCGCCGATCCGGACATGTGCCCCGGCGTCCTGGACGATCTCCAGGCGGTAGGCGAGCACGGTCCCGTCCCGCTTGCCGCCGATCGTGATCTTCTGCTGCTGTGCCCGGCCGTGGGTCATCCCGACAAGGTTCTCGTACCTGGTCTCGGTCCAGCGCGCCGGGCGGCCGAGCCGGCGCGCCACCCAGGCCACCATCGCGTGCTCCGGTTCGGCGCCGAACTTCGCGCCGAACGCGCCGCCCACATCGGGGGTGATGATGTGGACCTGCTCGGGCCCCAGGCCGAGCAGCCTGGCGAGCCCGCCCAGAGTGCCCTGCGCCCCCTGGTTGGGTATCCACGCGGTCACCCGGCCGTCCTCGCCCCAGGCGGCCGCGGCGGCCCGGGTCTCCATCGGGGCCGGGGCGACCCGCTGGTTCAGGATCGTCCGCGAGGTCACGACCTCGCACTCGTCGAACAGGTGCTGGTCGAGCGCGTCCGGGTCGCCGAAGGTCGCGGCCACGTTCGTGCCCGCCTCCTCGTAGAGGACGACCCTCCCGGCCACCGCGTCGGCGAAGTCGATCACCGCGGGCAGCGGGTCGTAGTCGACGTCCACGAGTTCCATCGCGTCCTCGCCCTGGTAGGCCTGCTCGGTGACCACGATCGCCACCGGCTCGCCGACGAAGCGGACCTTGTCGGTGGCCAGGACCCGCCTGCCCATCTGCTGGTTGAACATCGGCCCCGGTTTGATCGCGGGCAGGTCGTCCAGGTCGGCGCCGGTGAACGCGGCGATCACGCCGGGGGCCGACAGCGCCGCGCTGACGTCCACGCCGCCGATCCTGGCGTGGGCCACCGGGGACCGGACGAAGAACACGTGGCAGGCGCCCTCCAGGCGCTCGTCCACGACGTCCTCGGTGTAGACGCCACCGGTGGTCAGAAAGCGCGGATCCTCGGTCCGCAGGACGCGCGTGCCCAGGATGCTCACCCGGCGATCAGCTCCCCTCGAAGCCCGGTGCCGGCCACTTCGCGGGCCGGCCTACCGCATGGCGGTGCTCACGAGCGCCCGGCGGCCGGACAGGGCCGAGTGGCGGCCGGCCGCGGCTGTGCACCTCACAGATGATCGTGCCTTGTCCAACTAGGGATGGTCAAACCGGACCCGGGACGCGAAGGTGCTGGTCGGTACGTTTGTCTGGCGGGGCTCACCGGTCAGCCCAGCTGACCTACCTCCCGGAGGACGTCTTGCGCCGGGCGGCCCGCGGTGAGCTCGATGTCGTCGATGACGGCGCCGTCACGGAGCCGGATCAGCCGTTCGGCTCTCGCGGCGATCTGCGGGTCGTGGGAGGCGAGGATGATCGTCATCTGGTGTTCGGCGCGCAGGCGGGTGAGCAGGTTCAGGATCTCGGTGGCGGTGGCGGAGTCGAGGTTGCCGGTGGGCTCGTCTGCGAGCAGCAGCGCGGGGGTGTTGATCAGGGCGCGGGCGATGGCGATGCGCTGCTGTTCGCCGCCGGACATCCGGGCTGGCAGGGACCGCTCGCGTCCGGCGAGGCCGACGGCGGCCAGCAGCCGTATGGCCCGCTGGCGCTTGTCCCAGCTGGTGCGGTACGGCAGGACGGGCGCGATGATGTTGTCCAGGGCCGTAAGGGCGGGCAGCAGGTTGTAGCGCTGGAACACGAAGCCGACGGTGCGCCGGTAGTCGGCCTGGGCGGCGCCGCGCAGCGCGGTGACGTCCGTGCCGTTGGCGGTGATGCTGCCGGAGTCGGGCCGTTCGATCGCGCCGATCATGTGCAGCAGCGTGGATTTGCCGGACCCGGAGGCACCGGTCAGCGCGACGAACGCGCCCGCCTGGATGGTGACGGCGACGTTGTCGGCGGCGGTGACCTGCCCGCCGGTGCCGGTGCCGTAGCGTTTGGTGACGCCGCGCAGCTCGAGCGCGCCGCTGCCGGGTGCGGGGGTGGTCATCGTTGTTACTCCTCGGCCAGCAGGTGGGCGGCGGGCAGGCGGCGCAGCAGCGCGGCGGGCAGCAGGGCGGCCGCGGCGGTGATGATGATCCCGGCGGCGGTGGCGGCGGCGGCGATGGTGATCAGCCGGGCGGGCAGCTGAACCAGGCCGCGGCGCCGAGCCCGGCTCCGGCGCCCGCCAGCGAGCCGGTGATGCCGATGATGTCCACATCAAGGCCGGTGCGCTCAGCGATCTGCTGCGCAACCGCGCTGGTCCGCTCGCGCGACAGCGCGCCCGGCCCGGTCACGCCCGCGACCTTCACCCGGATCACGCTGATCGGATCGGCGGTCGGAACGCCCGTGTAGTTATGGTGGTTCTCCAGCGCCGGCAGCGCCGCCAGCGTGGTGATCAGGTTCACCGGCTGACTGACCAGGCCGCCCAGGTTCTGGCTGGGCAGCAGGTCGCCGCCGTGCAGCGCCCGGCGACTCGCCGCGTTGGCTGGCGCCGCGACCACCGGCTGGTAGTCGCCGAGCGGTACCTGGGACAACGGGTCAAACGACCTGATCCTGGCTGGAGCAAAGACACCGGCGACCTTGATCAGGGCGACCGAGTAGCCGCCGGGCAGGGTGGACTGCGCGGTCACATGTGAGGTCACCGTCCGGTACTGGCTGCCTTCGTCGTCCATGGCGACCCGAGACAGGGAATCCGTGTACCAGACCGACGGGGGGTTGACCACCTGACGCGGTGTCAGCGCCCCGGCCGTAGTGCGCTGGTAGTCCACCGGTCCGACCGACCAGTAGCCCTCAACGAAATCGCCAGCGGCGGTGCCCTCATAGTCGGTCGGCGGCCCGTTGAGCACCGCGCTGTAAGCCTGCTGGGCTGTCGTGCGCACGGTGGCCACCGTGCGGCCAGGAGCCGAGGCCTGCGCGCTCTCCCGGGCATCGTTCATGTCCGGCATCGCTGAAGGCGCCGCCAGCTGCTGCAGAGTGGTCTGCGCATACTCGTTCATGCCGCTGGCGGAGGAGGCCAGGACCGGCAATGTCGGGCCGCGGGCACCCTCGTTCTCCCTCAGGTAACTGCCGGAGACAAGCGCCTTGCTCAGCCCGTCCAGTTTCGCCTCGGCGTCCGGGTCGATCGCCGCGATCAGCACCGGGACGGTCCAGGTGACGAAGTAGCCCGCCGCGGTGCCGGACCCTGGTGCCGGCGGCATGCCGTAATGGTTCACCCGGGACCAGCACTCTGTGTAGGACTGCGCGGCCGTGCCGAACGGGTTCGTTGCCCGTGACGGGACGACGGCTGCCGCCCCGCAGCTGTTGTGCAGTACGGCTCCGCCGTTCGCACCGCCGGTGAGTCGAAGCGGCGTCACGTACAGGTATCCCGGCGGCTGCGCCACCCGGCTGGCGCCGTTGTCACTGACCCAGGTGGTGGAGATCCGGTAGAGCTGCCGGCCGGAGCCCTTCAGCGCGGAAGCCGGCACCGGAACGAACATGCTGTCCTGGAGCTGCGCGTAGCCGACCATCGCGACCGGCGCGGCGACCTGCACCCCCGGGATCTGCTCGATCTGGTGCCACTGCGCCATCGTGATCCCGCCGTAGATGCCCGAAAGGAAATCCGGCTCCACCGTGCCGGTCTTGCTCTCCACCGCGGTCCGGGCCCCCCTTGGCCGGGCCAGGATGTCGTAGGCGGGCGCGAAGTTCGCCGACACCTTGCCGACCGTGCGCGCCTGCAGCGTCCGCGACGCCGCGGTCAGCACCGTGAACGCGGCCGCGGCGACCAGCACCCCGGCGATCAGCGCCAGCGTCCGGGCGGGGCGGAACCGCACCTGCGACCACGCCAGCCTGCCCATCACCACACCCCTCGCGCGGCCGCCCCCGTCATCGGGCAGTCGCCCCCGGCGATGGCACCACCTCAGAGCGCGGCGAGCTAGTCCCGGACGGTCACCTTCACGCTGGCCGGACTTTGGGCGCAATCCCCCCGTAGGTCCGCATAAGCTCGGGATTTGGTGTGTCGCGTCCCGGGCGGCCGACCCGGGGGACCACGTCACGGAGGGAGGGGCATGGACGGGCGGCGAATAGACCTGAGCGCCACCCAAGTAGTAGCCAGCATGCTCGCCGCGTTGACCGGAGCGGTCGCCGCGTCCTTTCTCGGGGTCGCCGGAACGATCATCGGCACGGCCGTCATGAGCGTGGCCAGCACGGCGGTCGCCGCGATCTACAAGTTCTACCTCGCCGGCAGCAGGGAACGCCTGCGCGCCGCGGCCGAGGCGGCGCGCATCGCCGAGCGGGTCACCGGCCACCGGCCGGCGCGAAGCCCCGCGGCCGGGCCCGGCCGCGGGCTGTCGGCGACCGCGACCGGCCAGGACCAGTCGCGCGTGGGCGCCACCGGCGAGAACCTGTCCCGTGCGGGCCTGCCCGTGGCAGCGACCCGCCAGGAAATGCTCAGGGCCGCCGCCCGCCACGACCGCGTGGCCGGCCCCGATGACGAGACACAGATCCTGCCCGCGGTTGCGTTCCAGCCGCACCGCTGGGACGACACCGACCGGGCCAACGGCCGGTCCGGCCCGGCCCACGGCGCCACCCAGATCCGCCGCCCCGATCACGAGGATGCGGCCGGGCTGCCGGGCGACGGCGCCGCCACCGAGCTCATGCGCCGCCCGGCCTTCGGTCTGGCGGATGGGCCCGGCCGGCCGGACGAGCTGACGGGCGCCGGTGCCCGCGACGACGGGGACGCGGGCGGGAACCACGGCGGCGCGCCGGGGGAGGCTCGCTGGCGCAGGCCGCGGCTGCTCGTGCTGGCCGGGATCGCGGCGGGAATCTTCCTGCTCGCGATGGCCGGCATCACCGCGTTCGAGGCGGTGGCGGGCAAGCCGTTGAACGCGCTCGTCGGCGCCGGGCACGGCTCGGGCACCACGGTCGGCAGCATCGTCGGCGGGTCCGGCAGCGGGACCGCTCCGCGGCACGCCGGCCCGGCGCGTCCGTCACAGGGCACGTCGCCCACGCCGCGCCCGTCGACGTCTCCGACCGGAACGCCCGCCCCGACGCCGACGCCGTCCAGGGCGCCGACGCCGAGCGGGTCACCAAGTCCGAGCCCGACCGCGTCCCCCGGCGGCGCGGCCAGCCCGGCACCGGGATCGGCCAGCCCCGCCGGACCCTGACCCGGCGGCGCGGGAATCCCGGCCGCCATGGAACGGTTGCACACCTCGCCGGGCCCGGACCCGGGCCCGGCGAAAATGGGTTTCCCGCCCCGCGTCCGCGCGGTTAGCATGCGAAACCCGGCCCCCGGTCCCGTCCTCGGGACGGTCTGGGGGGCGTCCCCCGAGGCAACACTGCCGAGTCAAGATCGGAAGTCAGTCATGTTCGCGCGCGCGATGGTGCGCCGCTTCCCGGTGCTCGCGTACCGGGACTTCCGCCTGCTGCTGGCCGACCGCCTGCTGGCGCCGTTCGCGTTCGCGTTCTCGCTGGTCGGGGTGTCGTTCGCGGTGCTGTACGCGACCGGGTCCACCGCCGACCTCTCCTACGTGCTCGCCGCGCAGATCGCGCCATCGCTGCTGTTCACCCTGGTCGGCGGCGTCATCGCGGACCGGCTGCCGCCGCAGTGGGTGATCGTCGCGGGCAACGTCATGATCGCGGCCGGGGAGGGGACGTTCGGGATCCTGGTCCTGCTCGGTCACCCGTCGCTGTGGGTGATGCTGCTCCTGGAGACGGTCACCGGCACCGGCATGGCGATCTTCTACCCGGCGTCGCAGGCCCTGCTGCCCCGCCTGGTGCCCGGCAAGCTGCTGCAGCAGGCCAGCGCGGTCAGCAGGCTCGCGATGAACGGGGGCCAGATGGCCGGGGCCACGGTCGCGGGGCTGTGCGTGGCGGCGTTCGGCCCCGGCTGGGCGCTGGCCGTGTGCGGCGTCGGCACGCTGACCTCGGTCCCGCTGCTGCTGAGCATCCGGGTCACCGGCCGCGTCCGGGCACACGAGACGGGCATGTTCGCGGACCTGCGGGACGGCTGGTCGGAGTTCCGCTCGCACACCTGGCTGTGGGCGATCGTCGCGCAGTTCGGCGTGGTGCTGATGGCCTGGTACGGGGCGTTCCAGGTGCTCGGGCCGGTGGTGGCCAGGGCGCACCTGGGCGGGCCCGCGGCGTGGGGCGCGATCACCGCCGCCGACTCCGTCGGGCTGATCGCGGGCGGCCTGGTCTCGCTGCGGTTCACGCCGCGGCGGCCGATGATGTTCGTGGTGCTGATCGGTGCGGCGATCGCGATCGGGCCGTTCGCGCTCGCGATGTTCTGGCCGCTGCCGCTGGTCTGCCTGGCGTCCTTCGGCCTCGGGGTCGCGGTCGAGATCATGATGGTGCAGTGGACCGTGGCCATGGCCAGGAACGTCCCGCCGGACAAGCTGGCCCGGGTGTCCTCCTATGACCTGCTCGGCTCGGTCATGGCCATGCCGGCCGGGGCGCTGATCGCCGGCCCGCTCGCGGCCGCCGTCGGCGTCTCCGCGACCCAGTACGGCGCGGCCGCGCTGATCATCGTGGCATCCGCCCTCGCCCTCATCCCGCGCGACGTGCGCACCATGCGGGCCGGCGACGGCCCGCGGCTGGGCGAGGGTCAGCCGACCAGCTCGGCCTGGCCGGAGAACGCGGCCCACATCGCCGCGTAGAGCCCGTCGGCGGCCAGCAGCTCGGCGTGCGTCCCGGCCTCGGCTACCCGGCCCGACTCCATCACGATGATCCGGTCGGCCCGGGACGCGGTGGTGAGCCGGTGCGCCACCACGAGGGTGGTGCGCCGCGCCGCCAGCTGCTCGGTGGCCCGGTTGACCTCCGCCTCGGCGGCCAGGTCCAGGGCGGCGGTCGCCTCGTCGAGCAAAAGGATGGCCGGATCGACGAGGTAGGCACGGGCGAGCGCGATCAACTGGCGCTGCCCAGCCGAGAGGTTACGGCCGCGTTCCGATACTTCATGCATGAAGCCGCCGGACAGCCTGGCTATCATCTCGATCGCGCCGACGCCGCGGGCGGCGGCCTCAACCTCGGCGTCGGTCGCGTCGGGCCGCCCGTAGGCGATCGCGTTCCGCACGGTGCCGGGGGACAGGTAGGACTCCTGCGGCACAACCCCGAGCTGGTGGCGGTAGGACGCGATGTCGTAGTCGCGGACATCCACCCCGTCCACGAGCAGGCGGCCCGAGGTGGCGTCGTAGAACCGGGCGATGAGCTTGACCAGCGTCGACTTGCCGGCCCCGGTCTGACCGACCAGCGCGACCGTCTCGCCGGGCGTCACCGACAAGGTAACGCCGCCCAGCGCCTCCTGCGACTGGCCGGAGTAACGGAAGTGGACGTCGCGCAGCTCGATCTGGCCGTGCAGGCGGCCGGCCTGGACCGGATGCTCGGCGGCGGGCGTGGACGTGCGGGTGCGCAGCAGGCCCTTGATCCGCTGCAGCCCGACGTTGGCCTGCTGGTAGCCGTCGAAGACCTGGGAGAGCTGCTGCACCGGCGAGAACAGCAGGTCGATGAACAGCAGGTAGGCGATCAGCGATCCGGCGCTGAGCGCGCCGCTGTGCACCTGGCCCGCCGCCACGAATAGCACCAGCGCGCCGCCGATGGTCGACAGCGCCTGCACGAACGGGAAGTACAACGCGATGTAGCGCTGCGCCCGCAGCCGCGAGGTCATGTACGCGCCGCTCAGGCCCGCGAACCGGTCCCGGTTCACCTGCTCGCGCCGGTAGGCCTGTGCCACCCGCAGCCCGGCCACGTTCTCCTGCAGGTCGGCGTTGACCACGCTGACGCGTTCCCGGGCCTCGCGGTAGGCCTGCGACGACTTGGCCCGGAACAGCAACGTCACGCCGATCAGCACCGGGATGATCGTGAGCAGGGTGAGCCCGAGCTCGAGGTTGATCAGCAGCAGCGCGATCAGCACGCCGATGAACGACAGTCCCGAGTTGACCATGGTGATCAGCCCGGTCTGCAGGAACGACGACAGCGCGTCGACGTCGGTGGTCATCCGGGTCATGATCCGCCCGGTGAGCTCGTGCTCGTAGTAGTCGAGCCCCAGCCGCTGCAGCTGCGAGAAGATCTTCACCCGCAGCGAGTACAGCAGCCGCTCGCCGTTGCGGCCGACCACGACGGTCTGGAACACGTTGACCATCCAGTCGGCGAGCACGATCGACAGCGCGGCCAGCGCGATCACGACGATCGCGTGCACCGACTTGGCCAGCACGCCATTGTCGATCCCGTTCCTGATCAGCAGCGGCATCGCGATGCTGGCCAGCGCGTCCAGGCCGTCGAGGACCAGGCCGGCGATCAGCGCGACCGCGAACGGCTTCAGCAGCCGCCGCAGGTTGAAGTGCGGGTCGCCCGCGCGCGACCAGGAGCGGCTCACGTTCGGCTGGTCGTTGGCGGGCGGCAGCGCGTCCACCCGGGCCAGCAGCTCGGGGGTGGCCGGGATCCCGGCCATCCAGCCGGCCATGGCTCCGCCGCCGCCCCCGCTGCCGCGCAGCGTGCCCCGGGCCCGGGCGCCGTGGCCGATGCGCATCCCGCCGGCCGCCGCGCCTCCCGCGCCCGCCCCGGCGGCCATGGCTCCGCCGCCGGCCGGGACAGCAGGGCGCCCGGCCTCGCCGTCGGCGGCCCGCGGCCACAGCGACGGCGTCACGCCGCCGGCCTGCGCCGGGGCGCCGGCGTCCCGGCGGGTCACGTCCGCGGCGCGGCGGGCCGCGTCGTCGGAGTAGCACTCGAGCTCGCCGGCGTCGACGCCCTCGGCGTCGTCCCCCGGGCCGGCCAGCAGCAGCCGGTAGAGCGGGCAGCGCTGCATCAGCTCGTCGTGGGTCCCGCAGTCGACCAGCCGGCCCTCGTCCAGCACCGCGATCCGGTCGGCGAGCTGCAGCGTGGAGCGGCGGTGCGCGATCAGCAGCGTGGTCCGCCCGGCCATCACCCGGCGGAGCGTTGCGTGGATCTGCGCCTCGACGCGGGCGTCGATGGCCGACGTCGCGTCGTCGAGGACGAGGATCGCCGGGTCGGTGATCAGCGCGCGCGCGAGCGCCACGCGCTGCCGCTGCCCGCCGGACAGGGTCAGGCCCTGCTCGCCGATGACCGTGTCGTACCCGTCGGGCAGATCGCCGATGAACTCGTCGGCCTCGGCCGCGCGGGCCGCCGCGAGGATCTGCTCCTCGGTCGCGCCCGGGCGGCCGTAGGCGATGTTGGCCCGGACGCTGTCGGAGAACAGGAAGCTCTCCTCCATCACCAGCCCGATCGAGGCCCGCAGCGAGTCGAGGGTGAGGTCGCGGACGTCGTGCCCGCCGATCCGCACCGCGCCGGCCTGCACGTCGTAGAACCGGGGGAGCAGCAGCGAGATCGTGGACTTGCCGGAGCCGGAGGTGCCGACGACCGCGAGCGTCTCGCCGGGGAGCACCCGCAGCGACAGCCCGCGCAGGACCGGCTGGGACGGCACGTACCCGAAGCTGACGTCGTCGAGCTCGACGTCGTCGGCCCCGGGCGGCAGCGCCACCGCGTCCGGCTTCTCGGTAAGCAGCGGCCGGGAGTCGATCACCTCGTAGACCCGGATCACGCTGGCCCTGGCCTCCTGGCCGGTCGTGATGAACGCGGCCAGGGCGCGGACGGGGCCGACCATCTGGGCCAGGTAGGCGGAGAACGCGAAGAACGTCCCGATCGAGATCTCGTGCTTGATCGCCAGCCAGCCGCCGAGCGCGAGCACGCCGACCTGGCCCAGCGCCGGGACCGCCTGCAGTGCCGGGTTGAAGCGGGCCATCAGCCGGACCGCTCGTACCCGGGAGGCGTAGAGGAAGCCGCTGGCCTCCTCGACGCGCTCGATCTCCTGCTCCTCCTGGCCGAAGCCCTTGACCACGCGGACCCCGGTGACCGCGCCCTCCACCACGCCGGCCACGTTGCCGGCCTGCTGTTGCGCGTCCCAGCTGGCCGGGAAGAGCTTGCGCCGGGATGCCACCGAGATCAGCCAGAGGCCGGGCCCGACCGCGAGCGCGACGACGGTCAGCAGCGGGGACAGGAAGGCCATGATCACGATGGACAGCACGAACAGCACGGCGCTGCCCAGCAGCATCGGCACCATGCCGAGCAGGCCCTGGATCATGTTGAGGTCGGAGATCGAGCGGCTGACGATCTGGCCGGTGTGCAGCTGGTCCTGGCGCGCGCCGTCGAGCCTGGTGAGCGAGCCGAACAGCTCCGTGCGCATGTCGTGCTGCACGTCCAGCGACACCCGGCCGCCCTGGTAGCGCCGCAGGTACACGGCGCCGAAGTTGACCGCCGCGGCCACGATGAGCAGGCTCGCCCCGATCCAGATCGGCTGGTGGTGCGAGAAGATCGCGTTATCGACGATGTCGCGCTGGATCAGCGGGATGGCCGCGGTGACGACCGTGGCGAGCAGCGAGCCGCCGAGCGCGAGCAGTACGGCGCGCGGGTACCGCCAGCAGTAGCCGGCCAGCCGCCGCAGCCAGCCCCGGCCGATGCCGCTGCCCGCCGTGGCGCGGGCGGCACCGCCTCGTGCGGGCACCCTCATGCCGGTCCCGTGCCGGCGGCCGATGCGGCCACCCGGGCCCGCCGGATCTCGTCCATGGCCAGGTTGAGGGCGTCAAGCGCCCGCAGCACCTGGTCCGGCTCGCCGGTGTGGGCGAGCAACTGGTCCAGCCACAGGCCGTAGGCGGCGTCGGCGCGGTCCACCGCCTCGTGTCCCGACGTGGTCAGGCAGAGCCGGACCACGCGCCGGTCACCCGGTTCGGTCTCGCGCCGGGCATGGCCGGCGGCGACCAGGCCGTCCGCGGTCGCGGTCAGCGTCGGCTTGGCGACAGCCAGCCGCTCGGCCAGTTTCGCGGACCGCTCGCCGCCGGCCCCGGCCAGCTTGAGTATCCGGTACTGCTGCGGGGTCAGGTCGGTGTCGACCCGCTCCAGCGAGCGGAACAGCCGCAGCAGGATCATCACGGCCTGCGACGCGCGCTGCTCGTCCGGCTCGTCCCGGCTCTCGGCCAAATCTGCTCGTCCTCCCGGTACCTGGCGGTAAGGTACGCCAGTCTTACAGTTCGCTAGTCTAACAAACCTGGTGACGGCTGGATTCCGCCGCGCTCCGGCAGGACGGGACCGCCGGCGTTACCCAGCCGGGAGCCGCCGAACGCCACGGTTGAGCCCGCCACCTGCTGCCAGAAGGGCGAGATCGACGGCGTGATGCGAAGCTCGATCCCGGCCCGGCGGCGCCGGCTCCCTGGCGAGCAGGTGCTCGGGGTCGTCACCGTTCATAAGCCCAGCATTAGCCGGCCCGCCGCCCGGGTAGGCCAGCCGGACTGGAAACGTGCGTTCCTATCGGTGCGACGACGGGGCGTCCCGGAGTGTCAGGCGACGTGTCAGCCTCACAGTCCGGTGCGCTGTCTCGTCGGACTGGTGAGGGCAGTGCGAAGCAGCGGAGGCCGAGGCGCCATGAGCATGCGATCTGAGCCGGCAGGCGGCGGGCCCGACCCGGGCCTGAGCGCGGTCATGGCCGAGCGGCGCCGGCTGATCAATCTCGCCTACCGGCTGCTGGGTTCGCTGGCGGAGGCCGAAGATGCGGTGCAGGAGGCCTACGCCCGCTGGTACGCGATGCCCCGCCGGCAGCAGGAGGCCATCGAATCCCCGGGCGCCTGGCTGACGACGGTCGCCAGCCGCGTCTGCCTGGACGTGCTCGGCTCGGCGCGGGCCCGGCGCGAACGCTACGTGGGCGAATGGCTACCCGAGCCGCTTCCCGAACCTGCGCAGTGGCCCGGCGGGCGGCCGGCCGACGCCACGGCCGACCCGGCCGACCGGGTCACGCTGGACGAGTCGGTCAGCATGGCCTTCCTCGTCGTGCTCGAATCGATGACCCCGGCCGAGCGGGTCGCGTTCATCCTGCACGACGTCTTCTGCTACTCCTTCGCCGAAGTGGCCACGATCACCGGCCGCACGCCGGGGGCATGTCGCCAGCTCGCCTCGGCGGCCCGCCGCCGCGCCGGCGCGTCCCGGGGCTCCCGGGCCTCCCCGGTCCCGGCCGCCAGGCAGGCCGAGGTCGTCAGGGACTTCAAGCGGGCATGGGAAGCCAAGGACATCGGCGCCCTTGTCGGCCTCCTGGACCCCGGCGCCGCGCTGACCGCCGACGGCGGCGGCCTGGTCAGCGCCGCGCTCCGCCCCATCGAAGGCGCCGAGCAGGTCGCCCGCTACCTGGTCGACATCCTCGTCCGGGCGCCAGGCAACGTTGCGTTCCTTGAGCGCACGGTCAACGGTCAGCCCGGCCTGGTGGCCCAGCAAGACGGCGTCACGGTGACGGTGTGCGCGTTCGGCATGACGGGCGACCGGATCACCCACATCTGGGCCGTGCGCAACCCCGGCAAGCTCCGGCCCTGGACGACCGCCTGACCCCGAGCCGATCGACCCCGCCCGCCGGGGACGGTTCTTCCGGCGGCTGGTGGCTCAGTGCCCTGCCCGGCCCGCCCTTGCAGGGCCCTTCGCCGGGCGGCGGGTGACCAAGGTCACTGCCCCGCCGCGGCCAGGGGCAGGAGTCTCTAAGCAGAGGGAGCGGTGAGCCATCAGGCGAATCCGATGGCTCTCAACCGGAGGAGGCGGTCGCGGTGCTTCCTGACTTCCATGACAGGCCCGACGACAGCGGCCTGGACGCGCCTGTCGCGGGCGGGCAACTCACCCGGCAGCAGGCGATCCGGCAGATCGAGCGCAGGCGCCGGTTCTGGATCAGGGCCACGACAGGGACCCTGCTCATGATCGTCGTGGCGGTGATCTGGGCCTTCTCGGAGTACCACAACGCGGGCGGCTGGCCGACCAGCGGCTTCAGCCAGAGTTCGGGCATCTCGCATGTGTGGAACTACTGGATCATCTACCCGGCCATCGTCTGGGTGCTGCTGACCGCTGGGGACGCCTTCCGGGTCTTCTGGCGCAAGCCGATCACCGAAAGCGAGATCAAGCGCGAGATCGATCGTCAAGCTGGCGAGCAGAAGCGTGCCGCCTGAGGCGGACCGAGCCGGGGCGTAGCTGGCAGGCACTCCGTGATGACTAACCGCCTTCGATGTTTTGCGGGCGCGATGTTGGCGAGCTAGACGAGGTCGAGCCCGGACGGCCGCGCGCCGCGGGCTACGATCCGTGGGACGAGGCGACCGGATCTGGCACGTCGGGAGGGGCCGTGGACATCACCCAGCTGATCCTGGACGACCATCACGAGCAGCGCCGGCTGTTCGCGATCCTCGAGCAGGTCGGCCGGGCCGACACCCGCGTGCTCGCCGACCTGTGGGCACGGATAGCGGCGTTCCTCGAGCTGCACGCCGCGGCCGAGGAGGAGATCTTCTATCCCGAGCTGCTCCGGGTGGGCCAGGTCGCCGGGCGGCTGGGCACCTCCGAGGAAGAGACGCTGGACGCCATCCACGACCACAACGACATCCGGGACGCGATCGCCGGGGTGGCCGGCCACGAGCCGGGCAGCGACGAGTGGTACGCCGCGGTCACGGCGGTGAACGTGGCCAACGGCGACCACATGGCCGAGGAGGAGCGCGAGGGCCTGACCGACTTCCGCCGGGAGGCTTCGCTCCAGCTCCGGCACGACCTGGCGGTTCTGTTCGCCGCGTTCGAGGCGCGGCACTTCGCCGGCGTCCGGCCGGTCGACAAGGATCCGGCCACCTACGTGCGTCAGGCCGAGCGGTCGGTCTCGCCGGGATCACTCGGCATCGGCAGTCTGAAGGGCCTCTGACCGCGCCCAGGCGCGGATCAGGGCGATGGCGCCGGCCGCGGGTCGCGTCGCAGCGGGTGGTCCGCGGGGACCTCGACCAGCACGATCCGCACGCCGTCCGGGTCCTCGACCCACATCTCGGCCAGGCCCCACGGCTCGGTCGCGGGCCCGCGCAGAACCCGAACGCCGGCCGCGGCCAGCCGCTCGTGCTCCGCGCGCAGGTCCCGCACCTGCAGCCAGATCATGACCGGCGGGCTCGCCGGCGCGGCGTCCGAGCGCCCGGATACCTCGAGCAGCCCCTGGCCGAGGAAGAACACCACACCGGGATCGTCAGGCGGGCCGAACTCCCGGTAGACGGCCAGGCCCAGTTGATCGCGGTAGAAACGCCGACTGCGGCGAGGATCGGCCGGTCGCAGCAGGATCCGGCTGCTCAGTACCTCCATGCTGGGATCGTAATGACTGCGCCCGGGGCATCCGGGCACGACGGGCGTGCTCGGCTCACGTGGCTGCGGCGCGGTCGCGCCGCGGTCCGGCGGCTAGCGGGTGTCCCCGGCGGCCGACCCGGTGTTCATGGTGGCGGCGAACACCAGCAGCCCGAACAGCAGGAACGTGATCACGTGCACGCTGGTGCACCAGAGGCAGATGTTGCCGATCTGGATGATCTCGGCGTAGAGCAGGTACAGCACGAACCCGATGCCGGCAACGGCGCTGCCGATCCGGGCCCACCAGACCAGCGGCACCCGCATCCGCCAGCCCCACGGCGAGTTGACCGCGACCATGAACACGTAGAAGGCCAGGCCCAGGACCGCGACCGGGAGAACCCCGAAGACCATCGACTGCGAGCTCGTGGTGACCTTGGCGCAGTCGACGTATCCCTTGCTCGAGCAGGCCAGGATCGACGTCGTGGTGTAGTGCGCGATCGTGAGGTAGACAGACACGCCGAGACCGGCCAGCGACAGGGCCAGCGAGGTCCACTGCAGCCACGGCGGCACGCTGAACCGCTCGTCGGCCGGGTTGACGGCGGGCGACTCGGCCAGGCTGGTGGCGGCGCGGCCCCGCTGCGCGGCCGGCCGGCCCTGGTTCGGCCGCCCGCCCTGCCCGCGGTTGCCCTGCCCGCCGTTACCCTGCCCGCGGTTTCCCTGTCCCCGGTTTCCCTGACCGCCGTTCTGGCCTGGACCGCCCTGTGCGGCGCGGCCGCGTGCGGCCCCGCCGCCGGTCCCGGCCGGGGTGGCGGGCACGGTCCGGCCGTCGGCCCGTCCCGAGCCCGATCCGGCCCGCCCCGAGCCCGATCCGGCCCGCCCGGAGCCGTTCGATCCGTTGCGCGTGCTGGTACCGCCGCTCTTGGCCCGGCCGGACGCCGCCCGGGCCTTCTGGCTCGCCATCAGAGCGAGCCGCTCGCCTTGACGACCCCGGGCGCCGTGCAGACGTTGCCCGGCTGGCCGCCGGTCATCTTGCAGATGGCCGCGGTGATCAGGTTCGCTGACCCGTCGGCGCCCTGCGCGACCGGGCTGGACGGGTCGTGCAGCGCCGCAGCCACCTGGGCCCAGCTCATCTTGGCCAGCACCCCCGGGTCGTAGTTGGGCAGCTTGAGCACGTACTTGTTGCCGAAGTCGATGAACGGATAGCCGGTATACCCGTCCGAGCCCGTGTCGTACTTCTTCCAGAGCGCCTCTTGGGCGGCGGTCGTGTTCTGTAGCGGCGCCTCGGTGACGGTCTCGTTCTCCACCGGGGTGAAGACCAGGTACTTGCTGGTATAGCCGGATTTGTAGTACGTCAGCGTGGGCGTGTTCGGGTCGGTGTCGGTGCTGGAGGAGTGCATGCCGCGAAGCTGCGTGGTGAAGTGGCCGAACCGGCTGAGCGCGACCGCCATGGCCCAGCGCTCAGCGCCGCAGTACGGGCAGAACTCGGCGCCGATGTAGAGCATCTCCGGCTTGCCGCCGCTCGTCAGCGGGCCGCTGCCGGAAACCGGGCCGATCGGCGGGGCGCCGCCCTCGTCGGTCGACATGAAGCTCGGGACCGAGCCCACGCCCACCGTGTTCAGCGTGCTGGCCGGGACGCTGGTGATGTTCTTGACCACGCTGGCCGGCAGCGCGGTGCCGTCGACGCCACCCGAGCCGCCGCTGGAGGAGTTGTTGTTGCCGGACACCTTGACCAGGACGAAGGCCAGCACGATCGCGAGCACCACGACCACGCTGCCCGAGGTGATCAGCACCCGTTTGCGGACCTCGGCGCGCCGGGCCGCCGCCCGCTGGGCGGCGATTTTCTGCCTGGCGTTCTGCTGCCTGATCCTGGTTGCCTTGCTCATGCCAGCCCTGCCTCACCCGTCCGGATTCCTCTGGCCCGACAACTTCATCTGGCCCGACAACGGAACGCACCGCGGTCCGCTCGCGCCGCCACGCCCGCGCACGCTTGGCGCGCCGCCGCTGGAACGGCCGCCAGTGACCATGCTAAGGCGCGCGGGCGCGTGGGGTTACCCCTCAGCAGGGAACCGTATCTTCCTGAGAACCCGCTGAGGGGTAGCTCTCAGGGAACTGGGGGGATCGGGGCGGCCATGTCCTTGGTTCTTGCGCTGCGCAACTGACGATGGCTATCGTCGGACGATGGTCGCAATCCCACGAAAGCGCAGCCGCGCCGGCGTTGCCGGGCTGCTGATTCTTACCTGCATCGGGCTGGCCGCGGCGGCGTGCAGCAGCTCGCCGCGCTCATCGAGCCCGTCGGCGAAGCCGACCGGCACGGCCAGCGTCGCCGCGGCATCCTCACTCTCGTACCTGCACGAGAAGATCGTCGGCCCGGCGTTCACCAAGGCCGAGGGCTATAAGTACTCCGGCCAGTACAACTCGGCCGGCGACCTGGAGTCGGACATCGCCTCCGGCGAGATCACCCCGAACGTTTTCGAAAGCGTCGGCGGCGACAACATCACGCCGCTCGAGCCCAAGTTCACCAAGTGGTACATCCAGTACGCGGGCACGTCGATGGTGATCGCGTACAACCCGAAGAGCAAGTACGCCGCCGACTTCAAGGCGTACGCCGACGGCTCGAAGCCGCTGAGCGGCCTGTTCACGCTGATGCAGACGCCCGGCTTCAAGCTCGGGCGCACCGACCCCAACATCGACCCGCAGGGCCGGGACTTCATCTACATGCTCGAGCTCGCCCAGTCCTACTACCACCTGCCGTCGGACACGGTGGCCAAGATCCTGGGCACCTCGGACTTCGGCTCGGCGTCCTCGTCGCAGATCTACGCCGAGTCCGCGCTGGACTCGGTGCTCGAGTCCGGCCAGCTGGACGCCTCGAGCGCGTTCATCACCCAGGCCATCGAGCTGCACCTGGACTACATCCCGCTGCCGCCGCAGATCAACCTCGGCGACGCGTCCATGGCCGCGCAGTACCAGACAGCGTCGGTTACTGTAACCAGCAATGGCTCTCCGTCAACCAAGCACGGGTCACCGCAGGTGATCGACATCACGATCATCGGCAAGCCCACCCCGGCCGGGATCGCGTTCGTCAAGTACACGCTGTCCCCGGCGGGCCGGGCGTTGTGGAAGCAGGGCGGTTTCTCGCTGCTGACACCGACGGCGACCGGTGATTCCAGTGCGATACCCGCCGCGATAAAGAGTGAGCTGGGCGGCTAGCCCGGCAGCGGCCGCACGCGGCGCCGCCCCGGGGGAAGACCCTTCGGGGCAGCGCCGCGTTCCCGGATCCGCGGTGGCGCTTCGGCGCCTGAGCTCGGCGTCGGGCCTGGCCTCGGTCCTCGGTGCGCTCGTGATCTGGGTGGCGCTGCTCGGGCCGGTGATCGCGCTGCTCACGCACCTGTCCGGGGGCGCCATCGCCAGCGCGCTCACCGGGCCGGGCGATCTCGACCCCCTGGTCACCTCGCTGGCCTCCGGCGCGGTGACCCTGGCCGTGCTGCTGGTGTTCTGCACCCCGCTGTCCTACATGCTTGCCCGCGGGACGCTGCCGTTCCCGCGCGTCTGGGAGGCGGGCGTGCTGTGCAGCCTGCTGCTCCCGCCGCTGGTGATCGGGCTGCTGCTGGTCTTCTTCGTCGGCCCGTTCACGCCGATCGGCGAGCTGCTGAACGCCACGCCCTGGCACCTGTCCGCGACGAACACGTTCCTGGCCCTGGTCATCGCCGAGGTCTACGAGTCCGCGCCCTACTACGTGGTCGGTGCCCAGGCCGCGTTCGCCGACGTCGAGCCCAGGATCGAGGAGCAGGCGGCGCTGCTCGGCGACCGCCCGCGGCGGGTGTTCCGCCGGGTGACCCTGCCGCTCGCCGCCCCCGGCCTGGCCGTCGCGCTGGCGGTGGCCTGGGCCCGGGCCATGGGGGCGTTCGGCGCCGTGATCATCATTGCCTACCATCCGTACGGCCTGCCGCTGCAGATCTTCAACACCCTGCAGGAGACCGGCCTGCCCTCGGCGCTGCCGTACGCGCTGATCCTGCTGGTGGTGGCGCTGCCGCTGCCGCTGGCCGCCTTCACCTGGAGCGCCCGTGCTCGACGCCGACGTCGAGGTTGACCGCCGGGAGTTCACGGTGCGCGCCGCGCTGCGGGTGGCGCCGGGGGAGCGGCTGGCCCTGTTCGGCCCGTCCGGCGCGGGCAAGACCACGGTCCTTGAGGCGATCGCCGGGCTGGTCCGGCCGCGGGCCGGGCGGGTGGAGCTCGGCGGGCGGGTACTGACCTCGACCGCGGCGCCGAAGTGCTTCGTCCCGCCGTGGCGCCGCCGGGTCGGCCTGCTGCGGCAGAACCCGGGGCTGTTCCCGCACCTGACCGTGCGGGCGAACCTCTGCTACGCGCCGGGCAGCAACCCGTCAGGCCGCGAGCTGGCCCAGGTGGCCGAGGCGCTGGGCATCTCCGGCCAGCTCTCGGCGATGCCAGCCCGGCTGTCCGGCGGCCAGGCCCACCGGGTCGCGCTCGGGCGGCTGCTGCTCGCGCACTGCGACGCGCTGCTGCTCGACGAGCCCTACACCGGGCTGGACGCGGGCCTGCGCCGCACGCTGACCGAGCTCGTCGCCGGGCTGGTCGAGCAGCGGTCGGTGCCCGCGGTGCTGGTCGCCCACGAGCTGGCCGAGGCGCAGGCGTTCGCCGACCGGCTGGCCGTGATCGACCACGGCCGCCTGCTGCAGGCCGGCGCGCCGGACGAGGTGGTGCTGCGGCCGGCCTCGCGGCGGGTGGCCGAGCTTGTCGGCTACCTGGGCTTCGTGCCCGCCGGGCCGGGTGACGGGGCGCGGGACGGGGCGGTCATCGGGGTGCACCCGGAGCGGGTCACCGGCGGGGCGCATTCCGGCCGCGGCGTCGTGCTGAGCGGGACCGTCACCGCGTGCCGGCCGGCCGGCGCCGGGTGGGAGACCGACCTGGCCACCGGCGGCACCGTGGTCACCTGCCGGCTGCCCGAGCGGCCCGCGGCGATCGGCGACCCGCTCGTGGTCACCGTCGTGGACCCGCCGTGGTTCGGGCCGGGCGGCGAGGCGGCCGCTGCGCCGCCGCGGCCGCCGGGCGCACAGCCGCGGGCGGCCAGCACCCACCCCGCGGCGAACTCAGAGCAGGCGGGCCGGTGACCGACCAGGGCGCCGGCGGCGGCACCGGCCTGCGACTGGCCCGCCAGGCCCGCGGGTTCTCCCAGCAACAGCTTGCCGGCATGGCCGGGGTGTCGCGCCAGGCGGTCTCGGCGGTCGAGTCCGGCCTGTCCGACCCGTCGCTGCGCGTGGCGCTGGCGCTGGCCCGGGCGCTGGGCATGACCGTCGAGGAGCTGTTCGGCCCGGGCGGCGCGGCGTCCCCGGTGGCGGCCCGCGCGGTGGCGCCGCTCGGCGGGGAGCACGCCCGGGTCGCGCTCGCCCCGATGGGCGAGGAGTTCGTCGCGCTGCCGCTGTCCGGCGACTCGGCCAGCCGGGCCGGGTTCCAGCCGGCCGGCGCGCTGGCGTGCGGGACCGGTCCCGGGCCCGGCGGCGCCCGTACCCGCCCGGTGCGGCCGATCGTGCCGCCGCGCCCGACGCTGGTGCTGGCCGGGTGCGATCCGGCGATGCCGCTGCTGGAGACGCCGCTCGGCCTGCTCGACCCGCCGGTCGCGCTGAGCTGGTGGTCGTGCCCGAGCCAGGAGGCCCTCCGGCTGGCCGCCGACGGCCTGGTGCACGCGGCCGGAGCGCACCTGCGCGGTCATTCGGGCGAGTACAACACCGGCCCCGCGGCCGACCTGCTGCCGCAGGGCGCCGAGGTGGTCGGGTTCTGCTCCTGGCGCGAGGGCCTGGTGCTGCGGCCGGACGTCGCGGGCGGTGTGACGGACGTCGGCGACGTGGCCCGCCGCGGCCTGCGCCTGGTGAACCGGGAGCCTGGCTCGGAGGCGCGCTGTGTGCTCGACCGCGAGCTGGCCGGCCTGGGCATCGACGCCGGCCAGCTGCCCGGCTACGGCACCCGGGCCACCGGGCACCTGCAGGTCGCCGCGGCCATCACGGCCGGGCTGGCCGACGCGGGGGTGGCCAGCGAGCCCGCGGCCCTGGCCTACGGCCTGGCCTTCATCCCGCTGGCCGCCGAGCGGTTCGACCTGGTGATCCCCGCCGACGTGGCCGGGTCCCGCGAGGTCCAGGCGCTGATCAAGGTGCTGTCATCGCGCTGGCTGCTCGACCAGCTGGCCAGCCTGCCCGGGTACGACGCGGCGACCTGCGGCGAGCACGTCGCCACGCTGCCGCCCCGGGCCGCGCCCGGCCAGCCGGGCTAGGGCCGCCGCCGGGCCATCCGCGGCATAGCCCGCGCAGGCCGACTCGGCGAGCGGATCGAACAGCGAGCCGGCCATCAAGGGCGCCCTCCTCTACGCTCCGGCTCCTTCCATCCTGGCTCCCGCGCGGTGCCGCTTACCGCCCCGGCCGCCGGACCGCGTCCATGAGCAGGTCGAGCATCCGACCCAGTTGCTCGTTGCCGCCCGCGCGCGACGTGGCGGCGAACATGCCGACGATCGAGGCGACGACGTCCTCGGCGCGGACATCGGCGCGCAGCGTCCCGGCGGCGACCCCGGCATCGAGGATCGTCTGCAGCGCGGCGGTGAGCTTCCGGCGGGCCTCGGAGACCGTCATCGATCCGGAGGCGAACACCGCGCGCAGCGCCTCGGCCATCTCCTGCTTGGCGGTGACGTAGTCGGCGAAGCGGTCCATCCAGGCGCGCAGCGCGACGTCGGGCGCGCCCGCCGCCAGCAGGTCGCCGGCGCTCGCGCACAGGTCGGCGAGTTCCTTGCGGTAGAGCGCCTCGACCAGCGCCTCGCGGGTGGGGAAGTGCCGGTACAGCGTGCCGATCCCGACGCCGCAGTCCCGGGCGATCTGCTCCAGCGTCACCGGCTCCTTCCCCGAGGCGAACGCGGCGCGGGCCGCGTCGAGCAGCCGGGCGCGGTTGCGCCGGGCGTCGGCGCGCAGGGGCTTGGGCTGAACCTGGTCCGGCATTAAACGGAGGGTCCTCCGGATCTGGTGTACGATGAGTTTACCGGAGGTTCCTCCGGTTCTTGACGTATCACTATGCCACGACTGGAGGACCACCGATGACCGCAACCGGACAGGCCAGGGATTGCGGGGTGCCGGCCCCCGGCGGCACCGCGAAGCTGGGCGGGCGCCCCGTCGCCAGGATCGGGTTCGGCGCGATGCAGCTGGCGCGCGAGGGCGTGCCGCGCGATGGCGCGCTCACGATCCTGCGCCGGGCGGTCCGGGCGGGCGTCAACCATATCGACGCCGCGCACTTCTACGGCTCCACGAACGCCCTGATCCGCGACGCGCTGGCGCCCTACAACGGCGACCTGGTTCTGGTCACCAAGGTCGGGGCCGCAAGGAACGCCGATGGCGAGTTTCGCCCCGGCCAGCGGCCGCGGCAGCTGCGCGAGCAGGTCGAGGCCAATCTCGCCACGCTCGGCGTGGCGAGACTGGGCGTGGTCAACCTGCGGCGTCTCGATGCCCCGCCCGGGCTAATCGCCGAGGGCGACCAGAAGGTCGGCCTCGACGACCAGCTTGGCGAGCTGTCCGCGCTGCGGGACGCCGGCAAGATCGGCGCCATCGGCCTGTCCAACGTCTCGGTCGGCCAGCTCCGCCAGGCTCTCCCGGCCGGCATCGCGTGCGTGCAGAATTCCTACAGCGTGCTCGACCGCTCCGCCGAGCCCGTGCTGGCGCTCTGCCGCGCGCACGACGTCGCCTGGGTGCCGTTCTTCCCGCTCGGCGGCGCCCTGCCGAACCGGCCCAAGGCGGCCGGCCACCCCGTCGTCGCCTCGATCGCCGCCGGCATGAGCGCGACGCCGGCGCAGGTGGCGCTGGCCTGGCTGCTCGCGCACTACGACCGCACGCTGCTGATCCCGGGAACCTCCGACCCGGCGCACCTGGCCGAGAACCTCGCCGCGGGAAGCCTGCGGCTCGCGCCGGAATCGGTCACGGCGCTGGACGAGCTGGCCTGCCCGGCCGCTTAGCCGACAGCAGAGCCGCTACGCCATCGACGAACACGGCCGGGGATCGCCGCAGCGCCACGGCATGGTGTATCCCATGAAACTTCTAGTCCTGGGCGGAACGCACCATGTCGGCCGCGCGGTCGTGGAGACCGCGCTGGACCGGGGCGACGCCGTGACCACCCTGAACCGCGGGATCAGCGGGCACCAGGTGCCCGGGGCGCGGGTCGTGCACGCCGACCGCACCGACGCCGCCGCGCTGCGCGCGGCGCTGACGTCCGGGCCGCTGGACGGCGAGTCCTGGGACGCGGTGATCGACACCTGGAGCGGGGCGCCGCGGGTGGTGGCGCAGGCCGCCGCGCTGCTGGCCGGCCGGGCCAGCCACTACGGGTACGTGTCGAGCCGCTCGGTGTACGCGTCGTTCCCGCCGGGCGCGGACGAGAGCTCGCCGGTGGTGGACGGGGACCCGGCCAGCGACGACGGCGAGGACTACGCCGCGGCCAAGCGCGGCGGCGAGATCGCGGCCGAGGCCGCCTTCGGTGACCGGGCGCTGCTGGCCAGGGCCGGCCTGATACTCGGCCCCTACGAGAACGTGGGGCGGATGCCGTGGTGGCTGCGGCGGATGGAGCGCGGCGGCGACGTGCTGGCCCCCGGGCCGCGGGACCGGCCGCTGCAGTACATCGACTGCCGCGACCTCGCGGCGTGGCTGCTGTCGGCCGCCGAGCGCGGGGTGGGCGGGGCCTTCAACACCGTCAGCCGGCCCGGCCACGCCACGATGGCCAGCCTGCTCGAGGCGGCCCGGGAGGTCACGGGCTCACGCGCCACGCTGGTCTGGGTGCCGCCCGAGGTGATCGAGGCGGCGGGCATCGCGCCGTGGACCGAGCTGCCGGTCTGGCTGCCGCCGACGGGGGAGTACGCGGGCCTGCACGACGGGGACGTCTCGGCCGCGTTCGCCGAGGGCCTGGCCTGCCGGCCGGTCGAGCAGACCGTGGCCGACACCTGGCGGTGGCTGCAGGCCGAGGGCGACCCGCCGCCCGGGCGGCACAGGCACGGGCTGAGCCCGGAGACCGAGCGGCGGGTGCTGGCGGGCCTGGGCGGCTGAGTCGCATGGCGGTTGCGTTGCCTGACTAACAACGGTTGAATCGCCGGGCAAACAGAGGGTCAAGTCGCCGGCCGGCCGCCCGTCCGGCGTGTAGGTTGGGCCTGGACTCTGCTGGCGACGGGGATCGACGGTGACTTCGGGTGATGTGACGGCGGGGCAGCTCGGGCGGCGCGAGCCGCTTGTGGCCGCACGTCAGGCGGCGAGCAAGGTTCCGCAGATCACGGTGTTCTTCTGGATCATCAAGATCCTCACCACCGCCCAGGGCGAGGCGACGTCGGACTGGCTGGTCTACAAGATCGACCCGTTCCTCGCGGTGGCCATCGCCGGGATCATCCTGGTCGTCGCGCTGGCGCTGCAGTTCCGGGCGCGCCGCTACCGGGCCTGGATCTACTGGTTCACCGTCGACATGGTCGCGATCTTCGGCACGATGGCGGCCGACGGCATGCACATCAAGCTGGGCATCGCGTACTCGCTGTCCAGCTCGTTCTTCGCCGTCGTGCTGGCCGTGGTGCTGGTGTGCTGGTACGTCACCGAGAAGACGCTGTCCATCCACAGCATCCGGACCCGCCGCCGCGAGGCCTTCTACTGGGCAACCGTGCTGTCCACGTTCGCGCTCGGCACCGCGCTCGGCGACATGACCGCGACCACGCTGCACCTGGGCTACCTGACGTCCGGGATCATGTTCACCCTGATCTTCGCCGTCCCCGGGGTCGCGCACCGGTTCCTGCGGCTGAACGCGATCGCGGCGTTCTGGTTCGCCTACATCGTGACCCGGCCGCTCGGCGCCTCCTACGCGGACTGGATGGGCGTGCCGCACAGCGTGGGCGGCCTCGGGTTCGGCCGCGGGCCGGTCGCGATCGTCCTGACGGTCCCGATCATCGCGTTCGTCGCCTATCTGGCCATCACCCGGCGCGACGTCGAGGGGGAAGCGACAGCCGCGGCCGCCGCACCTTCAGTGCCCCGGCACGGCCGCCATCGCTCCTAGGGCACCGGTACACCCGGCGGCCCGGGCCCGGTCCGGCCGCCCGGGGCCGGGCCGGGCACGAGACGGAGCGTAACGTTAACGTCTCCCGAGTGACCTCGGCGTGTTGACCTTATCCGCGGCGATCTTGAGGATCACGCGGCCCTGCGGGCCGATCGGGTTGCGGTAGTCGGTCCCGGTGTACTTGTTCGACAGCTTGTCGATGTGCTCGCGGGCCTGCGTGCCCGACACCGTGTCCACGACCCTGCCGCGCACCTCGGACCAGTCCCAGGGGTCGGTGCCGGAGTGGATCAGCACGGTGATCCTGGGGTCCCTGCGCACGTTCCTGGCCCGCTGCCGCTGCGGCTCGGTGTTCACCAGCAGGTACTCGCCGTCGCTGTCGACCCAGGTCAGCAGGGCCTGGGGCTGGCCGTCGGGCATCAGCGTCACCACGGTCGCCAGGTTCTTGCCCTGGGCCAGGCGCACCGTGTCCTGGTCGAGCGGCATCTGTTCTCCTTCGCCGTCGCGGGTCAGTGGCCGTATTCCGGAATGATCATGCCTCGGGCGATCGTGTGGAACCGCAGGTTGAATCCGGCCACGGCGGGCGAGACGTCGGAGTCGATCCCGAGCTTGTCGGTGTCCAGGGCGTGCACGGCGAAGACGTACCGGTGCGGCGGGTCGCCCGCGGGCGGCGCAGCGCCGCCGAAGTCCTTGGTGCCGTAGTCGTTCCTGACCATGAACGCGCCGGCCGGCAGGCCCGCCCCTCCGGCGGCGCCCGCGCCTGCCGGCAGCTCGGTCACCGACGCCGGGATGTCGATGACCAGCCAGTGCCAGAAGCCCGACCCGGTCGGCGCGTCGGGATCGTAGCAGGTCACGGCGAACCCCTTGGTCTCCGCGGGGAACCCGTGCCAGCTCAGGTGCGGCGAGATGTTTTCTCCCGACATCCCGAACGAGTTGTAGACCTGGGCGTCACCCATGGGCTGACCGTGGCCGACGTCATCGCTCTGCACCGTGAACGACGGCACCTCGGGATGAAAGTCGTAGGGCAGCGGCGCTCGCTCGGGCATGGTTTCCTCCTGGTGACTGTGAGCCTGGGACGGCCTGGCGATGCCAACGCTACTCAGCCGACGGCCACGGCGGGCGGCCACCCGCCGGGCGCGCCGCGCCGCCCCGGGGCCCGCCGTCCGCGTCCCATCGGGTGCGCCGGGGGACTACGGTGGTTGACCAGCGACAGAGCCGGCTACGGGGGCCGGCCCGCTCCGCGCCGCGCGGGCGCGCCGGAGGAAAGGTCGGGCAAAGGCGTGAGGATGGCACGCTGGTCACCGGCCCGGACCCGGCGGGTCCGGCCGGTCGGGCGGCCCCGGCCCTCGCCGGCCCGGCTCGGCCGGCCCTCTCCTGTCTGGCTGCGGCTGCCGTCGCCGGCCTGGCTGCGCCCGCCGGCCCTCGCCTGGCTCCGCCGGCCGTCGCCGTCCTGGGTCCGGCGGGCACTGCTCGCCGCGGTGCTCATCGGGGCCGCGGTCATCCCCGGCTACGTCTCCGGCACCGGGTCCCGCGCGTGCACCGGGCCGCGCTGCGGGCCCGCGGGAACGATCCGGTGGGTGCGCGCGCTGAGCGGGTCGTGGATCGCCGGCGGCGGCGTCATCGGCACGGTGCCCGCGGTCGGCCAGGCCTACGTGTCGCCGGGGCCGCAGGTGGCCGCGATCGGCTACGGGACGAACGTCTACGCGTTCGACGTCCGGACCGGGCGACGGCTGTGGGCCACCGCGCTGGCCGGGTTCCCGGCCGGGGCCGCGATCGTGTCGGTCCGGTCCTGGGCCAGCGTGGTGACGGCCGGAGTGACCTTCCCCGAAACCAGATCGGGCGGGAGCGCGCGGGACGAGGTGGTGCTGTCGGGCGCGACCGGACAGGAGATCCACGCCTTCCCGGCGGCCGGCTACGGCGGCGCGGTCTCGGCCGACGCCGAGCACACCGTGATCGTCGGAAACTCGGCGGTGACCAGCTACGACAACGGCTCCGGCCGGGTCGCATGGAGCCGGTCGACCGGGCGGGTGCCGCAGGCCTGGCGGACCGACGGGCGCTACCTCTACGTGACGGTGTCGGCGGGCGGTTACCTGGGATCGGCGCCGGTGACCGCGCTGCGCCGGATCAACCTCAAGACCGGCGACGAGCGGATGCTCCAGCCGCCGGACGGCTCGTTCCGCGGGACGCTCAGCGAGGCGTTCGACGGGGCGGTGCTGTTCTCGGACCCCGGCGGCGTCACCGCGTACAGCGAGAGCACCGGCCAGCTGCTGTGGCGGCACAAGGGCGTCGTGCCGGAGAGCGAGGACCCGGTCCGCCCCGCGGTGTACGTGACGTCCGGCACCGGGCTGGCCGGGCTGAACCCGCTGACCGGCGTCCGGATCCTCGGGGCGACGATCCCGGATTCATCGGGCGTGTACGGGGTCAGGAACGGCGTCGCGCTCGGCCTGGACCAGGGATCGGGCGGCGACGCCTGGGGCTACAACATCGGCGAGCGGCACGTCATCTGGACCACGCCGTCGCTGCCGTGGCCGCACTATTTCGTGGACCTTTCCGGCATCGGCGGCAGCGCGGGCCCGTACAACCCCACGATCCTGCTGGCCGCCTGCGCCCGGGTCGGCGCCGCCGCCAAGCAGGGGCTGGCGCCGTCCTGCCTGAAGCCCGAGCTGGTGGCGATCAACCGCTGACCCGCGGGCCGCGGCGGGTCAGCGGCCGACGATCGCCGGGTTGGCCAGCGCCGGCGTGCAGAACCGCGACCGCGACCTCGTGCTGGTATGCGCGGTGCCGATCGGCCTGGGTGTCGCCGCGCACCGGTTCGCGCTCGGGAACCCGGCCCCGACCAGCACGGCCGAGGCAACGATCGCGAGGGCGACCGGGAAGAACAGCGCCGTGCGCAGCCGAGCCCGCTGCGGCGCGCCGAACCAGCGGCCGAACCGGACGGCACGGTAGCGCAGCCGGGCCAATAGCAGCTCGGCGCGGGCGCGCACCTGCTCAATGGCGGGCATCTCCTCGTCCCGGTTGAGCCGGCTGAATATGGAAAAGAGCGCGGCAAGCCGCGGGTCGGATCCCCTCAGCGCATTCTCAATCCGTTCCAGGATTTTGCGCTGGCTGGCGGGAAGGCCCATCGAGACCTCCGATCAGGACCGTGAATTCCCCCACGCACAACTTAGCAGCCGGCCCGGGGTGAGCGGCGCGGGGTCGGCGACGACGGCGCGGGTGGGCGACGACGACGGCGCGGGTGGGCGACGACGACGGCGCGGGTGGGCGACGACGACGGCGCGGGCACCGCGGGCCGCCGGGCGCAAGCCGCGCGCTACGTTAGCCGGCGGCGGACCTTCGCGCCCGGTACGCCGCGACGTGCAGCCTGTTGCCGCAGGTGCGGCTGTCGCAGTAACGGCGCGACCGGTTGCGGGACAGGTCGACGAACACGTCCCGGCACGGGTCCGCGGCGCACGTCCGCACCCGCTCCATCTCGCCGGCGACCACGAGCTCGGCCAGGCCCATGGCCAGGTGGGCGGCGATCCGGTCGGCCAGCGGCGCGGCGGGGCGGGAAACATGGATGTGCGGCCCGCGGCCGTCGTGCGCGACGATCTGCGGGATCGCGCCGGTCTCGGCGAGCAGCGCGTTCAGCATCTCGGTCGCGGCGGTCTCGTCGCCGGCCTCGCACCGTCCGGCGATCGCGTCCAGCCGGGCCCGGTGCGCGCGCAGCCTGGAGGTGTCCCGCGACCCGGCGGGGGTTCCGTGGAAGGCGTAACGATCACCGAGGGCCTGCACGTCGGCCACGGTGCGCAGGCCCTCGCCGTCGGCGGAGCGGCCGGTGTTGATCAGCTCGGCGGCTGCGCCGAGCGCCTCGACCAGGTCAGCACCAAAAGCGCTTTGACTCCTGTCGGAGCGCTCCCGTAGTGTGGCCGTCATGTCAGCACCATATGCGAGTACGGTCATGACAGGCAACGCCCGCGCCCGGGGCGGCCCGGACCGGCGCCCGCTGCTGCTGGCTGGCCTCGGCGCGGCCTGCATCTCGGCCTCGGCGATCATGATCAAGCTCGCGGACACCGGCACCGTGACCGCGGCGTTCTACCGCTGCTTCCTCGCGCTGCCCGTGCTGGTGACGCTGGCCGTGCTCGAGCAGCGGCGGCGCGGGCCGCGGCCGGCGGCCGCCCGGGCCGGAGCGTTCGTGGCCGGCCTTTTCCTGTCCGTCGACCTGGTGCTGTGGAACCACGCGATCGCCGAGGTCGGGGCCGGGATCGCCACCGTGCTCGGGAACCTGCAGGTGCTGTTCGTCGCGTTCACCGCCTGGGTCCTGTTCCGGGAGCGGCCCGAGCGCCGGTTCCTGGTCTTCCTGCCGGTGGTGATGGCGGGCGTCGTGATGGTGTCCGGCCTGGTCGGGGGCGCCGGGGGCGGGACTCATCCGCTGGCCGGGATCGGGTACGGCATCGGCACCTCGCTGGCCTACGCGGCGTTCCTGCTGATCCTGCGCCGGACGTCGGCCGGCAGCGCGCACGTGGCCGGCCCGCTCGCCGAGGCCACGACCGGCGCCGCGCTCGGCTCGCTGCTGCTCGGCCTGGTGTTCGGCGGGCTGCAGCTGCACATCCCGTGGCCGTCGTTCGGGTGGCTGCTGTTGCTGTCGCTGAGCAGCCAGACGCTGGGCTGGCTGCTGATCACCTCGTCGCTGCCCCGGCTGCCCGCGGCCATCTCCTCGCTGACCCTGTTGCTGCAGCCGGCCGCGGCGATGGCGCTGGCCGCGATCGTGCTGGACGAGCGGCCCAGCCTGATCCAGATCGCCGGCGCCGTCGTGGTCTGCTGCGGCGTGCTGGCGGTGAGCCTGGCCACCCCGTCGCCGCGAGCGTCCCGCGTGCCGGACGAGAAGGACCTGGAGCCCGCCGCGAGCGGGAGCCTGGCCTGAGACGCTACTGGTGGTAGCCGTCCAGGAAGCTGGCCAGCCGGCCGATCGCGTCGTCGAGCACGTCCACCCCGGCCAGGAACACCAGCCGCAGGTGGTCGGCGGTCGGCAGGTTGAAGCCGGTGCCGTGAGACAGCAGCAGGTGCTGCTGCTCGAGCAGGTCGATGACCATCCGCTCGTCATCAGCGATCTTGTAGACGTCCGGGTCCAGCCGCGGGAACAGGTACAGCGCCCCGGCGGGCTTGACGCACTCCACGCCCGGGATCTCGGTCATCTTCTGCCAGGCGTGGTCGCGCTGCTCGCGCAGCCGCCCGCCGGGCCGCAGCAGGCCGGCGATGCTGTAGTCGCCGCGCAGCGCGGGCACGATCGCGTGCTGCGCCGGGACGTTGGGGCACAGTCGCATGTTCGCCAGCAGTTCCAGGCCCTCGAGGTACTCGCCCGCCTCGTCGCGCGGGCCGCTGACCACCAGCCAGCCGGACCGGAACCCCGCCAGCCGGTAGGTCTTGGACAGCCCGCCCAGGGTCAGCACCAGCAGGTCGGGCGCGAGCGCGGCCGCGCACTCGTGCACCGCGCCCTCGTACAGGATCTGGTCGTAGATCTCGTCGGTGAGCACCAGCAGCCCGTGCCTGCGGGCCAGGTCCAGCAGCCCGAGCAGGGTGTGACGGGAGTAGACCGCCCCGGTCGGGTTGTTCGGGTTGATGATCACCAGGGCCCGGGTCCTTGGCGAGATCCGCTCGGCGACGTGATCCAGGTCCGGGGCCCAGCCGTCCTGCTCCGCGCAGCGGTAGTGCACCGCGCGGCCGCCGCACAGGCCGACCGCCCCGGTCCACAGCGGGTAGTCGGGGCTGGGGATCAGCACCTCGTCGCCGGGGTCCAGCAGGCCCTGCAGCGCCATCACGATCAGCTCGGACACGCCGTTGCCGAGGAACACGTCGTCGGGGCCGACCCCGGTCACGCCCTTGGCCTGGCAGGACTGCGCGACCGCCAGCCGGGCCGGGTAGATGCCGCGGGCGTCGCTGTAGCCCTGGGCGTCGCCGATGCTCGCCACCACGCCGCCGAGCACCTCGTCGGTGGCGTGCAGGCCGAACGGGGCCGGGTTGCCGAGGTTGAGCTTGAGTATCTGGTGCCCGTCGGCCTCGAGCTGGCGCGCCCGGCGCAGCACCGGTCCGCGGATGTCGTAGCGGACGTCTCGAAGCCTGCTGGCCTGTGACACCATCGCCCCGCACCTTCCCTTCGCCCAGGACGTCGTGCCACCATTGGCCGCCCGGAAGCTATGGTCCGAAGGATAGACAACGGGGCCGCCGCGCGCGTCCCGACCCGGGCAGAAGACCAGAACATCAACGTTGGAGGCGAGATGGCCACGTTCACCGACGCCGAGATCGAGTACCTGGCCGCCCAGCGCCTGGGGCGGCTGGCCACCGCCGGGCCGCGCGGCCGCCTGCAGAACAACCCGGTCGGCTTCCGCGTCAACACCGCGGACGGCACGATCGACATCGGCGGCCGGAACATGGGCGCCACCCAGAAGTTCCGCAACGTGCGCGCGAACGGCCAGGCCGCGTTCGTCGTCGACGACCTGGTCTCGGTCGACCCGTGGACGGTGCGCGGGCTGGAGATCCGGGGACACGCCGAGGCGCTCACCGACGCCGGGCCGCCGCAGCCGTTCATGAGCAACGAGATCATCCGCATCTACCCCGAGCGGATCTACGGCTGGGGCTTCGGCCCCGACGCCGGGATGTACCGCCGCGACATCAGCTGAGCGCCGGCCTGCGACCGCGTGCGCTAAGTGCTGCTGGGACAGCATTTTCCGCACGCAGACGACGGCGCCACGGCATGCCGTAGCGTTGGGACCATCGTTGGCGCGCCGACGCGACCACGACCACGTCCAGGGGAGCGCACCATGCCCGATTCAGCCATGGCCACCGGTGTCGGCACCACAGCCACCAGCGCCGGCCCGGCGGCCGCCGCCGGCATCGCCTACCGCTCGGCCCTCGAGGTCATCGCCGCCTCCGAGCCGGACGTGGCCGAGGCGATCGCGGCCGAGCTCGCCTCACAGCGGCGCCAGCTGAAGCTGATCGCCTCGGAGAACTACGCCTCGCCCGCCGTCCTGCTGGCGATGGGCAACTGGCTGTCCGACAAGTACGCCGAGGGCACCCCGGGCCATCGCATGTACGCCGGGTGCGAGGTGGTCGACCGGGTCGAGACGCTGGCCGCCGAGCACGCCGTCGCGCTGTTCGGGGCCGATCACGCCTACGCGCAGCCGCACTCGGGCATCGACGCCAACCTGGTCGCGTACTGGGCCATCCTCGCCCGCCGGGTCGAGCGCCCGGTGCTGGACGAGGCCGGCGTCAGGCACGTGAACGACCTGGACCCGCGGGCCTGGGAGAGCCTGCGCCACGACCTGCACGGGCAGCGCATGATGGGGATGTCGCTGGACGCGGGCGGCCACCTCACCCACGGGTTCCGCCCCAACATCTCCGGCAAGCTGTTCGAGCAGGCCAGCTACGGGGTCGACGCGCAGACCGGCCGGCTCGACTACGCCGCGATCGCGGCCCAGGCCCGGGAGTTCCGGCCGCTGGTGCTGCTCGCCGGGTACTCGGCGTACCCGAGGAACCCGAACTTCGCGACGCTGGCCGAGATCGCCGCCGAGGTCGGCGCGACGTTCATGGTCGACATGGCGCACTTCGCCGGGCTGGTCGCGGGCAAGGTGCTGACCGGCGACCTGGATCCGGTCCCGCACGCGGACGTGGTGACCTCGACCACGCACAAGTCGCTGCGCGGCCCGCGCGGCGGCCTGGTGCTGTGCACCGAGGAGTACGCGCCGTACGTCGACCGCGGCTGCCCGATGGTGCTCGGCGGCCCGCTTCCGCACGTGATGGCGGCCAAGGCCGTGGCGCTGGCCGAGGCGCGCAGGAGCACGTTCGCCGCCTACGCGGCCGCGATCGTGGAGAACGCCCGCGCGCTGGCCGACGGCCTGCTGCGCCGCGGCGCGCGGCTGGTCACCGGAGGCACCGACAACCACCTGATCCTCATGGACGTGGGCGCGAGCTTCGGCCTCACCGGCCGCCAGGCCGAGGCGGCCCTGCTCGACTCCGGCGTGGTCACCAACCGCAACTCGGTCCCGCTGGACCCCAACGGCGCCTGGTACACCTCCGGCGTCCGGCTCGGCACCCCGGCGCTGACCACGCTCGGATTCGGCCCCGGCGAGCTCGACGAGGTCGCGGACGTGATCGCCACCGCGCTGCGGGCCACGGCCCCGGCCACGGCCACCGCGCAGGCCAAGTACGTGCTGGACCCCGCGGTCGCCGAGGCCTGCCGCCAGCGCTGCGCGGACCTGCTGGCGCGCCACCCGCTCTACCCCGAGATCGCGCTGTAACGAACTCACGGCAGAAAAGTGTTGGCGCGGGGCATCCGCGCGGCTCCTATCACCGTCACAGAAGCAGCCGCCGCTCGTGCGCGGCTGGGGAGCACGCCGCGCAGCCGCCTGGCCGCGGCCGGGGACGGGAGAAAGCCATGCTGAACGATCAGTCGCCCGCGGGCACCGGCAGCGCACCGGCGGGACCGGCCCGCGGGCGGGCCGCGCTCGGCGCGGCCGCGATCGCCGCGATCGCCGGGATCGCCCTCGCGGCCGTCGCCGGCTGCTCGTCCGGCTCGTCCACGCCGGCCGCCTCGAGTTCCCCGCCGGCCACCCCGTCGGCCACGCAGGCCGCGACCACCGCACCGTCGGCCGCCGCCACCACCCCGGTGAGCACGCCGTCTCCCACGCCGACCGCGCGGGCCTCGTCGGCCCCGGCGGCGGTCCCGACCCTCGGCCAGCTGGCCGGCGACTTCGCGCACGGCACCGGGTTCGGCCAGGTCAAGCCCGCCAAGATCTTCAACGGCGGCGACCCGACCGGCCTGGTCACCCACGTGGTCTGGTCCTCGTGGGGCGGCGCGCGGGCGACCGCGACCGGAACCAGCGACTACGTCGGCCCCAACCAGTCGGTCGCGCAGGGCACCGAGGAAACCGCGACCGTTGTCGCGTTCAACCTGGGCACCTGCGACGGCAAGCTGATGTACCAGGCGGTCGAGTGGTACTTCCCGCAGCACGGGCAGGCCTTCAACCCCGGCCAGTACGAGGACATCTGCACCGGCACCTACGTCGGCCAGTAGCGGCGCCGCGGCCGGCCTGGCGCCGGCTACTCCGCAACCGCCAGCGAGCCGGACCGGGCCCGCCCGGCCGGCCGGAAGGTGAGGATCGTGACGCCCGCGGCGGTGGTCCGGCTGTCGGTGAGCTCCAGCGCAGCGGTGACCGGTGTGCGCGGCGCGGCCGAACTCATCGGGACCCGGCGGGCCCGGGCCCGCCGAGCGCGTCGCGCCTGCGCCGCAGGAACGCCCGCTCGGCGACGTTGCCGGCGGCGGCGATCGCCGCGTCGTAGGCGAGCGCGGCCTCGCGGTCGCGACCGATCCGGCGCAGCAGGTCGGCCCGGATCGCGTGATACAGGTGGTAGCCGTCCAGGCCATCCAGGCCGTCCAGGGCGGCGAGCGCCGGCCGCGGCCCGTCGACCTCGGCCAGGGCCACGGCGCGGTTCAGCGCGGCCACCGGGGTCGGCGCGATCGCCATCAGCTGGTCGTAGAGCTGCAGAATCTGGCGCCAGTCGGTGTCGGCGGCGGTCTTCGCGTCGCTGTGCACCGCGTTGATCGCCGCCTGGATCTGGTACGGC
>Ga0335073_10000771_pt1 | contig 41926 bp, 37 predicted proteins | sample Lox_Sample_22_FD_207093 | JGI IMG/M metagenome (GOLD analysis project Ga0335073, IMG submission 207093) | Soil microbial communities from Loxahatchee National Wildlife Refuge, Florida, United States - Lox_Sample_2.2 | ecosystem: Environmental > Terrestrial > Soil > Wetlands | place: USA...
GCCGTCGATGCCGGTAGTGCGGAGGGCGTCGCGGGTGGCGGCTACAAGTGCGGCCATCTGGTCGGCGTGGGCCTGGGTGGCGTGGTTGGGGTCTTCGCGTATGCGGTGCAGGGGATAGGAGGCGGAGGCGGTGCCGATGGGGCCTTTGCGGCTGTCAACGAGGGTGACGCGAACGCTGAGGGTGCCGAAGTCGACGCCGGCGACGATGGACATAGGGGGCCTCCGGTAAACGCTTTCTGATCCGTTCACCAGAGTACACTATTGGGCGGCGGGCTACCCCGCGGCTACCTCTTCTTGCCCGGCAGCCAGGCGGTAAGGCGGTCAATCATGCCAGGCCTGGGCAGGCTGGGCTTGGCATGGGTGGCGGCCGCAGGGACGACTTTCGCTGCGGCGGTTTTGCCCGGCGGCGAGGCAGCGGCCTTTCCATTCGTTGCGGCTGCGGGCTTGGAGGAGCCGGATGGCGCGGTTAGCGGAGGCGCAGGTCCGCCAACCACCTGGCCGCCGCGAAAGCTGGCGGGCGGCGCCGGGCCAAAGTCGTATTTGACCAGGATGGTAATGCGGCGGTTGGCGGGGTCGAAGGGGTTGACCTTGTCGCGCAGCATCTGGTCGGCGTAGGCGCGCACCTGCGTCACCTGGTCGGGGCCCACGCCGTCGGCCTGGAGCAGGCGGCGGGCGGCGTTGGCGCGGTCAGCCGAGAGCTCCCAGTTGGTGTAGTCGGCGCCTTTAGAGTAGGGGGTAGCGTCGGTGTGGCCCTCAATCAGGAGCCTGTTGGGAAGGGTCTTAAGCTCAGAGGCGAGCAGGGCCAGCAGCTCCTGCCCGCGGTCGCTGAGCTGGGCGCTGCCGAGCTGGTAGAAGGTACCCTTTTTGTCTTCGAGCAGCTCGATGCGCAGGCCCTCGGAGGTGATGGTGATCTCGATCTGCTTCATGAGCTTTTCGAGGTCCTTGCGGGCGGCGATCTCCTTTTCGAGCTTCTCTTTGAGCTGCTGCATGAGGCGCTTGTTCTGCTCTTCCGGGGTGACGGAGACGCCGTTACCGGCCATGGTGGTGCCGAGGAGACTGGCGGTGCCTTTGGGATCGTTGAAGTATCCGGCGACGGCCTTGCGGACTTTTTCACTGGAGCCCATGAGCCAGAGGACGATAAACAGCGACATCATGGCGGTGACGAAGTCGGCGTAGGCCACCTTCCAGGCACCTCCGTGGTGGCCGCCGTGGCCGGCTTTTTTCCTGATGACGATGATGGGCTGGCTCTTGTTCGACATCGCGGCGGATCCTTCTCACCGGGCGCTAGGCCGCGGCTGCCTCCGCCGGTGCGTCGGCGCGGTTCTTGCAGGTCTTCTCCATCTCGTCGAAAGAGGGCCGGACGCGGGCCGGGATGGCGCGGCGGCCCATCTCGACGGCGATCATGGGGGCCGAGCCCTTAAGGAAGCTGAGCAGCAGCACGCGCAGAACGCCCAGGTACTCGTTATGCTCGTCGGCGGTCTTGCTCATGTTGGAGGCGAGCGGGCCGACCACGCCGTAGCAGAGCAGGATGCCGAGGAAGGTGCCGACGAGGGCGGCGGCGACCTTTTCACCGATCTGCTCTGGCGGTCCGCCGAGCGCGCCCATGGTGATCACAACGCCGAGGACGGCGGCGACGATGCCGAGGCCGGGCAGGGAGTCGGCGACGGTGGAGAGTGCCGTGACCGGCTGCATCGCCTCGTGGTGGTGGACCTCCATATCCAGCTCCATCATCTGGTCCATGTCGAAGGGCTCCACGCCGCCGGTGATGGCGGTGCGCAGGGTGTCGCAGACGAACTCGCGGGCGTGGCGGTCGTTCAGGAATCCGGGAAAGTTCTTAAAGATGGTGCTTTCTTCGGGTTTTTCCACGTCCATCTCCACGCTGAGCAGGCCCTCTTTGCGGACCTTGTTGAGGAACTGGTACATCATCTTGAGAGTGTCGAGGTAGCGCTGCTTGCCGATGGAGGAGCCCTTAATGACCCCCTGGAGGTTGGCCGCGATGGCCTTGAGGATGTGCACGGGGTTCGCGGTGAGGAGGGTTCCGGTGGCGGCCCCGGCGATGATGATCAGTTCGGCCGGCTGCAAGAGCACGGACATGTGACCCTTCTCCATGAGAAAGCCGCTGATGACCGCCGCGAAGACAACGACGATTCCTATGATTGCAAACATGGTGCGGCCTCCGGTTCGGGAGTGACGCCGTTGCCGCCGGCCGAGGCGCTGGCGGCCATGGCGCGGCGGGCGCTGTCGAGGAGCTGGGCCAGGGACTCGTCGCTGCCGGGCTGGGCCTGGGCGGCGCCGATGCTGATGGTGATGGAGACCCGGTCGCCCCACCAGCGAAAGTCGGCGGTGCGGGCCTGGCCGGCAAGGTTGCGGGCGTGGGCGGAGAGCATGGGGGCGGTGCGCTCGTGGCAGAGGACGAGGAACTCCTCCTCGCCCCAGCGCGCGATCTCGTCGGTAGGGCGCAGGCCCTGGCGGAGGGCTTGTTCGACTTTTTGGAGCATGGCCTCGCAGGCGACGGCGCCGTGGGTCTTGCGCAGGCAGGGCGCCTGGTCGACGCCGATCCAGAGGAGGCCGATGGCTGGGCCGCCGCGGGTAAAGTCGTCGAACTCCATCTGCAGGCGCTCTTCGAGCTGCTCCTGGCTGGCTTCGGCGGGACCGCCCCGGCCGTGGGGCAGGGCATCGAGGGTTTCGGCAGGATGGAAGACGGCCGCCGCGCCGATGCTCTCGCCAAGGCCGTCGCGCAGGGGCAGAGTGCGGACGATGACGGGAACGTCATGACCGAGCCGGTGGCGGATATGGACCAGGTTGCGGCGGCCCGGCTCTGGTTGGCCGTCAGAGGGCGCGCCGGATGCGAGCAGGGCGTCAAGCCAGTCGGAAACCGGACGGCCGACGAGCTCGAGGGCGGGGCAGCCGGTGATGGCCTCGGCGGCGCCGTTCCAGAAGGCGACATCGCCGCCGGGACCGACCACCGCAATCCCCTCCGGGAGGCTGTCCAACGCGGCTTCCAGCAGTTCGGCGCGATCGGCCATCCTTCTCCTTCACACTCCCCGGGCCGCGCAGGGGGCGGCCGGACGCAGTTCCGCCCGCGGCGCACATCCGCAGGGCGCTCACAGGTATTTATCGGCACAAAACCGCGTGACTTCACATTCGCAGTCTGAGAACGAAGAGTCGACGGAGAGTTCCGGAGTCTTTCGGCAGCCGCAGGCGCGGTCCCTTTTTGCCTGCCCGCTCGTCGCTCAGGGCGCGCCCGCAGCCCCTGACGGAATACCCAAGTGCAGCCGCCTTTTCCACCTGCGGCCCCAGCGGTTCAGGATAGATGGAAGAAATTCGATGGCCACGTTCGTCCCCGCTTCCGACAGCACGCCGTTGTTCCCCATGCGGAGCGCGTCCTTCCACCCATAGCGGCTCGGATACCATCCGTAGACCGCCGTAAACGGTCCCGCATACGGCGCCACCAGTTCTGGAAGGCCGAAGGCCTTGTGAGCGTCCGCCCCGCGGCGGGCAACGAACGTAGACGACAACGCATTGCCGAACCGCGGCCAGAAGCCCTGGCACTGGCACCGGTAGTACTCCGTGTCTTCCCCAAGGGCCTCTGCCAGCGCGTAGCGCGTCGTCGCCGAGGCCATCTCCGTACCCAGATTCGAAGCGAATCGCTCGCCGAATCCGCCCCACCCCTCTTCCCAGTCCGGAGGGTTGCGCTCCGCCTGGTGAAGACCGGAGATAAATGTCACTGAAGTGATCGAGTAAGGCGCGAACATCCATCTCACATAGCGGTGGAATCGCTCTTGCTCAGTGGGTGGCCTGTACGGCTTCTCCGGCCGAGTTGCCCGCCGGGCCGGCAGGGTGCGCGCCAATCCCATCTCATTCGCTCCCGTGCCTACCTGCGTCCATGCACTCAGCGGTACCATCGCCGCCACAAAAAACAGAATTACGGGGAGTTTGCCGGCAGCTCGCAACGGGGGATTCTCTCCTCCCCCTGTGAGATGCGCCCCGAGCGGATCGGAGCGTCCTCGATTCCGGGCGGGGCGGCTTCAGTAGCTCCGCACCCACTCCAGAATTGACCGCACGGCGATGCCGCTGGGGCCCTTGGCGATGTAGGGGCGTGAGTCCTCGACCCAGGCCACGCCGGCGATGTCGAGGTGGATCCAGGGGGTGTCTTCGGCGAAGGCGTGGAGGAACTCGGCGGCGGTGATGGCTCCGCCCCAGCGGCCGCCGGTGTTCTTGATGTCGCCGATGTCGCTCTTGATCATGTCGGCGTACTCGTCGCCCAGGGGCAGGCGCCAGAACTTTTCGCCGGATGTAGCGAGGGCAGTGTCGAACTTGGCGTAGGTGGGGTCGTCGTTCGAGAAAGCCCCGGCGTTCACCATGCCCAGGGCGATGACGCAGGCGCCGGTGAGGGTGGCGGCGTCGATGAGATGGGTGGCGCCAAGCTGGCGGGCATAGGCCAGGCCGTCGGCCAGTACGAGGCGCCCCTCGGCGTCGGTGTTGATGATCTCGATGGTTTTGCCGGACATGGCGGTCTGGACGTCGCCGGGCTTCTGGGCCTTGCCGTCGGGCATGTTTTCGGCGGCGCAGACGATGGACAGCACGCGCACCCTGGGCTTGAGGAGGGCGATGGCGCGCATGGCGCCGATCATGGCAGCGCCGCCGGCCATGTCGTACTTCATCAGCTCCATCTTGTCGGCGGGCTTGATGGAGATGCCGCCGGTGTCAAAGGTGATGCCCTTGCCGACCAGGCCCAAGACCGGCCCGTCGACGGGGCCATCCGTGACGCCTTCGGGCTCATAGCGGAGGATGATGAGGGCCGGTGGCTCCTCGGAGCCCTGGGAGACGCTCCAGAAGGCGCCCATCTTGAGCTCGTGGAGCTTTTCGGTGGAATGGACCTCCCACTGCAGGCCGACCTCGGCGGCCATCTGGGCGGCGCGCTGGCCGAAGATGGTGGGGGTGAGCTTGTTGCCGGGCTCATTGACGAGGGAGCGGGCGAAGTTCTGGCTCTCGCCGATAATGACGCCTTCGTGGAATCCGGATTCGATCTCGGACTTGTGGGGGCCCTGGTCGGCGCCGGGAGCAGCAAGGGTGAAGGACAGGATGCTCTGGTCCTTGCGGTCGGAGCGGTAGGTGTCGGGATCGAAGTCGCCGACGAAGGCCCCCTCGGCGGCGGCACGGGCACTGGCGCCCCCGGGCAAGCCTGCGCCAAACGGTAGCGCCAGGACCAGATCCCGGATGCCGCGGGGCTTGATGAAGCGGACGGCTGTACCGGCGGCGGTGCGCACATCGTGCACGGTGGCTTTGGCCTGCTTGCCGAGGCCGACAATCAGCAAGCGCCTGGCGGCGAGGCCGGCGGGGGCGTGAATGAGCAGGGTCTCGTTGGGGCCAGCCTTGAATTCGCCGCTAGCGAGAACAGCCGCGGCGGCGGCTTTGACGGCCTGGTCAGAAGCGAGGAGCTCGGGCGCGGGCTTGACCTCGGGGCCTTTGGCGGTTTGCGTGTCGGCGGCGAGGACCACCAGCAGGTCGGTCTGGATTGCAGGGAGCGGGGCGAAGGAGAGCGCGGTCTTCATGCGGACTATTGTTTCACTTTGGGCGGGGTGGATGGCAACTGAGGATGGTATGGGCGGGCAGGCGTTTTCGTTCTCTTTCGGCGGAATGACATATTCTTTATCGATGTCATTTATTTATAATTTGACATATTTTAAACTGATGTCACAATAATGTATATGGAGACCGAGGGAGACAGTGTCATTTCAGTAGAGAATTTCACGGCGCGGGTGAATGAGAACGGGCGGATCGTGATTCCGGCCGATATTCGTAAGGCCATGGGCCTGAAGCCGGGGGATAGCGTGGTGATGCGGCTGGAAGATGGCGTTCTCATGATCGAGTCGCATCTGGCGCGGATCCGGAGGATTCAGGAGGAGTTCAAGCGCTACGCCAAGCCCGGGGTTCTCATGTCGGACGAGCTGATTGCAGATCGCCGTGAGGAGGCGCGCCGGGAGATGGAGGAGTGGCTTGGATAGCGTGGTGGTTGACTCGTCTGCGATCTTGGCGGTCATCTTTAACGAACCGGGCAGCGGCCCGGTGATCCCCTTGCTGCGGGGCGCATTGCTGAGCACGGTGAACCTGACGGAAGTGCACACGCGGCTGCTATTGGACGGCGTGCCGTCAGATTTTGCCTGGGAGCGAGTGCAGAACATGGGCTGCGAGATCTGCATGTTTGACGAGGAGCAGGCGCGACAGGCGGGCGATCTGGTCGGGAAGACGAAGCTCTACGGTCTTTCCCTGGGCGACCGGGCGTGCCTGGCGCTGGCGCTGGCACGGCGGGCCACAGTGTACACGACCGACCGGGCGTGGAAGTCGCTGGGGGTGCCGGTGACGGTCGAGGTGATCCGGTGAGCCAGACCGGATGAGTTGCGTGAACGGCGATAGAATGCTGCCGGAGGAAACAGGCCATGAAACTCGACGTGAAAGCGATGGCGCTGGCCGGAGCGATCCTCTGGGGCGGAGGCGTTTTGCTGATGGGCGTGGCGAACCTGGTATGGGCTGGGTATGGCGGAGGATTTCTGGAGTGGCTGGCCACGTTCTATCCGGGGTACCACGCGGCGCGGAACTTGGGAGCGGTGATCGTGGTGACGCTCTACGCGCTGCTGGACGGGCTGGCGGGCGGGGCGATCTTTGGGTGGTTGTACAACGGCTTTGTAAAGTCGAGCGCATAGCAGCTTCACAGAGCCACGTTGAAACCGTGCCACGCTACGAAATTCCACACCGAGAAGACAAAGGCCGCAAGTTCAGGCCATCTATTTCACACGGCGCAGCCATACCTGCTCGATATAGCTGTCAGTCATGCCGGCGATGTAGTCGGCGACGGTGCGGGCCAGGCCCTGGGCAGGGATCTGCGACTGGTGGTCGGCGGGGAGTTGAGCGGGCGAGTCCATGAGCGCGCTAAAGAGCTCCTGCACGACGCGGGAGGCGCGGGCGTGGACCTCTTCCATGCCGGGCGAGTTGTAGAGGCGGGCGTAGAGGAACTCCTTGGCGCCGGCGCGCGCGGACTCCATCTCGGGACTCAAAGCGACGAGGCGGGCAGGGGCGCGGCGGATGTCGTCGAGTGTGGTTGCGCCCAGGGCTGCCACACGGGCGCTGGTTTCGCAAGCGAGATCGGTGGCCAGGGCATTGAGGATCTGGCGCAGAGCCTCGTAGACGGCGAGCCGCGCAGGGGCCTGGGGATAGCGGGCAAGCGCGGTATCGTGGAAGCGGCGGAAGAGCGGGACGGACTCGCGCACTTCGTCGAGCGAGAGGATGTGGGAGTCGAGGCCGTCATCGAGGTCGGCGGTAAGGTAGGCGATCTCGTCGGCGAGGTCGATCAACTGGGCTTCGAGGGGCGGAAAGAAGCCGAGGAAGTAGCTGGCGAGCTCGGGGTGGTCGGCGGCGGAGTAGTCGTGGGAGTGCTTGACGATACCTTCGCGGACGGCGAGCGTGAGGTTGAGGCCGCGGAAGGCGGCGTAACGCTCCTCGAACCAGGTGACGATGCGCAGGGCGTGGAGGTTGTGGTCGAAGCTGAGGCCGTGGGCGCGGAGGGCGCGGTCGAGGGCCTTTTCGCCGGCGTGGCCAAAGGGCGGATGGCCGATGTCGTGGGCCAAGGCGAGGGCCTCGGTGAGCTCGGCGTTGAGGCCGAGCGCGCCGGCCAGGGTGCGGGAGATCTGTGTGACTTCGAGGGTATGGGTGAGGCGGCTGCGGGAGTGGTCGGAGGGCGGGTCTTCGGGCAGGCGGGCGAAGACCTGGGTCTTGCCAGCGAGGCGGCGAAAGGCGCGGGTGTGGAGGACGCGGGCGGCGTCGCGCGAAAAAGGCGTGCGGTAGGGGTGAGGGGACTCGGGATAAGCGCGCGAGGCCAACTCGCTTGCCGCGTCGCCGGAGACAGCGATGGCGCCGGGTAGCGTGGAAGGCGTTTCAGCGAAAGCGACCATCCGGCAGGCTTACTCGGGGGGCTTGGGCTGGCCGAGCTCGCTGTCTTCCTTGGCGAGCTTGACGCGGGCGCTTTCAAGCATCTTCTGGACCCTGGCTACGTCGCCGGGCTCGATGTCGGCCGGGACGGACTTGGCGAACTCGGCCAGCGAGAGCTGCCACTGGGCGGCGGCAAGGCGGATGCGGCCGGTCTTGTCGTAGAGGTCGCCCATGTGCATGTGGACGGTGGGATCGGTCTGGTCGCGCTCGACGGCCGAGCGCAGGTTGTCTTCGGACAGGTCGTACTGGCCCATCTTGTAGTAGACCCAGCCCAGCGAGTCGAGGTAGGCGCCGTTCCAGGGCTCGATGGAGACGGCCTTCTTGATGAGCTGGAGGGCATCGGGGAGCTGAACACCCCTGTCCGCCATCATGTAGCCGAGGTAGTTGAGGGACATGGCGTTGTTGGGGTCCAGTACCAGGGCCTCGCGGAAGAACTGCTCGGACTGGTCAAGGTGCTTTTCGCGGTCGGCCAGCTCGCCGTGGAGGAAGAGCAGGTAAGTCTTGTCTTCCTTCTTGGCGGCGAGGGGTTCGGCTTTGGCGAGGGTGTCCTCGGCATCCTTCCAGCGCTTGAGGCGGATGTCGATCTGGGCGAGCGCTTCGAGAACCGTAATATCCGTTGGCTTACCGGTAAGCTCAGCCTGGGCCATGGCCACGCCCTGATCGGCCTGCCCCTGGTCGGCGAGCTCGCCGGCCATCATGAGCTTGAGGTCGCGGTTCTTGGGATCGGCGGCGACGGCCTTGCGGGTTATGTCGAGGGCTTTGTCGAGCTCGTGGTCCTGCTGATAGGCGTCGACTTCGCCCTGGTAGCCGCGCAGGGCCGAGTCGCCGCCCAGGTCGATCATTTTCTGGTAGTCGGCGACGGCCTGATCGATCTTGTTCTGTTCCACAAGAACGCCCGCCTGCCGTTCGAGGAAGATGCTGCGGTTGTTCTTCTCGCTGTCGGTGTAGGCGCCGTTGGCGTGGGTGAGCAGATCGACCATGCTCTGGTAGGCCTGGACCGAGGCGTCGAACTGGCCGAGGATGTCGAGGAGCATGCCCTCGTCGAAGCCAGCTTCAAGGTTGGTAGGGTCGAGGGTGCGGGCCTTGCGGATGACCGTGAGGGCGTCCTGATACTTGCCCTGCTTGCGCTCGATGTCGCTGATGCGGATGAGCGGCTCGGGCTGCTCGGGATCGTCGGCGGCCAGCGTTTTGAACTCCTTGAGGGCCTCGTCGAGCTGGTCGTTGCTGAGGAGGGCCTGCGCCAGGGCGTCGAGGGAGCGCAGGTCGTCGGGATCCATGTCGGTGGCACGCTGGTAGGCGGCGATGGCGTCCTTGGAGTCCTTCAACTGTTCGTAGGCGGCGCCCAGGGCGAACTCCATCTTGGGGGTACGGCTGTCGACCGGGACGGCCTCAAGAACTTTGATTGCGCCCTGGACGTTGCCGCTGTCGGCATAGACGCGGGCGAGGTTGAGGACCACGTCTTCTGAGTCGGGCTCGATGGTCTGGGCGCTCTTGAACTCGGCTTCGGCTTTGTCGGCCTGGTGGTTCACGGTGTAGAGCTGTCCGAGGACCATGCGGTCTTCAACGTTCCTGGGCTCGAGCTGGACGATCTTTTCAAACTGGGCGATGGCTTTGCTGACTGCCTGGCTGGAAGCCGCCTGCGTGGTTCCGCTATCCTCTTCGCCGAGGGCGCGCAGATCGATGCGGCCCAGGAGCTTGTTGGCCTCGATGTTGTTGGGGTCGGATTTGAGCAGCGCCTCGGCGGTGGATTCGGCCTGCTGCACGTGGCCGCTGCGGAAGTAGAGATCGGCGAGGCCGTTCTGGAGTTCGGCGGAGTCAGGATCGTCGTCGAGGGCGTACTTGAACTCCTCGATGGCGCGGGTGACGTCGTCGGTCCGGCCGAAGGTGGCGGCGTCGTCCTCGTAGATGGCGGCCATGGCGTCGTGGAAGTAGGCCGCGGAGCGGTCGGCAGTCTTAATGGACGGGCCGCCGGATGGACTTGCCGAGTTTGCCGGCGCCACCGCGGGGGTGGACGCGGAGTGGTCCGCCGGCGGGGTGGCCGGAGCCCCGACGATCCCGGGAGCCGTTGGCGTCTGCTGGGCGCAGGTCGGCAGAACCGGAGCCAGAAGCAGAACTGCGGCGGTAAACGTAAGCCGTGAGGGCAGGGAGCGAAGAGTCGATTTCATCATTCAGGGGGTTCCACGCCTTTGGAGGCCTGGGGGCGCGGAGCGCGCGCCAGCGGCGGAAAAGGCTGCGCGGGTGACCGCTTGCGGCGGTTCCGCACACTGTACAGACGATTTTACAGGGCAATTGTCGCGGCGTGGAGGGAAATGGGGATTTTTGCGCCGTATGGAGCGCACTTTCGATAGGAAGAACGGGTTACGGCGGTCCGAAGCTGTCGGTTCGCCGGTTTTCAGTGCCGGAAGTGGCGGATCCCGGTGAAGACCATGGCGATTCCAAGCCTGTCGGCGGCAGCGATGACGTCGGCGTCCTTGACGGAGCCGCCGGGCTGGATGACCGCGGTCGCGCCGGCGGAGGCGACGGCTTCAAGGCCATCAGGGAAGGGAAAGAACGCGTCGGAGGCGGCGACGGACCCTGCCAGCGGGAGCACGGCCTTCATGGCGCCGAAGCGGGCGGCGTCGACGCGGCTCATCTGGCCGGCGCCGATGCCGATGGTCTGGCCGTCGCGGGCGTAGACGATGGCGTTGGACTTGACGTGCTTGCATACGCGCCAGGCGAAGAGCAGCGTATGCAGTTCGGCGGGGGTGGGCTGGCGCTGTGTGACGGTCTTGAGTTCGGACGCGGTGACGCGGGCGATGTCGGCGTCCTGCAGGAGCAGACCCCCGGAGACGTGCTTGACCACGGGGCGCGGCGGCGCGGGCCGGACCTCGACCAGGCGCAGGTTCTTCTTGGCCTCGAAGCGAGCGCGGGCCTCGGGCGTGAAGGCGGGCGCGGCGATGGCTTCGACAAAGAGCTTGGCGATTTCGCCGGCGGCTTCTGCGTCGACGGGCTGGTTGATACCGATGACCGAGCCGAAGGCTGAGACCGGATCGCACTCGAGGGCTTTCTGGTAGGCTTCGAGGACGGTTGCGCCGATGGCGGCGCCGCAGGGGTTGGTGTGCTTGACGATGATGACGGCGAGCTGGTCGAACTCCTGGACCAACTCCCAGCAGGCGTCGAGGTCGACGAGGTTGTTGAAGCTGAGCTCCTTGCCTTGAAGCTGAGAGGCGCCGGCGACGCCGAGGCCGGAGCCGTCAGCATAGAGGGCGGCGCGCTGGTGGGGGTTCTCGCCGTAGCGCAGGGGCTGGGCCAGGGGCATCTGGATGCGGAGGGTTTGCGGCAGGGCGGCGGCATCGGGAGCTGCAGGAGCATCGGGCGCGGGAGCTTCTACGATGCGCTCCAGTGCGCTGGCAATCGCCGCATCGTAGGCCGCGGTGAGCGCGAAGGCGTGTTTTGCCAGCCACCAGCGGGTGGCGCGGCTTAAACCGCCCTGCCGGGCCTGAAGTTCGGCCAGGATCGGCACATAATCCTCAACGCGCGTGACGACGGCAACGTCTTCGAAGTTTTTGGCGGCGGAGCGGACCATGGAGGGCCCGCCGATGTCGATGTTCTCGATGAGGTGGGAGAAGGCGACGCCGGACTGGCTCGCGGTTTTCTCGAAGGCGTAGAGGTTGACGACGACCATATCGATGGGGGCGATGGAGTGCTCGGCAACGGCGGCCTCGTGGGCGGCGTTGCCGCGGATGTAGAGCAGGCCGCCGTGCACGCGGGGGTGGAGGGTTTTGACGCGGCCGTCGAGCATCTCGGGGAAGCCGGTCAGATCGGAGATATCTTTGACGGCGAGGCCGGCTTCGCGGAGGGTGCGGGCGGTGCCGCCGGTGGAGACGAGCTCCACGCCGAAACCGGCGAGGATGCGTGCGAAGTCGATGAGGCCGGTTTTATCGGTGACGCTGAGCAGTGCGCGGCGGACTGGCTTGACTCCATTTGTCTGGGGGACCACGGTATCGCCTCTCGATGGGTTGGGGCCGGGTCTGGCAGGCGAAAGGACTCTCGCGGGCAGCGCCGGGCCACAGACCAGAGTACATTGTCGATCCGGGTTGGGCGGCGGGCCAGACCGCGCATGAGCGGGTGCGGGAGCTGTGCTACGCCGGCAGGGCAAACGGCCAAGCCGGAAATACATTAAAGTGATGATATGGGTAGTGCATCTTCGGCTCCCGAGCCGCAGATCCTGGGGCCGGTTGGGGAGACGCCGCCGCCGAGGCGCAAGCCGCGGCCCTCGTGGGCAGTGGCGCCGGCGACCTACGCGCTGGTGGGCGCCAACTGCGCAGTATTCCTGGCGATGCTGGCGCATGGCATCAGCTTCTGGATGCCGACGGTGGGCCAGCTCCTGAACTGGGGCGCCGACGACGCCGGCCTGGTGCTCTATTACCACCAGTGGTGGCGGCTGTTCACCGCCATGTTTGTGCACGTGGGCTTCCTGCACATTCTGCTCAACATGTGGTGCCTGTGGAACCTGGGGGTGCTGGCCGAGCCGCTGATGGGGGCGACGGGGGTGGTGGCCGTGTATGTGCTGACGGGCGCGGCGGGCGACATGCTGTCGACCTTCGGGAGCTGGTGGATGCAGAATCCCGAGTGGGTGCGGTTCCACGACATTGGGGTATTTCCGGTGGGCGCGGGGGCATCGGGGGCTATCTTCGGGATTGCCGGGGCGCTGATTCTGCTGCTCAACCCGCGGCGGCTGCCGATGGTGCCGCAGGACGAGCTGAGGAAGCTGCGGCGCGCGGTGATCTACTTCGCGGCCATCAACCTGGTGCTGGGGTTCGGAATCTTCTTCGGCTCCGAGGCCATTCACTCCGGAATCAGCGTGGACAACTGGGCGCACGTGGGGGGATTTACGAGCGGGCTGTTGTTTGCCGCGCCCATGGTGCCGCGGCTGGGCGCCTCGAAGACGCGCTTTACCGAGCGACTGCGGCTGGGCGTGGCGGTGACGGTGGGAGCACTGGGGCTGTTTGCGTTTTTTCTGGTCCAGCTGCCGCGCTGAGGTCCATCGCGCTGCCGCCAGGCGGTTTTCACACCAATGAAAATCCAATCGGCCAGGACAGGTGAGCTGCGATCAGCGCGTGGCGGTGGCCGCGAATTTCTTGACCATGGCGAGCAGGAGCTTGCGGTCGCTGTCATTCAGGTTGGTGGAGTAGCGGCGAATCTGGGCGAGGAAGCGGAGTTCGTCGTCGGAGATCTTCTGGGAGTTCATCTGGCGGCCAAGCGAGTCGTCGGCGAAGAACTGCGCGATGGGCAGGTCGAGCGCGAGAGCGATCTTGGAAAGCGTGTCGAGGGATGGGACGGTGTGGCCGTTCTCGACGCGCGAGAGGTAGCAGCGCAGCAGGCCCGTTTTCTTCTCGATGTCCCCCTGGGACAGGCCCTTCTGTAGCCGGTGAGCGCGGATGGTAGTGCCGATTTTCATGGTGGGAGCATTCCTCTGCAAGACCGCGGTGGTTTGAGTGACAAGGAGAAGGCAACGAGACTGTTGACCTAATAGTTAACATGGGCAGACAGGGAACGCAAGTAAAAATCGTGCTTTATTTCTGATGTTGAACGCTTTGGGTTAAAAGCTTGAGATGGAAGCGAGCTGGAGCGAAGCGGGGTAGGCGGTCAATCGCCGAGCTCTTTCTGGAAGAAGCGGTCGATGCGAGCGAGGGCGTCGGCGGCGTCGGCTGCCCGGTAGCCGGTGGTGTTGTTGGGGTTCTCGAAGGCGTGGCCGGCGTCAGGGTAGATTTTGGCGTCAACGGGGTGGCCGAGGGACTGCATGGAGGCCTCGAAGGCGTGGACGGCCGTGGGCGGGATGCCGCGGTCCTGCCCGCCGAAGTTGCCGAGGACGGCGGCGTGGATGCGGGCGAGCGCAGCGGGATCGGTGGCGAGAGCGCCGTAGTTGATGGCGACGGCTTTGAGGGTGGGCGCGGCGATGGCGAGCTGCATGGCGTATCCGCCGCCCATGCACCAGCCGACGGCGCCGATGCGGGCGGGATCGACGTCTTTGCGCTGCGCCAGCCAGGCGAGTGCGGAAGTCAGGTCGCGGACGCCCTGGTCCTGGGGCAGGCCGCGTGAGAGCTCATGGGCGGTTTCGGGGTCGGTGGCCACCTGGCCGTGATAGAGATCGACGGCGAGCGCGAGGTAGCCGTGGGCCGCATAGCCGGCGGCCTCGTGCTTGATCCAGTCGTTGAGGCCCCACCACTCGTGGATGACGATGAGCGCCGGATGGGGCCCTGGCGTGGAGGGCAGATAGAGCAGGCCCTGGCCGGTGGAGGGGCCGCTGGGAAAGGTGACGGGCTGCTGGGCCGGGGCGGGGATGGCGAGCAGGGCGGCAAAGACCGCAAGGATGCCGGCGGCAAAGGGGAGAAGTTTCATGGAGGCCTCGTTGAGGAGACGGACCTGGGCGGGGGAAAGACGCGGGCGAACAGAAGAGATTGGATCGGATTCGGTTGCCGTCGAGTGTCAGAAGCGCGCCGAAGTTACTCCGCCGCCGGCGGTAACTGTTGCAGGAGCCGCTTCCAGGTGCGCTGGTTTTTGCGGAAGCTCTTCTTCAGGTCGTCGAGGATGCGGGCGAAGTCGTGGTTGGTGCGCAGATTGTTCCAGGTGGGGTTGATCTGGAACCAGGGGAAGTTCTCGTTGCCGAGGTAGATGGCGCGGCGGAGCCAGTGGAGGGCCTCGCTGGAGTCGCCCTCGACGGCGAAGTAGGTGGCGAGGCGGTAGGCCATCTCGTTGTCGGCCTCGGCGCCGGCCAGAGTCTCGTCCTGGACGAGGGCGGCGGCGCGTTCGCGGTCGCCGGCCTGTACGTAGCAGATGGCGAGCGTGGGGACGGCGATGCGCATGGAGGGATCGTCGCGGGTGACACTCTCGAGGATCTCGATGGCGGCAGCGAGGTTGCCCATGCGCATCTGCTGGTAGCCAGCGGAGGTGCGCAAGAGGGGATGACGGGGCTCGAGGGCGAGGCCTTTTTCGAGCTCGTTGCCGGCCAGGTCGATCTGGTTGCGGTAGTGGTAGACGCGGGCGCGGTGGTTGTAAAGGATGGCGGCGTTGACGGGGTTGAGCTTGAGGGCGCGGCCGAACTCGGCGAGGCCCTCGTCGTACATGCCGTCGCCGCGCAGGGCGAGGCCGGCGACGAGGTGGACGTTCCAGTCGTTGGCGGCCGTGGCGAGGAGGTTGGCTATGCCGTGGCGGGCCGACTCTTTTTCGCCGCGGGAGAGCAGCATATAGATGCGGTAGAGGTTGGCCTCGGTGGAGGCGGGGTCGAGCTTGAGGGCCTCGTCGAAGGCGCGGCGCGCGTGGACGACATGGGTCTGGCCGCCGAAGCCGTGGCGGACGTACTGTAACTCAGCGATGCCGAGCCCGGTCCAGCCGGGGGCAAAGGCGGGATCGGCGGCGGTGACCGTGGAAAACAGGGCCCGGGCGCGGTCGAGATCGGGGCGGGCGCCGGTGCGGACCATGAAGGAGCTGAGCAGGGCGCGGGCCTGGAGGTAGTTTTCGCTCACCGGTCCGGGCAGGGAGCCGTCGCCGTCGGCCCTGAGCGCTTCGGCCGGCGCGGGTTCGAGGCGATCGGGCGAGCCGAGGCCATGCAGCGAGGCGAAGACCTCGTTGGAGATCTCGGTTTGCACGGCGACGAGGTCGAGGGAGGCAACGCGGATGGAGCCGCCGGTGCGCACGCTCTGGCTGGCGACGTCGAGGAGCTGCCAGTTGAGGTCGAAGCCGGCTTCGGAGCGGACGAAGCTGCCTGCGAGCACAAAAGAGACGAGCAGCTTCTGGCCGATGGCGAGGGGGTCCATTTGCGCGACCGGGAGGGTCATGAGCGTGCTCGACGGGCGCACGACCAGGGCGGGGATGCGGGCCAGCCGCGCGGCGATGGCGTCGGCCAGGGCGTAACCATAGAGGGGAGCGACTTCGGCGGCCCCGAGGTTGGCGAAGGGAACGACGACCAAAGTATTTTGCGGGGTGCGGTCGGCGGCGGATTCGCGGAAACGCTCGGCGAGCATGGAGAGGAAGCCGGTGGTGCGCTTTTCCTCCTCCTCGGGCGTGACAGTGGTGGTGGGGAGATTGGCGGCGGCGTCGCCGGGGATGACGCCAGTCTCGATCTGCAGGGCCTTCATGATGGTTTTGAGGGCCTCGCGCACCTCGGCGGCGGAGGCATAGCGGGCGTTGGGAGTCTTTTCGAGACAGGTAGCGATCACGCTCTTCAGTTCCGGGGAGACGCCGGGGACGATCTCGTCGAGGTCGGGGGGATCGAAGTACTGGATGGAGCGGATGGCCTGGAAGTCTTCGGCGTCGGGGCGCGCGAAGGGGTGGCGGCCGGCGCGGAGCTCGTAGAGCATGACGCCGAGGGCCCAGATGTCGGACTGGACGCTGGACTGGCCGGTGACGAACTGCTCGGGGGCCATGTAGCGGATGGTGCCGCCGCGGGCGGTGTAAGTGGCGGCCAGCGAGGCGTCTTTGGCCATGGAGGGGCGCGCGGGGTCGAAGGTGGCGTCTTCGGGGCGCAGACGGCGAGCCAGGCCAAAGTCGAGGATTTTGACCAGGCCGCCCTCGGTGATCATCACGTTCTGGGGCTTGAGGTCGCGGTGGAAGATGCCGAGGGCGTGCGCGGCCTGCAGGCCGTCGGCGGTCTGGATGCCGACAGAAAGCACGAGCTGCAGGTTGGCGGGGCCGCGCTCGATGAGGTGGTCGAGGGATTGGCCGGGCACGTACTGCATAGCGATGTAGGCCTCGTCGCCGCTCTCACCCACCTCGTAGATAGCGCAGACGTTAGGGTGCTCGATGGCGGAAGCAAGGCGGGCCTCGCGCAGCACGGTACTCCGCATCTGCTCGGCGGTTAACAGGCCGGTGCGGAGGATCTTGAGCACCACGGGGCGCTGCAGGCGGGTGTCGTCGGCGAGGTAGACGACTCCGCTGCCGCCGGCCCCCAGCCGGCGCACAATCTCGTAATGTTCGATTTTGCGCTTCACAACTGACTTCAGTTTAGTGGCGGCGCAGCCCGGGGCGTCTCATGGGGCGTGATGAAGAGATGACGGAATGGCGAGTCAGCAAGTTAGCGAGTCAGCGGTTGGCGAATTGCGGTTTGTAACTCCAACAGGGAGCCGCGGGCAACGGCCCTAAATTGGTGGAAGTGGCCGTCGTTGAGCCTTCCGCGATATTGCTCGGAATCGAGACGGCAGCTCGGCGCGCTTGAGCCTGGAGACCGTAGACTTCCTTCTGCGGAAGGGATTCCGTCTCACAATAGATTGCCTTCGCAGGGCCCATGCTCGCCTGCCACACCAGCAGGCCGCGATAGTGGCGCGTCCTGCCGTCACTGGGCGAATCGTCCTTTTTGTTCATCGATGCGTCCACTTGCTCATTTGCTCTTCCGCTGACCTGCCGACCTGCTGACTTGCTGAGCCGCGGGCTTGCTACGATCAATGTCCCCATGGCCTTTCTCGATCCGCGCCTGTCCGCGTCGGCCGAGCGCGACCAGCAGCAGGCCGAAGGCGAGCAGCACCACGCCCCACCACAGGTTGACGTCGATGCCCATCGCTTGCGCGTAGAAGGCGGGATTCTCGCGGGTTGATAGCCCGAAAGCCATCAGCACCGCGCCGACTAGGGTGAACATCATGCCGGTGGGGATACGAAGATCAATATTCATGGTGGCTCCCGGGGCTCATGCAGGGTTCGAGTTGGGTTCTGGGCGGCTCATCAAAAGAAAAAGACGTTGATCGCGATCGCGGATGCGAGGACAAAAGCGGCGAAAGCTTCGGGGCGCTTCCACCAGGAGGAAGATTGGACGGCCGCTGGCGACGAGAGCCCGTAGACGAGGCCGCTCAGTTTTTCCACGGGGCGCGGCCTGGTGACCAGGCTCACGGCGAAGGTGACGAGCAGGTTGGAGGCGAAGGCAAAGATGGCGGTCCACAGGCCCTGCACGATGAGGTTGGGGTAGGTGTGGACGACGGCGATCCAGCCGCCATGGACGCCGGGGCGGTCGCCGGCGGGGAGCGTAAGCCCATAGTGCAGCGCTGCCGCCGCCATGCCTGCGACGAGACCGGCAAAGGCGCCGTGGCTGGTGGCGCGCCGCGAAAACATGCCGGCCAGGAACGTGGCGAAGAGCGGCGCATTGACGAACGAGAGCGCCAGCAGCACCAGGCCGAAGACACCGCCGAGGTAACTGGCGGCGAAGGCTAGGCCGACGGCAAGCGCCAACGCGGCGATCGTGGTCCAGCGCGCTACGGCCAGGTAGTGGGCGTCTTCAGCGTCTTTGCGGACGAGAGTCTGGTAGAGGTCGCAGGTGAAGACGGTGTTGAAGGCGGTGATGCCGGCGGCCACGCCGCTCATGAGGGCGGCGAGCAGGGCCGCCAGCCCCAGACCGAGCAGGCCCGAGGGCAGGTAGTGCAAAAGCAGGCTCGGCGTGGCCAGGTTGTAGTCAAGGACCGGATGGCCCGCTGCGTCGCGGATGGGCTGTCCGGTGGCCGGGTTGGCCTGGGCGGGGACCACGCCCTGGCCGGCCTGGGCCGCGGGACTGACGACGTTGATCTCGTGATAGATGCTGCCGTTTTCAATGTGGACGAAGGTGGTGGTGTGGGGGGTGGGCAGAGTGATGGCGAGCAGACCGGGCACGACGAGGAGCAGCGGCAGAACCACCTTGGCGGCGGCGGCATAGAGCGGGACGCGGCGCGCGGCGGCGGTGTCTTTGACCGCAAAGGCGGCCTGCAGAAAGCGGAAGTCGGCGCACCAGGCGCTGCCGCCGAGCACGATGCCAAGGCCGAGAAACAGCGTGAGAGGACCGAGCCCCATGGAGTTGGGTCCGGCGTGAGGGAGCCCCTGCCAGGCATGCATCTGGACTTGCATCCTGGCGGGCAGCGCGGCTTTGAGGCCGCTCCAGCCGCCGATGTGGCGCAGGCCGAGGAGCACGGCGGGCAAGAGGCCGGCGACGATGAGGAAGAACTCAAGCACCTGGCTGTAAAGCGCGCCGGTGAGGCCGCCCATCCAGACGATCAAGAGCACCACCAGGGCAGGCAGAACGATGGCGACGGGCAAGATTGCGGTGGTGGGCCAGGAGCGCGCATAGAAGAGGGGATCGAAGATGTGCAGCGCCTCAACCACGCGGGCCACGGCGTAGAGGGCCGCGCCAGCCGTGGCCAGCATCGACAGGGCCAGCGCGACGGCGTAGAGGGTGCGGGTCCTGGGGCCGAAGCGCAGGCCCAGGTACTCCGGCGTGGAGCGGGCGCCGGAGCCGTAGTAGACGGGCATCATGTAGAGGCCGGCAAAGAGCAGGGCCGGGATGGCGCCGACGCCGTAGAACTGCGCGCTCTGGAGGCCGTAGTGCGCGCCCAGAGCGCCCATGGTGAGCAGTTCCTGGCCGCCCAGGGTAATGCCGATGAGCGCGAGGCCCGCGACCCAGGCGGGCATGGCGCGGCCGGCGAGGAGAAACGCGTTCGCCGTTTTGACAAAAGGCCGCAGGGCGAAGCCCATGCTCGTGGTGAAGAAGAGGCAGATGAGCAGGACGAGTCCGTCAGGGGCGGAGAGGTTGGGCAATGCTGGCTCCCTTGCGATTGCGTACCTCTTTATCTTCGCAGCGGAGGGTGGGGGCGGCCAATGCACGGCGGATGCGGGCGCAAGGAATGCGCAAAGGCCCTCGGAGGAAACCGGAGGGCCTTTGCGGTCAAGGGCGGCGTCTACGCGGTGACGCGGCGGCGTGGCTTGCAGCCGGAGAGGCCGTAGTAGGAGACGTACAGGTAGCAGAGGATGATCACGATGAAGGCGTACTGGAAGCCGAACCTGTCGGCGGCGGCGCCGAAGAGAAGCGGAATGACCGCGCCGCCCACGTTGCCGATGGTGATGACGCCGGAGCCGGCGCTGGTGAGGGGGCCCAGCTCGGCGATGCCCAGCGCGAAGATGGTCGGGTACATGATGGAGTTGGCGAGGCCGCAGAGCACTAGCATCCAGGCGGCGGCCATTCCACGCGAGGTCATGGCGACGAGCAGCAGCGCCACGCCGCAAAAGCCGAGAATGCCGAGCAGCGTTTGCGCCTTGACCCACTTCATGAGGATGGTGCCGATGAAGCGGCCGGCGCCGATGAGCAGGTAGTAGAGCAGGGCCATGAAGGCGATGGTGTCGCCGTTGAAGATGCCCTGGGCGTTGAAGAACTTGATGGCGTTGGCGGCCAGCGCGATCTCGATACCGACGTAGAAGAAGATGCCGACCATGCCGAGCACGGTGTGCGAGTAGGTCCAGATGTTGCGTTCCGTGATGGGCTTGCCTTCCTTGGCGGGGCGGAACTCGCGCGTGGCGGTGATGGCGGGCAGGTGCATGAACATGACGCTTACGCCGAGGAGGAGCAGCGCGGCGGCGATGACCACGTAGGGCCCCTCGACGGTGTGCGCGGTGCTGGCGGCAGTGGAGACTTTGGCGGGGTTCGAGAGGATGAAGTGCACCACCACAAGCGGGGCGAGGGCCGCGCCCAGGGAGTTGAAGGCCTGGGCCAGCGTGAGCCGCGCCGGGGCGGTGTGCTCGGGGCCGAGGATGGAGACGTAGGGGTTGGCCGAGGTCTGCAGCGCGGTAACGCCCGTGGCCAGCACGAAGCTGGCGGCGAGGAAGAGCGGGAAGCTGATCATGTTGGCGGCAGGCACGAAGAGCAGCGCGCCGATCATCATCACGAACAGCGAGATGACCATGGTCCGCTTGTAGCCCACGGCTTCGATCAGCTTGGCGCTGGGTACGGAGAAGATGAGGTAGGCGAGAAACCAGGACGTGGCCACTAGATTCGACCAGGCGTGGTTGAGGTGGAAGAGGTCCTGGAGCTTGGGCGAGAGGTTGCTGTTCATGTTGGTGAGGAACCCGAAGATGCCGAAGAGGGCCGTCACCGTGATGAAGGGAACTAGATAGTTGGGCGCCTGGGGGGCAGGCTGGGTGGGTCGCGTTGCCATGTGCGCACTTGCCTCGCTTCCTTGGAGAGACTCGCCTGGCCGGTGCGGACCTGCCGCGGCCCGCGTCAGGCATCGCCGGCGGGGTGTGCAGGGCCGTTGGGGGCCGCGCGGAACAGGATCGGAACCACTGTACGCAGGGGGGCGCGGGCAAGTCCAGTGGAAAGTGAAAATGTTTTCAGCGGCGCAGCGCCGCAACCCGATTTGCGGCAGTTTACACTGGACTGGCATGATTCCTACGCTCACCTGGACCGACGAAGGCGTTCGTTTTATTGACCAAACCAAGCTGCCGCTTGACGAGAGTTATGTGGTCGCGAAGACCTATGAGGAAGTGGCCGACGTGATCGTGACCATGGTGGTCCGCGGCGCGCCGGCCATCGGGGTTTCGGCGGCGTACGGCGTGGTGCTGGGCGCCAGGGGCACGCGCGCGGCCACGACGGCTGAGTTTGCGCCGGAGTTCGAGCGCATCTGCGCGCGGCTGGCTGGGACGCGGCCCACGGCGGTTAATCTGTTCTGGGCCATCGACCGCATGAAGGGGCTGTTCGAGAACCTCGTGGTCTCCGGGGCCTCGCTGAAGTTGATCCAGGACCGGCTGCTGGCCGAGGCCCATGCGATGTACGACGAGGACATCGCCGCCTGCAAGGCGATGGGCGCGCATGGCGGAGCGCTGTTGCCGGCCGAGGCGGGTGTGCTGACCCACTGCAACGCCGGCGCATTGGCCACCTGCGGCTACGGAACGGCGCTGGGCGTGATCCGCGCGGCCGTCGAGCAGGGCAAGCGCATCCATGTGTACGCCGACGAGACGCGGCCGTTCCTGCAAGGCGCGCGGCTCACGGCGTGGGAACTGATGGCCGACGGCATTCCTACGACGGTGATCTGCGATAACATGGCGGCCAGCCTGATGCGGCGGGGCAAGATCCAGGCGGTGGTGGTGGGCGCCGACCGCATCGCCGCCAACGGCGACACCGCCAACAAGATCGGCACCTACAGCGTCGCTATCCTGGCGCGCGAGCATGGAATTCCGTTTTACGTGGCAGCGCCGTGGTCCACCATCGACATGGCTACGGGGAACGGCGACGCGATCCCCATCGAGGAGCGGCCCGCGGCCGAGGTCACGCACCACGGCGGCAAGCAGTTGACGCCGAATGGCGTGGGCATCTGCAACCCGGCCTTCGACGTGACCCCGGCCAGGTACGTGACGGCGATCGTCACCGAGCGGGGCGTACTGCGGGCGCCTTACGCGTCTTCACTCCGTGAGCATGAGCTGGCAGGTTCCGCGGCGCGGAGTTAGCGTCGGCAAAGATAAATGCCGAAGGGGATTCATTGGCAATCCCCGCCGCCAGTAGCCCGCGCGGGCCGCAGGCGCTAGAGTGGAGAATCATGCTTCCCCGGCTCGCCATTCTGCATCTGCGTGAGCGGTCGCTGCCGCGCGGCGTGGCGCTTTCGCTGGCGGCGTTCGTGGTGAGCCTGCGGCTGGCGGGGTTTCCGAACATCGATAACCTGCACCACTCGCAATGGCAGGTTGTGACGCTCGTTGCCGCTCTGGGGGGCATGGTGGAGACGGGGCGCTGCATCCGGCGGCGGTGGAGCTTTTACCACGCCGGGGTGCTGGTGCTGCTCTACTCCGAGCTGATGATCCTCACGGTGACGGCCTTCCTGACGTTCTTTTTCTGACGCTCGGCTCCAAACTTGTCTCCGAGGTCGGTCGCTGGGTCTCAACCCTGATGCGCGACAGCCGCGGGCTCCGCAGCGTTGCCGCGACCCGGGTTGGCACGGCCGCCCCGGTCGTCCAACAGACGGGCGCGCACATTCGATGCGGTCTGGAACTCGCCGCGGTAGCGGGGCAGGCAGCCGGGGTAGTTCTTCTGCAGGAAATCGATGAGCTTTTCGCGCACCAGGCAGCGCAGGTCCCAGGCGTCGCCGGAGTTGCGGGCGTCCATCAGCGCCCGGAGCTCCATGGTGTAGCGGTCGCAGTCGGAGACCTGCACGCCGCAGACCTTGCCGCCCCAGAGCGGCGTGGACTCGCAGATGCGCTTCAGCTCGTCGCGGACGGCGTCCACGGGGACCGTGAAATCGGTGTAGACGTAGGTGTAGCCCAGCAGCTCGGCGCTGGTGCGGGTCCAGTTCTGGAAGGAGTTGTCGAGGAAGTACGAGAGGGGAATGACGAGCCGGCGCAGGTCCCAGATGCGGACGACGACGTACATGGTGCCGATCTCCTCGATCCATCCCCACTCGCCCTCGATGACCACGGCGTCGCCAATGCGGAAGGGCTGGGCGAAGGCGATCTGCACGCCGGCGATGAGATTGGTGAGGGTGCCCTTCATGGCCATGCCGACGACGAGGCTGGCGAGGCCGGCCGAGGCCAGGATGCTGACGCCGATGTGGTTGATGGCGGGGAAGGTCATGAGCATCAGGGCCAGGCCGACGACTGTGACCAGCACCACCACGATGTGGTGCAGCATCTGGAACTGGGTCTGGATGCGCCGTGCGACCAGGTTGTCGGCGACGTCGACGCGGTAACGGCTCGAGAGGACGTCGGCGGTCACGTCGACGAGCAGAATGGCGAGCCAGGCGGTAGCGGCGATGAGGCCGAGACCGGTGATATGCTCGAGGGCCGACTTACCGATCTTCGGCAGCGGCAGGCCCGGCTCCACGCAGAGGACGGCCAGCAGCGGAAAGATCCAGCGGCTGGGGCCCTCGCCGTGCTTGACCAGCGAGTGGCCGAGCACCGCGCCTTTGCGTTTGGCCAGACGGCGCAGCGTCCACAGAACGATGCGCCGCGCGATGAGCCCCACCGCTACGGCAATAACGAGGGCTCCCGCCGACCAGAGCAGGTCGCGCCAGTGCTGCGTGACATATGCGATCATTATGCCTCTTCTTCTCTTCGTTGGGATGCGCGGGCGCGCGGCTCAGTTTGCTTGACGTAGCGCATGAAGTCCCCGCGAAGTCCACCCAAAAATCAATCGCTGGCGCTATCTGGAAAGGATGCAAACGCAACAGCGGCCTGGGGACATGCGCCCCCAGGCCGCTGCCGGTGATCTGTTGGGATTGGACTAAGGCCATCGCGCTGCCGCGAGTGCCAAGTGGCCCGCACGGAGTGCTCTCCGCCGGGTCTTACGAACTGGTCTGGGGCGCGATGCCCTAGGCCTCAGTCACCTCACGTAGGGTACAACTGCAACAATCAGAGTTCATTTGGCTGGATCAACCTCCTTTCCCGTGTAAGCCCAAGCTAGCGCCAATGCCGGCGGCGCGTCAAGCGCGGCGCTTGTCGCTGTCGCCCTTGAGCGCCGCAAGGTTTTTGCTTGCCTCGCGACAGGTGAGCGGGGAGAGCCGCTCGCGCGCTTCGTCGAGGAACCGCTCGACGGCGCGCCAGTCGTGCCAGGCGTAGTCGCGCAGCGCCCAGCCGACGGCCTTGCGGATGAAGAACTCGGTCTCGGGCGCGAGCCGCTCGGCGTAGCGGAATAGGCGCGCGGTGTCGGTGCCGGCGCGCCAGCCGAGCTGGTGAAGCATCGCCGTGCGGCGTATCCAGAAGTCTTCGTCGCGGACGGCGCGGTCCATGCGCTTCTGCCCTTTGGCACCCGCGCTGCGCACCACGGCGCCTGTTACCTTGACCAGCGCGTCCACCGTGTCCCACCAGGACTTTTGCCGCGCGAGATCGAGAAGCCACTCGAGGTCGTCGACGCCGAAGACAGCGCGCCAATGGACCAGAAGGTCCGCGGCCGCGTACTGGTATTCGCGTTCTTTGTGCGCCCAGAGGACATCGGCTGCGGCGCGCAGCTCAGCGGGACCGACCGGAGCGAACGCGCGCACCAGCGGCTTGATCGCCGCTCTGCGCTCAGGAGTCTGAATCCCGAGGTAAACGAAGCGGTTGCGCATGTAGGCCGCCATGCCGACTGCGCGTTCGGCATCGGCCAGCGGGGCCAGCGCGGCTTCTACAGCGTCGCCAAACCTCGCCGCTTCCGAGGCGCTTCCCGTGCCAATCCTCAGGCGAGCCATAGAATCTTGCCTTGCGCGCCGCAGCAACGGAGCGGCGGTCCTCCCTACTCCGTATCACATCTTACGCAAACGCCAGGTTCACGTTGTCGATGGCCTCGTCGATCTCCGCGGTGCTCTTGTAGCCCACGGTTACCGAATCCACGCCCGCGTGGCGGAAGGCGAATCGCATGGCCGCCTGCCGCTGCTCGTGGTTGAAGGTGCCTTCGCCGGCCAGCTTCATGCTGATCACGCCCTTGCGCGCACCGAGGGTCTTCTTGATGTAATCGACCACCACCGGCACGTCGCCGGTGGGCGCCATGTAGCTCTCGGCGTCCATGTCGATGCCCGTCTGGTTGCAGCGGATCATTCCGATGTCGAGCCAGTCGTCGGTGGGAACCTGGCAGAGGGCCGGCAGCCCGTGCACCGATGCGCCGCGCCCCATGATGGTCTTTTTCGCCTGCGCCTCGACGATCGCATCCTGCCACGGGCGCGTGTTCTCCGGCCAGGTGGCCGTATGCTGCCAGTGCAGCAGCATGATGTCAAAGTAGTCGGTCTTCGAGCTCCTGAGGAGCTGGTTGAGGTGCTCGGCGGGGTCCACGCCCTCCATGGTGGTCACCTTCGTCATGAGCTTGTAGCTCTCGCGTGGCAGCCCATTGAGCGCCTCGCCGAGCATCTGCTGCGACTCCCCATAGGACTCGGCGGTCTCGAAGAAGCGGATGCCCCGGTCGTAGGCGTAGCGGACCAGCCGTGTGAAGCCCTGCTGTCCGAGATCCTGCTGCACGCGGCCGCTGAACGTGCCGGTGCCGAAGGCGAGACGCGTCACTTTGACGTTCGACTTTCCCAGCGTGACCCACTCGGTGGCCCAGTCTTTCCTGCTGCCGGACAGGCCTGCGAGCGGCAGGCCTCCAGTGGTCGCCAGCGCTCCGGCGGCAACGCTGGCTTTGATGAAATGACGGCGGGATATGCTCGACATAGAACCCCCTTCTGCGGTTGTTGGTGTTGGCTCGCGGTCCACAACAACTTCGGCGGGAGGTTCCGGGAATGGGCTGACTAGGCCAGCGCCAGATTCACATTGTCGATGGCCTCATCGACTTCCGCCGGGCTCTTGGTGCCGACCGTGACGCATTGCACGCCCGCATGCTGAAACGCGAAGCGCATCGACTTCTGCCGGTCCTCGTGACTGGTGAACAATCCCTCGCCGATCAGCTTCATGCTGATGACGCCCTTGTCTTCGGCCCGCACTTGCTTTACGTGCCCGACGACCTCGGCGACGTCGCCGGGGATGTGCTCTTTGGGGTTGGCGCCGTCCATGTGCGCGCCCTTGTGATTCATGCGGATCATGGCGATCTGCAGCCACTGGTCGCCGGGCACCTGGCGCAGCGCGGGAAGCCCGTGGACCGAGGCGCCGCGCGCGAGCACCAACTGCTTAGACTCCGCTTCCAGAATTCCGTCCTGCCACGGGCGGCTCACGGTGGGCCAGTCGGGGCCCTGCTGCACGTGCATCAGCACGATGTCGAAGTAGTCAGTCTGGCTCTCCTTGAGCAGCCCCTGGATGCGGGCCACGGGATCGACGCCGGGGCCCTCGTCGGTGGTCATCTTGGTCATGAGCCGATAGTTCTCGCGGGGAATGCCTTTGAGCGCGATGCCCAACATGCGGTGCATGTCGGTGTAGGCCTCGGCGGTCTCAAAGAAGCGGATGCCGCGGTCGTAGGCGTGTTGGACGAGGGCGTTGAAGCCCTCCTGGCCGAGGTCGCGCTGCACGCGGCCGTTGTGGGTGCCGGTGCCGAAGGCCAGGCGCGTCACCTTGACGCCTGACTTGCCCAGCGTGACCCAGCTTGTGGCTGTCCGGGCCTCGGCTTCGAGAGGCAAAGCGCCAACGCCCGCGAGGGCGCCGGCCGCGATTCCGGTTTTGAGGAAGTTGCGCCTGGAGAGGGCGGACATTAGACCTCCTGCTGGCCAGGGGAATGCCAGATGCCCGCATAGTAGCACAGCGGCGTTACCGCTGGCGTTAACGCGAAGCATGAGGCCGGCGGCAAAAGTTAGGATAATGAAGCAGCGCAGTTCAGCCGCCCGGCTCCAGCCGGGGCCGGGAACGGGGAGTGACGCACGACGATGTACGCAAGCGGAGCCAAACCGCTGGGCGCCGGCGACGAGGCCGATGCTGCGCAGGCGGTGCGGCGGATGTTCGACTCGATCGCGCCACGCTACGACCTGCTGAACCACGTGCTCTCGGCGAACGTGGACCGGCTGTGGTGGCGGCGGGCGGCGCGTCGGTTCCAAGCGGTGCTGGCGCGGCCCGATGCGGCTGTGCTCGACATCTGCTGCGGGACCGGCGACCTGACCCTGGCGTTGCTGAAACATCGTCCGCCGGGCGCACGGCCCGTGTTTGCCGGCGACTTTGCCCGGGCCATGCTCAGCCGCGGCGCCCGCAAGCTGGCCGGCAAAGCCGCGTTGCCCATCGAGGCCGACGCGCTGCACCTGCCGCTGCGCGACGCCTCGCTGGACCTGATTGTGACCGCCTTCGGCTTTCGCAACCTGGCCAACTACGAGGCCGGTCTCCGGGAGTTTCATCGTGTGCTCAAGCCCGGCGGGCAGTTGGGAATTTTGGAGTTCAACGAGCCGGGCGGGCTGATCGGCGGGGCCTACGCTGTCTACTTCCGCCGCGTGCTGCCGGCTATCGGCCGCGCCATCTGCGGCAAGGATGGGCCCTACAACTATCTGCCCAGCTCGGTGGGCAAGTTTCCGCCGCCGCGGGAGCTGCTGGCGCTCATGCGCCGCGTGGGCTATGCAGGGTGCGCCTGGCAACCCTACACCTTCGGCATCGCGGGGTTGTACATGGCCGCGCGCCCGCCTTTACCCTAGGAACCGATGCCTTCCGCCGTCTCCAACCCCGCCGTCTCCAGCTCCGCAGTCTCGGGGCCGACAGTTTCAGGCTCCGCCGACTCCGGCCTATCCGGCTTCTCGGCGGAAAAGCGGCGCGTGGCGCGCCACTCGATGCTGGCCGCCGCGGCCATGACGGCGCTGAAGCTAGGCGCGGGCCTGCTCTCGGGCTCGCTGGGGGTGCTGTCGGACGCGGCTCATTCCGGCCTCGATCTTGCGGGCGCCGCGCTGACATATTTCTCGGTCAAGGTGAGCGACAAGCCGGCCGATGAAGACCACACCTACGGCCACGGCAAGTTCGAGAATCTTTCGTCTTTCGGCGAAGTGCTGCTGATGGCGGTTTCGAGCGCGTGGATCGTCTGGGAAGCGATCATGCGCATTGCGCATCACGCGGTTGTGGTGCGCCACTCTGTGTGGCCGGTGCTGGTGCTGGCGGCCTCGATCGCGGTGGACAGGTGGCGCTCGCGGCAACTGCGGGCGGTGGCCGCGCGCACAGGCTCGCCGGCGCTGGCTACGGATGCGTTTCATTTTTCGAGCGACATCTGGGCCTCGATTGCGGTGCTGGCCGGGCTGGGCGCCAACTGGGTGGGTGGGTACTACGGCATGCCGCTGCTCCGTTATGCCGATCCGGTGGCGGCGTTGATCGTCTCGGTGATGATTCTGCGCATGACGCTGCACCTTGGCCACGAATCGGTGAGCGCGCTCTCGGACGAGGTGCCGGTTGAGACGCGGCACAGGATGATTGCCGAGGTGGAGCGGGTGCCGGGGGTGCTGGCCGTGGAGCAGGCGCGGCTGCGCCGCTCGGGCGCCGAATATTTCGCGGACCTTACCCTGGCGCTGCCCCGGCGCTATACCTTCGAGCACGCCGAGGAACTGGTACGGATGGCCACGGAGGCGGTCCACCGCGCGCTGCCCGAGGCGGACGTCGTGATCCACACGGTGCCCCGCGAGGCCCGCGCCGAAAGCATCTTCGACCGCGTGCGCGCCGTGGCCGCGCGCAACAACGTCAGCGTGCACGAGCTCAGCGTGCAGTCTATCAACGGCCGCCTTCGCGTGGAGCAGCATGTGGAACTCGACGAGAAGATGGTGCTGCGCGAGGCCCATGTCTTCATCACGGCGCTCGAGGCCGAGATTCTGCGCGAGACGCCCGAGATCGACTCCGTGCTCACACATATCGAGAGCGAGCCGGCCACCATCGAGCAGCCGGAAGAGGTGATCGCTGAGGACCGCCGCATCGCGGAGGCGCTGCGCGACGCGGCCCGCGAGCTGCCGGAGATTATCGATGTGCACGAGATCGTCGTCAGCCGCACCGGCGACCATGTGGATCTTTCCTGCCACTGCACGCTGTCCGACGACCTGACCATGCAGCGCGTGCACGTGGCCATCACGGCGCTCGAAGACCGCTTCAAGCTGGCCTGCCCCGAGGTACAGCGCGTGACCATCCATCCTGAGCCGGTGACCGATAATACGCGATAGAGCTTTTGCGTTTTCGATGGGAGTTTGCCGCCATGGCTGTCCGTCTGAATGTCCGCTTCAACGTCCGCCAGAATATCCGGTTGCTCGTCAACCTCTTCCAGGTGGCGTTGCTGCTGATGCTGCTGGTGGCGGTGGCGCTGGTGGCGGCGATCGTGACTATGCACTTCGCCATTCACGGGGCGGAGGTGGAAGTGCCCCCGCTCAAGGGGATGACGGTGGCCGACGCGCTGAGCGAAACCGCCGGCCTGGGGCTCAACCTGGACGTGGATAACCGCTACTACTCGGGCCAGGTGGCGCCGGGGCACATCCTAACGCAGTCGCCCGCGGCGGGCACCATCGTGCGGCGGGCGTGGACCGTGCGCGTCTCCGAGAGCCTGGGTCCGCAGAAGGTGGACGTGCCCAGCACCGTGGGCCAGACGGCGCGCGTGGCCGCGATGGAGATGCAGCGCGCGGGGCTGGAGGTGGGCGCGCAGGCGGTGCTGCCCTACGACGGTGCTCCCGGCGGGACGGTGCTCGCGCAGGACCCGCCCGCTCATGCGCAGGACATCGAGAAGCCGGCGGTGAGCCTGCTGGTGGCCGCGCCAAACGATGAGCCGCCGGATGGATGGGTAATGCCCGATTTCACCGGCTGGACCATCGACAGCGTGGAGGCGGCCCTCGCCAAGGTCGGCGTCAAGGCAGCGCCGCCGGACTTTGTGAATGTGGGCGTGGCGCCCGTGGGCAACGGCAGCGCCGGGCCGCAGATGCCGGTGAAGCCCGACTCCGTGGTGGCGCAGGAGCCGGTGGCTGGGATGCGGGTGGACCAGAGCGTCACGGTGAGGCTCGCCGTGGCAAAGTGATGAAGACAGGGGTCAGGGGTCAGTAGAGACGCGGCTGCGGGCGGAGGGGATGACGTGCGATGGGTCTGAGTGAAGATCTGGAACGGGTGGCGCTGCAGGAGCGGGAGCTGTGGCTGGCAAAGTTCGACGCACACGTGGCCTGGGAGCTGGGCGTGCGATTGAGAACCATGGCGCTGGAGCGCGGGCTTGCCATCGTCATCGAAGTGCGGCGGTTTGGGCAGCTTCTGTTCTACACCGCGCTCGACGGCACCACGCCCGACAATCTCGAATGGGTACGCCGCAAGAGCAACGTGGTGGCGCGGTTTCATCGCAGCTCCTATGGCGTGGGGCTGACCATGACGGCAAAAGACGACTCGCTCGAGAAACGCGGTCTGCCGATTAGCGATTACGCGTCGCACGGCGGCTCGTTTCCGCTGCACGTGGAGGGCGCGGGCATTGTGGGCAGCGTAACGGTCTCCGGCCTCCCGCAGCGTGCCGATCATGAACTGGTCGTCGAATCGCTCTGCGGCCTGCTCGGCCGCGACTACGCTGCGCTGAAGCTGGCCGCGGAGTAGCTGCCGCGGAAAGGCAGGGCGGCGCGCCTGCTTTACCGTCTGGCGTTCGACCAACCGTTTATAGTGAAGCTTTGTGCGGTCTTGTGGATCTTGGTCCCGGAACACAGCCACAGCTCGGGCGGCGAACGACAACATGACGGTAAAAAAGACGAAGGCTCCGACGGCAGCGCCCAGCGCAAATTCCTCCCAGACGTCCGGCAAGGCGAGGGAGGAGACCCCGCTCGAAGGCTTCGCCGGCATCTGTTCGATGCTGGTCGTGATCACCTTTGTCTACGCCTTCATCGCGCAGAACTTCGTCATTCCCTCGGGATCGATGGAGAACACGCTCTTGATCGGCGACCATCTTGTGGTGGACCGCATCACGCTGGCGCCCTCGGCCAGGTGGATGCCCCTGGTCTACTACCGCCAGCCGCGCCGCGGCGACGTGGTGGTCTTCAAAAAGCCGGTGCCCGATCTGGTCAACGGCAGGCCCAAGTACCAGTATCTCGTCAAGCGCCTCATCGGCCTGCCCGGCGACCACATCCATCTGCACAATGGCATCGTCTACATCAACGGGGTCGCCCAGGCCCAGCCGCACGCCCAGCCCACCACGCCGGCCAACTACCAGACCTTCCTCGACGAGTTTCCCTCGGTGCCCCCTACGCCCGTGCCTTACGAGACTCCCGAAACCTGGGCCGTCGACTTTCCCAATCATGTAGTGGACGGCGACCTGGTGGTTCCGGTCGGTGACTACTTCATGATGGGCGACAACCGGCATAGCAGCGAGGACTCGCGCTATTGGGGCTTTGTGCCCCGCGGCAACATCGCTGGCCGCCCGCTCTTCAACTACTGGTCCTTTAAGGCCACTGAAGCCGATTACGACAATCTCACCACCCTGCATGCGCGCCTAGCGTGGATAGGCCACGTAGCGCTGCACTTCTTTACCGATACCCGGTGGCTGCGCACGTTTCACGTGATCCGCTGAAGCGGCATAGTCTATAGACAGAGACCGATGAGCGAAGAAGATCCAAAGCGCCGCCGCCGCTGGCGGCTGTGGACGGTGCTGGCTGCAACCTCGATCCTGCTGGCGGCGCTCATCGTTCCGCCGATGGTGAGCATCGGCCGCTACAAGGGCCAGATCACCGAGCTCATTTCGGCCTCGCTGGGACGGCCGGTGCACCTGTCCGGCGTCAAGTTTCGTCTGCTGCCATGGCCGGGATTTGTGCTCTCGAACCTGGTAGTGGACGAGGATCCGGCTTACGGCTACGAGCCGGTGCTGCACGCTCAGACCGTCACCGCGTCATTCCGCCTGCTTCCGCTGTGGCGCGGGCGCATCGAGATCGGCCGCATCAGCGTGGACCAGGCCAGCCTGAACCTGGTGCGCATGCCGGACGGCCGCTGGAACCTCGATCCCCTCTTTCGTACGGCCAACGCCAAGGCCGGGGCGTCTGCGGTCGCTCACGAGCGTCGCGCCGTGCCGCTGCCCTATCTGGAAGCGACCAACTCCCGCATCGACTTCAAGGACGGGGTCGAGAAGCTGCCGTTCTCGCTGGTCAACGCCGATCTCTCCTTCTGGCAGGCGGCGCCGGGAGACTGGCACATCCGATTGCGCGGCCAGCCCGCCCGTACCGACATCAGCCTCTACCAGGAGGACACGGGAGTGGTGCGCCTGGAGGCCAGTCTGCACAGCGCGCCGGCGCTGCGCATGATGCCGCTACGCATAGATCTGGACTGGCGCGAGGCGCAGCTTGGCCAGCTTTCGCGGCTGCTCATCGGGTCCGATCCCGGCTGGCGCGGCAATCTGACTGCGGAGTTCCACCTAACCGGGACCGCCGACACGGCCCACGTGACCACGCGGCTGCGCGCCACCGGGGTGCATCGCGAGGAGTTCGCGCCCGCCGAGCCGCTCGACTTCGACGCCAACTGTGGCTTTGTCTATCACTACGCGCGGCGCGCCCTGCAGAACCTGGTCTGCAGCTCGCCCCTCGGTGACGGCCATCTGCAACTGGCCGGGGACGTGCCGGGAGGAAGCGGGAAGCCGCACTTCACGCTGGCGCTTGATCAGATTCCAGTGGACGCGGCGCTGGCGTTTCTGCGCACCATTCGCAGCGGGGTCGACCCGGGCCTGAGCGCGGCCGGCACCGTCAGCGGCAAGATGACCTACACCGGCGGCGAAGCTGGAACGGCCGAGCCGGTAGCTTTGCACCACGCGCGGCGCGGGAGGCATGCGGCCGGTGCGCTGCGTGCGCCGCCCACACTGCCCCTCGAAGGCAGCTTCACGGTCTCCGGATTCCAGCTCAGCGGCGGCAGCCTCAACCAGCCCATCCAGGCGAACCGCATCGTGCTGCAGTCCGAGCAGATTGCCTCGGGTCACGCGCTCGCTCTCGCGGCTACGGTCAGCGTTCCCGCCGGCGCACCGGCTGCGCTCAACTTTACGCCCGAGCTGACGCTGCACGGCTATCGGCTCGGCATCCACGGCGAAGTTAGCCTCGGGCGTGCGCGCGATCTGGCCCATGCCGCCGGGCTGCCCGACGTGCAGACTGTCGATGCCCTCGCCGGCGGACCGCTTTCTGTGGCGCTGAATGTGGAGGGCCCCTGGCTCCCGCGCGACCATGAGCTTGGCGGAAAACTGCCTGAAGCGAACGCCGGCGCCGCGGGCAGCCAGGACTCTCCGGCAGAGCCCGATCCCGATGCTCCCTTGCTTGGCGGCGACCGCCTCAGCGGCGCCGTTACCATCCGCGATGCAAGCTGGAAGGCCGATTACCTGGCCCATCCCATCACCATTGCGCAAGCGACGCTGCACCTCGCTGGCGGGGCGGCGAGTTGGGATCCGGTGGACTTCACATACGGGGCGCTGAAGGGCACGGCCAGCCTCACACTGCCCGGCGACTGCCCGGCGCAGCCTTCGGGACAGCCGTGTGCGGCGCAGTTTGCCGTGCAGTTGGGCAAGCTGGAGGCGACAGAGCTGCAAAATGCCCTGCTGGGCGCCCGGGAGCCCAACTCGCTCTTCGCGGAGCTGATCGATCGTCTGCATCTTTCGTCGGCGCCGGCCTGGCCTCCGCTCGAGGGTGCGGTCCGGGCCGAAGCGCTGGCCGTGGGGCCGGTCACGCTCACCGATCCGGTGGCAGAGCTGCGCATTGATGCGGCCGGCGCGCACATTGAAAGCCTGGACGCCGGCGTTCTGGGCGGGCGTGTGCACGCTACCGGCACACTTCTAAAGCCGGCTACCGACCAGGGCAAGCCCGTTTACAGGCTCGATGCCAGGCTGAGCGGTCTAAGTGCGCCGGCCGTCGGCCGGCTGCTGGAGATGCGCTGGACCGGCGGCCCATTCAATGCTGAAGGCAAGATCGAGCTCACGGGGCTTACGTCACACGGCCTGGCTGCTTCAGCCGCGGGAAGCTTCTCTTTTGACTGGAGGCGGGGCGGAATCTCCGCGGTTCTGCCCGAGCCGCTCGATGCCCCCGAGCCGCCCAAGGCGAAGACCGGGGCCAAGACGAATGCGCGGCCCGTCACGACTCCAGCCGAGCCCAGGGCCCAGCCTCTTCCCAAGCCACTCAGTCGCTTTGCGAGCTTTGCGGGCGACGGCGAGATCGCGAACGGAAAGATCGTCCTGCGCCACGCGGAGGCCGTTCAGGCTGGGCGCCGCCACGCGATCGACGCCGAGGTCACGCTCGCCTTGCCGCCCAGAGTCTCCTTTGCCACGCCCAGGGACGCGTCCGAATCGCGTCGCCGAAACGCCCGCCCGGTACAATGAGTTCATGGGTTCACAGGTAGCTTCTTCCCCCGTTTCCGTCCGCTGCCAGGGCATCCTCTTCGACATGGACGGCATCCTGATCTCGTCCATCGGCTCGGTGGAGCGCAGCTGGGCCACATGGGCGGCGATGCGCGGCATCGACAACGAGCGCACGCAGCAGATCGCCCACGGCCGCCGCGCAGTGGACACGCTCGCCGCGCTGTGCCCCGAACTCGACGTGGAAACCGAACTCCGGATCCTCGAAGACCTGGAGATCTCCGACGATGACGGCCTGAGCGTGCTGCCCGGCGTGGCTGCGCTGCTGGCGGCCCTGCCGCCCGACCGCTGGACGGTGGTGACCAGCGCCACAGAGCGGCTGGCGCGAGCGCGCCTGATCGCCAGCGGCATTCCCACGCCGGAGCGGCTGGTCACAGCCGGGCACGTCACCCACGGCAAGCCCCATCCCGAGCCGTTCCTGGCCGGCGCGGCGTTGCTCGGCTTTGCTCCGCAGGCGTGCGTGGTCTTCGAGGACTCGTCCTCAGGCGCCGCCGCCGGCCGCGCCGCCGGCTGCACGGTAGTAGCGACTACGTTCTCGCATCCGGTGGAATCGCTCGATGCCGCGCATTATCTTGTCACCGATCTTGCCGGCGTGAGCGTGCGCAAAGACGCTGAGGGCCTGGTGCTGAGCCTTACGCCGCTGACGGAGTAGCGGGCCGCAATGCCAGATGCTCAGAGTCTGCGCACCAGTCTCCACGCATGCAGCCAGTCGCTTCGCGAGCATTTGACCTCTGAGTCTCGCCCTCTACTCGCTGGCCTCAATCCGCCGCCCGTGCAGATCCTCGAGCGGCCGGGTATTCATCTTGAAAAGACTGGTGAATGCCCGTATCTGTTCGCGGCTGACGGTCAGCGGCGTCTCGAAGACGTACCACGCCACGTCTTCGGTGCAGGGCGGCACCAGCAGCGAGCCGGTGTAGGTCCAGTAGCCGGTGTCCTGCGGGAAGAGACCACCGGGATCGATCATGTCGGTGATGCGCTCCGTAGCCCCGGCCTTGGTGGGCAGGTGTTCCCACAGTGCGGCGACGGTGGCGTTGGGGTAGCCCATGGCCACGTTGAAGAGCACCGCGAACTGCGCCATTTTGCCACCGGCCGAATGCGCCAGGAAATCCACTTCCATGTCGGCCAGCTGGCCGTGGATCGCGTGCTCGCTGGGATGGTGGAAGGTGAAATCGATCAGGTTATAGCGCACGCCGCCGACCTCGATCGAACTTCCAGGGTCCATGCGCACCGTGATCCCGCGGCCATCGTTCACTACGGTGACCTCGCCTGCGACGAAGTGAAAGCGGATGGGGGCGAGACCGGTGTCGAGGTGGGCTCCGCGCAGATCCACCGGCGACTGCTGATGGCCGTGCCCGCAGGCATGGTAAGCCGGGTCCAGGTGGTCCCACACCAGCGGCCCCGTCTTGCCCTGATAGGACCAGGGCAATGAGTCCTGAGCAGTGGCGACGGTGGCAGACACGAGAAGAATGGCGGCAATCGCAGGAATGTGCATGGAGGTCTCCCCTATAAGACGCGCGGGCGCCAGAAAGGATTTTAAGCGACGGGGCGGACCAACCCGAAGGCTGGGCAGTGGATCAATTTGAATTCGCCCGCGAATCCCCGCGCGCCGACTGCACGTCCACGGTGCGGTTGCCCTCGTACTCCATGATGTGGTGATAGGCCTCCCAGTCGTTCCACAGGATCGGCGCGGGGAGGGTTGCCAGAGGATCTTTGAGATAGTCCGCGTAGTCCTCGACGTACAGGCTGGTGCGATGCACGCCCGTGAGCCAGTCGCCGCGGTACCAGTTCTTCCACTTGCCGTACTCCGCGTCGGCCATGTACTTCTGCATGGTCTCGATCGCCTGCTGGGCCTGGGTCACTTCCGCTTCAGCCTGTTGCGCGTGTCCCGCGGCATCGTCCTGCATGGCATGGGCGATGGCGAGCAACATGCGATTGCCCTCGCGGTTGAGGGCGGTCATGGTCAGCATCTCGGCTTCGTAGTAGTCGCGCCGCGCGGGGTCCACCAGCTTTTCGGCGGCCAGCGCGTCGTTCCACACGCGATCCCAGCGCGGCTGGGCGGCCTCGCACTCGTCGACGTCCTGCTTGATCCGGGCCTCAAGCGCGGGGCCAGCCACCTGAGGCAGAACGTAGGGCCGCGACCACTTGGGCGACTGTCCCAGCATCAGTTCCACCTGATTGCCGGAGAGATGGTTGAGGATCAGCCAGTTGGTTTCGGTGAAGTAGTGCTGCTCGCCATACTCGCGCGGCACGTTGCTGGCCTTCGTTTTCTGGAACTGATCCACGCCTCCGCGCGGGATGGGCGCGGCGAAGTATTCCTTGTAGGCGCTCTCGAGCGCATCGGCACTCCTGGCGCCGAACTCTTCGGCAGCCCACTTGCGGTAGTAGGCGCTGTCGGTATCGCCGGCGGCTCCTGACTCGCTGCCGCGGGAGGCCGGCACGCCGCCCCAGGCCGTCTCCATCGCGGCACGTGCGGTCATGGCCACGGGGCGAATGTCGCTGGTGTTGAGCAGGAAGAAGCCGGTGGCGCCGGCCTTGATGTAGCGTTCCATCTGTTCCTGGATCACCGAGACGGGCACCATCTCCGAAAGCTGGTTGGCCTGGCCGTTCTCCATGGCCACGTGGAAGTACATGCCTTCGCCCGGCTCGAGGTCGCCGCCGTCCTGCATGTCGCCGTAGCCGGTGTCGGCCCACACTTGCGTCACTTCAGGCGGAATCTTCAGGTAGCCCTCGCGCTTGAGCCGGTCGCCCTCCTGCCAGAGGTTGGCGATGAAGTGCGCATCGGGAAAGCGCGCGCGCACGATCTTGATCTGGTCGGCGATGGCGGTGCTGATGCGCTCGCCCAGCAGCGGATCGTTGTTGCGGACGCTGGGGTCGAGATCGGCGTAGGTCTGATCGGAAAGCCCGCGCAGGCCCACGCTCCAGAGAATGTCGTCGTCGGGCTTATACTCGGCCACCGCATCTTTCCAGGCGCGCTCCAGGATCTCAGGGTGCGTCGAGAAGTTGTAGGGCACATCTTGGGGCCAGCGGGCCGCGTTCACGCCCAGCGGGGTGGCGTGGTGCTGGTTGACCAGCAGCCCGCGCTTCGAGGCCGCTTCCACCTGCGCATCGTCGGGAAAGATCCAGGTGCCGGGCACGATCATGTTGCCCTTCAGCCGCAGGATGGTTTCGAAGATGTTGTCCCACACTTCGAGCGAGATGCCGGTGTGCGCGCCTGGGGGCGCGAGGCGCCAGCCGCTCAGCAGGTCTTCATCGTTGATAAAAAAGCCGCGATAGCGGAAGACCGGGCTCGGAAATACATGTGTAAAGTCGACCGGCAATTCGATCGAGGTGCGCTTCTCCGGCTCCTTGCCGGTCCACAGGTACATCGGGTCGACGCCGAGCACCGATTGCGAAAACTGGTAGATGGCGTAGATGGTTCCGCGCATATCAGCGCCGGTCAGGCACACCACATGTTGCTTCACCGCGCCCCCTGGCTCCTCGACCACAAAGGTCGAAAAAGCGAAGGCCTCGGTGTTGTCCGTGGTTTTGCACGGAGCCCCGCCGGGCAACTGGCCGCGGCCGGCGATCAGCAGGGCGACGGGCCCTGCGTCCTCAAGCTTGTTCACGAGCTTCGGTCGCTGGCTAAAGACCTTGCTGAAGTCGTTGAGCAGGTCCTGGGTGGCGCGCTGCACGGCTGCCGGCTCTTCGGGGCTCTCGACTACCGTGACCGTGGGGACAATTGCAACGGTCCTAGGCTCGACCTTGATCGAAGCGCTTGCGGGCACCGCCCATCCTGGCAGCGCCGCGACGGCAAAAAGAAGCACAAAGAACAGAAAACGGCGATGTTGGGCAGGCATAGGCTCTCCTCGTGTGGGGGTGCGCGTTGAGCGCGTTTGTGGGCGCGGTGAATTATAAATGCCATCCCTGCCACTGTCTCACCGCTGCCCAGGTGCCGGTCCGGGCGGCAAATTTGCGCACGCAGTGCAGGAAATCACTAACGATCATACCCCCGAATTTTGATCAGCTTTGTGAAGATTGTCAGCGGAAATCATGCAGATATTTCAAGAAAGGGTGTTCAAATCCCTTGAGCCCCTCGCGGTTCCATGTACAATCAAGGGCGGTATGGCGGAACGGCTGAATCCCCGCTCGGAACGGATCATCAAGTTTCTTTTGCGCGTCGGGACGGCGAGCATCGACGAGATCGTCGGCGAAGCCGGCTCGTCGGCCCCCAGCATCCGCCGCGACCTGGCCCGCCTCGAGACCCGGGGGCTGATTAAGCGTACTCACGGCGGCGCTACCCTCGTCGAGCCCCTGCTCTACGAGCCTTTTCGCTATGACAGCTCGTTCCTGGCGCGGGAGCAGCGGTACGCCGTCGAGAAGCGCCGCATCGGCGCCGCGGCGGCTGAGCTGGTGATGGCCAACGAGACGGTCGGCCTCACCGCCGGCACCACCACCACCCACATCGGCCGCAGCCTCCGCCACCGTGACAAGATCCAGGTGATCACTAACGCGATCAACATCGGCATGGAGCTCTGCAACCAGCCTGGCATCCGCACCTACCTCACCGGCGGGGTGGTTCCGTGGGCGTGGTCGTTCTCGCTTACGGGCAACCCGGCGCTCGAGTTCCTCGACGACGTCTACATGGACAAAGTCTTCCTGAGCGTCACGGGGTTCGACGCCGAGCGCGGCGCCACCACGCTTGAGACCGACGAGGCTCTCGTCTACCGCAAGATGCTCAAGCAGTCCAAGCAGGTGATTGTGGTGGCCGACGCCAGCAAGCTGGGCAAGGTGAGCCCGGCCTTCATCTGTCCCGCCAGCGAGATTCACGTGCTCATCACCGACATCGGCGCAAGCGACGAGGCTCTGGCGGCCTTCGATCGGCAGGGCATGAAGATCGTCCGGGCCTGAAGAGAGCTGCCACCGCCGCGCACTCGCGGTCAGGCCGTGAAAGCCACTGGATCGCTCCAGACCTCGTGAAACAGCCGGATCGCGGTGCGCAGATCGTCTTCGAGCGTGGCCGGGTCGGCCCCGTTCCAAGCCAGAGAGCTGTGCAGAGAAGAGACGCCGGAGCGGCGCGCCACCTCGGCGAGGTTGCCGAGCCGCAGCCCGCCGCCGGCCATGATCTCGATTCTTTCCGCGGCCTGCTGGCGGATGCGGCCGATGGTATCCGCGCCGGCGAGCACGTCAGGTTTGCCGCCGGAGGTCAGCAGACAGTTTGCGCCCGTGGCAATCACGTCTTCGAGTGCCGCAAGTAGATCCGGGGTCTGGTCGAAGGCGCGATGAAAGGTGACGCGCATGGGGCGTGCCAGCTCGACCAGCTCGCGGGTCCGAGCCACATCCACGCGGCTGTCCGGCAGCAGCAAGCCCAGCACGACCGAGGCCGCACCCGCGCGCTTGGCCGCGCCGATCTGGCTGCGCATCCGATCCAGCTCTTCAGGGGAGAAGACGAAGCCGCCGTGGCGCGGCCGGATGAGGACCGAGACAGGGATGGAGACGGCGTTCACGGCGGCCCGCATCAGATCCGGGCACGGAGTCAGGCCTCCATCGTCCAGGGTGCCGCAGAGCTCCACACGGTGGGCGCCTCCGGCCTCAGCCGCGCGGGCCGCCGCGACGTTCTCAATGCACAACTCAAAGCACAGCGTATTCATACGGCAATCCGATGCAAAGCTTAGTCCCCTTCTGGTCCGATCAGTCTGGTCTGCCAGCCGGGGCTTCGCAAAGCGGTCGGCGTGCGCGCTGTCGTCGCAGTGGCAAGGAAGAATCTCTCAAATCTGATCGTTCATGTCAAACATGATCACCAGATGAACGAAGCGGCAGACACTTCGTCGATCATCCGGGCCTGCGATGCTAAGGCCTGTTCGCGGATTGGACAGACGCCTGTCCGCCCAGGGGGGCGCCCTCGAGCTTGAGATTATGCAAGAATCGTACTTATGAGCAGTGTAGAGAACGTTAACGCCGCTGCGGCTGTAGCGGAGCCGCAAGTGTTTGGCGGCGCATCCCCCACCCTCCTGCAAGGCAAGCCTATCGTCCTCACCGCCGCGCAGCTCTTCGACGGCGGCCGCATTGTCGAGCAGCCGGTCATCGCCATTGAAGACAGCCGCATCACATCCATCTCCACGCGGGCTGACGGCCCCCTGCCGCCGGGGGCGCGGGTGCTGGATTTTCCCGGCGCCACGCTGGCGCCGTCGTTCTTCGACGTGCACCTTCACGGGGCCGCGGGCCACGACGTGATGGAGGCTACGCCCGAGGCGCTGGACGCTGTGGGCCGGCTGCTGGCCTCGCGCGGCACGGGCAGTTTTCTCGCCACCACGGTGACGGCAGCCCTCGAGGTCACGCTGCGCGCCGTCGAGGGTCTGGCGAAGATCGTTGCTGCGTCGGCACGCGAGGGCGTCGCCCATCCCATCGGCATTCACCTGGAGGGGCCGTTTCTCTCGCATGCCAAGCGCGGGGTGCAGCCGGCCGAGCACCTGCTGGCGCCCAGCGTCGCGACCTTCGACCGGCTCTATGAAGCGGCCCAGGGTCATGTGCGCTTGATGACGCTGGCCCCGGAGCTGCCCGGCGCCGTCGAGCTTGCCGCGCACGCGACAAAGCGGGGCGTGCGGGTGTCGGTAGGCCACTCCAACGCCACCGCAGCGGAGACCCGCGCCGCGATTGAAGCCGGCGCCGTGAGCGCGACCCACACCTTTAATGCCATGCGCGCTCTCGACCACCGTGAGCCCGGGATATTGGGTACGGTGCTGACCGAGGATGGTCTCTATTCCGAGCTCATCTGCGACGGCATCCACTCCAAGCCCGAGATCACGCGGCTCTGGTGGCGCGCCAAGGGCCGGGAACGGGCCATTCTCGTCACCGATGGCATGAGCGCTGCCGGCATGGGCGACGGCGAGTACACGCTGGGCGGTTTTGCCGTACACGTGGAGAACGGCCGCGCCACGGCCAACGGCGTGCTGGCCGGCAGCGTGCTCACCCTCGACAAAGCCCTCACCAACTTCATGGCCTTCACGGGGGCGAGCGCCGCCGATGGGCTGCGTTTGTTGACGTCAAACCCGGCTGCGATGACGGGCTTTGACGATGTGGCGGGTTCGGTTGCGGCAGGACGCGCGGCAAACTTGATCGCTGTCAGCGCAGAAGGCAAGCTGTTAGCCTCATTCGTCAGCGGAGCTGCCGCGTAAGCGGTCTTTCCGATCCCGACCCCTGTAGATCACTGACCGCTGTTTCTGGCCTTCACCTTGAACCACACCGGCGTGCCCTTGAACCCGAAGGCCTCGCGGATCTGGTTTTCGAGGAACCGCTTGAAGGCAAAGTGCAGCTTCACCTCGCGGTCGGTGAAGAGGACAAACGTAGGCGGAGCCACCGCGGCCTGCGTCATATAGAGGATGCGGATGCGCCTGGCCATCGGCACCGGCGCCCGCTGAAAATCGATCCGATCCAGGAAGCGGTTCATCTGTCCCGTGGTCACGCGCTTGCGCCGCTCCTGCGCCACGTTCACCACCTCGCGCAAAATCCGCGCCATGCCCTTGCGTGCGGGACTCGAGCCGTCGGGCCCCGAGGCTT
>Ga0335073_10000772_pt1 | contig 41880 bp, 33 predicted proteins | sample Lox_Sample_22_FD_207093 | JGI IMG/M metagenome (GOLD analysis project Ga0335073, IMG submission 207093) | Soil microbial communities from Loxahatchee National Wildlife Refuge, Florida, United States - Lox_Sample_2.2 | ecosystem: Environmental > Terrestrial > Soil > Wetlands | place: USA...
TGCTGGTGTTCACGGCGAACCCAGAGGATTACACGGCGCGCGGGAAAATCATTACCCCGCTGAAGGACCGGATTGGTGCGGAAATTCGCACGCACTATCCGTCGAGCGTGGAAGAAGGCATGGCGATTACCGGGCAAGAGGCCTGGGTAAGTCGCGACGCTGGACGAAAGGTGGACGTTCCGGCGTATTTGCGGAACCTGGTGGAGGAAGTGGCGTTTCAGGCACGCGAGGACAAGCGCGTGGACCGACGCTCGGGCGTAAGCCAGCGGCTCCCGATTACCGTGCTGGAGAGCATCGTCAGCAGCGCGGAGCAGCGGGCCGCGCGGACCGGGGAAAAGCAAATCGTGGCACGAGTCGCGGATGTGTACGCGGCACTGCCTGCGATTACGGGAAAGCTGGAACTCGAATACGAAGGCGAGCTGAAAGGCGCGGATACAATCGCGCGAGAGCTAATTCGAACCGCTGTGGGGCGAGTGTTCAGCAAACATTTCACGGACGTGAATTTTCAGCCGGTAATTCAGTGGTTCGAATTGGGAGGCGAATTGAAGCTGGCGGAGTTGGCGGATAGCAACGACCGGTATCAGCAGCTTTCGCGCATTCAGGGACTCATGGAACATGTCGGACGATTGGGGGCCGACCGAAAGGACGCCGCTGCCGCCGCCAGTGCGGCGGAGATGATTCTGGAGGGGCTCTGGGCGCACCGCCGGATTGGGCGAAGCGAGGAGCGCGGATTTTATGCGGAGAAGCCGCGGCAGCCGGAGCAGAGAGAACGCGATGTACCGGGGCGGCCGCCGAGAAGGCAGTTCAACTGAGATAGAGGCGTTGTGATGAAATTTATCCGGTATGGAAAATATACGGGCGAGCCGGCGGATGCGGTGGACCTGGAAGAGTTGGTGAAACGGCTCGGGGATTTCTTTCTGCAGAGTGGGTTCGAATCGCAGTTTTATGGCGTCTCGCAGATGGATCCGGAACGATCGATGGAAGCACTGCGGGAAGCGATTCTGAAGGCCCTGCAGGAGGGCGAGGTATTCCCGGAGGGTACGCTCAGCGACGAACTGCGGGAAATGTTGAACAATCCGGAGGCGCACAACAGCCAGGAAGTGCGCGACCTGCTGGACAAAGTGATGGAACGGCTGGCGCAGGAAGGATTCATCAACCCGCAACAGCCACCGCAAGTGACGCCGCCGCCGCAGACTTCGGCACGAGGCCAGTTGGGCAAACCCTACGAGCGGCCGCCAGAGGCGCGATTCGAAATCACGGACAAGACGATCGATTTTCTGGGCTTCAAGACGCTGCAGGATTTGCTGGGTTCGCTGGGGCGAAGCAGTTTTGGGCGGCATGACACGCGGGACCTGGCGACGGGAGTGGAATCGGGAGGCGTGTCCCGCGCGTATGAGTTTGGCGACACGATGAACCTGGACATCAGCGAGACGCTGTTCAACGCAGTGCGGCGGCAGGGCGCGCGCGTACCGATCGAGATGACGTACTCGGACTTGATGGTGCACCAGTGCGAATACCACAGCTCGTGCGCGACGGTGGTACTGCTGGATTGCAGCCATAGCATGATTTTGTATGGGGAGGATCGGTTCACGCCGGCGAAGCGCGTGGCGATGGCGTTGTCGCACCTGATTCGAACGCAATATCCCGGCGACACGCTGAGTTTGGTTTTGTTTCACGACAGCGCGGAGGAAGTGCCGCTAGGCGAATTGGCTCGGGTGCAAGTCGGGCCGTATTACACGAACACGCGGGAAGGTCTGCGCATGGCGCAGAGAATTCTGTTGCGGCAAAAGAAGGACATGCGGCAAATCGTAATGATTACGGATGGCAAGCCCTCGGCGCTGACGCTGGAGGATGGACGAATCTATAAGAATGCATTTGGCTTGGATCCGTTTGTGGTGGGAGAAACCCTGCAAGAAGTGAACAAGTGTAAGCGCGCCGGAATCATGATCAATACGTTCATGCTGGCGAGCGACTATAGCCTGGTCAATTTCGTGCAGAAGATCACGGCGATGTGCCGCGGCAAAGCGTACTTCACGACACCATACACGCTGGGGCAGTACTTGCTGATGGACTACATGTCGCGGAAAACGAAGCAAATTCACTAGGACAGATTGCGTGACCCGTGTTCCGAAATTCTTGCGGAATCGCGGCGAAGGCTGCACTAGTTGATTCCCTTCCCGCTTTGGATCAAAGCGGCACAGCACAAGTGGGAACTCGGCAAGGAATGGCAACAACGACATCTCCGAACAATTGTGCAGGCGATTTCCTTTCGAACAATTCGGAAACGCGGATTCTTCGGGGGAGGCCGCGCTGAGTTAGAATTCGCGAATGGGAATGCTGAAGCGAATCTCGCGATGGATGGGAGCCAAAGAAAACATGACGACTATTGTCGAGGGCAATGCGGCGCCGGACTTTTCGCTCAAATCGCTGGACGGAAAGGCGTTCGATTTGGCCGCGCTGCGCGAGAAGGGGCCGGTGGTGGCAGCCTTCTTCAAAGTTTCGTGCCCGGTGTGCCAGTTCACGTTTCCGTTTTTGGAGCGCTTGAATCAGCGTTATGGCGGCGACGGCGTGACGATTGTGGGCATTTCGCAAGACGATGCGCGGGCCACAAAGGATTTTGCCAAAGAATACGGCGCGACGTTTGCGATGCTGCTAGACGAGAAGAGCAAAGGGTATGTGGCATCAAACGCGTACGGATTGACGAACGTTCCCACGATTTTTCTGATTGGGAGCGACGGCAAAGTGCAAGTGAGCTGCATGGGTTTTGATAAAGGCAGCTTGGAAGCAATGGCCCGCGCATTGGCGGAGCGAAAGAAAATGGCTCCGGCAGCGTTTTTTCAGCCGACCGAATCGGTGCCGGCGCACCGGCCCGGTTGAGGGTCAAAAAACTAGGTCCGGTCGGACCCGAATCGAAAATCCACGATAGACCAAGCACGTCGTAGCGTCGAATCGCTAGCTCGAGCTAGCAATTGTTCCGTGGAAAGGACGTTCTTACGGTTGACTTTCCAACCAATCCTTCTTGTGTTTGGGAGGACGCTTGCGCTTGTCTGGAATGACCTGGGTGGCCGCGGGCGAAATACCGGACCGGCGCGCCGCGCGGCGAGCTTCGGTGCCCAGATCGAGAGTTTTCTTTTTGCGGCGCTTCGGCATAACGCGACTGTCGGCACGCCAAATGCGCGTCGACAACTCATTCTAGCGCCACATTGCGCTAGAAAGTGAACTGCATCTGCAGGTCGACGCGGCGGTTGGCGGTGCTCGAAGAGTAGGGCTGTCCGGCGAGTGAGTTGGCCTCCCCAAAAAGCGGCGAGCCGAGGTTGCCGATGAAGTTGCCGTAGTTCACGTTGTTGAAAACATTGCGCGCGTTCACGCTGAAGGTCAGGTTGTACTTGTAATTAGAAGAGCCTCCGCCACCGAACATCGGCCCCCCACCTCCCGGACCGCCGTGGCGCTCCGGAGAATGACCGGCTCCGCCAAAAGCCGGGCCGCTGCGACCGCCAGGGCCGCCGTTGTTGGTGGCCTCTTTCTTTTGGACGAAACTAAAAGTTTTGCTAAGGCGCAGGTTCAGAGAAAACCGCCCTGGGCCAATCGCGTCATTGATGGGAATCAGCTCTTCGCCAGGGGTGGGAAGGACGTCAAAGCAGCCGTATTTTGTACCCACGATATTTTGTGCCGTGCTACCAGCGCCACACGTCGCCAGGGCGGGCCTTGCGTTGAATTGCGCATCGCCGTAGACGTCCTGACCGGTGGTGATATTGAAGGGGATTCCGGAACTGGCAATCAGGAAGGGGCTGATGCGGAAGCCGTAGGGCACGCCAATGGTGCCGCCGAAAAAGAGACGATGGCGGATGTCAAAAGCGGCGCGGCCGAAGTCGTCGCCGATGTCACCGGGAATAGAGGGAACGTAGCCGGCACCGGAAGTGTCGCTGTTGGCGTAATTCAAAGTGTAGTAGCCGAACAGCGAAAGATCCTTGATGAAACCGTGGCCGGCCGGAATACGCACGCTGCCATTGACGATCAACTGGTTTTGTTTGAAAACGCCTTCGGAAGTGTATTGGTAGGTGATGTCCGAGGAATTCAGAGGCTGGAAAGCGCACTGCACGGGAACTGGCGAGTTAACCGGGCATACGTCGCTATAAAGTTGGTGATCGCCACGCGAGTTGAGATAGGTGATCGACAGGTTGGCAAATTTGGTGAGCTGGCGCTCGATGGTCACGCCGGTTTGCATGGTGTAGGGCGTGCGGAGATTGGGGTTCTTCACGTAGACCGACGAGGTCGAGGCGGCGGTCGTGGGGAAATTCGGATTGCCCGGCGCGATGACTTGATTGGGATCGAAGAAGCCGGGGTTCGCGATGAGGTACTGCTGCTGGATCAAACCGTTGGCGAGTTGCTCCTGTAAAACGAGATTTTCGGCAAAGCGATCGTAAAAAATGCCATAGCCGAGACGGAGGACGGTCTTGGGAGATTTTTTCTTTCCGCCATCGATGCCCCAAGCCAGACCGACCCGGGGAGCCCAATCCGCGTGATCACCGAGATTGTTCTGGGTCTCGTAGCGCAGACCGTAGCTGAGCGTGACGCTGGGGCGCCAACGGTAATCGTCCTGGACGAACAGCGCGCCATCGAAGAAGTTGACGCGCGTGGCCGCGGTGCCCAGAGTATTGAAATTCAGGGAATAGAAGCTCGGGCCGAAACCGTCTTGAATGAGCTGTCCCAGCGGCGTGCCTTGCGCCAGGCCCATCAGCAACTGTTGATAGGCCACGATGCCGGAAAGCGTTGGACAAGTGGCAGGAGGCGTAGCGACGTTGCATCCAGCAGCGGTGGGGTCCACGCGGGTACCGAAAGAGTACGCGCCATTAAAGCTGGCATTCGATGCGGTGGAATCGGTGGTGTCGCGGCCGCGGCCGCCGAACTTCCAGGCGTGCTTGCCTTTGTTGAGGTAGAAGATGTTCTGTAGTTCGTAACGATTCTGGGTATCGGAATTGACACCGCTCGTGGAACCACCGGAGACAAAGGCGCCAGGCACGCTGATAGCCGGAGCAACTAGAGCCGGCGAACCGTTGGAGGCTTCGCGAATGTACTGAAAGCGGACTTCGTCGATCATGGTGGGGCCGATGGTCTGCGTGTCCGTAGCCTGCAACGTGTTTTCAGATTCCAACAGGTTGGTGGCTTGCGAAGCGAGGTTGAACTGGCCGACGTTGTCGTTGGTTTCGTTGTTGCGCCAATACTGGTAGCGCACGCTCAAAGTATTCCCGGGCGTGACTTGATAGTCGATGCGCGGGCTGAGATTGAGGCGGGTGCGCGGATTAGGTACGGCTTGGCTGAAGGGCTCAATCGCAAACGTGGTGGGGTCGACGACCTGCGCGCTGACGACGTTTAAATCGCTGATGCTGCGGCGCTCGATGTTGAAGAAGAAGGAGGCTTTTTTGCTGAGCGGGCCGCCAATATTGGCGTTGAACTGCACCGTGTCGTAACCGGGCTGAGAAACTCCCGCCGGAAGGTCCTCGAACGGGTTGCGGGCGTTGAATGGGGCGTCGTTCGCGGTGAGAAAGAACTGGCCATGGAATTGATCGGTGCCGGGCTTGGTGAGAATCTCGATACGCCCGTAGCCAAGCTTGTCGTATTCGGAAGAGAAGGGGTTTTGGTTGATACGAATTTCGCGAATGGAAGCCTTGGGCGGGAGCTGGCCGGCAGTGAAACCATCAATGTAGATTTGGCCGCCGTTCGGGCCAGCGGAAGGGCCGGCGAGCGCCTCGAGTTCGGATTGTAATTCGTCCGGATCGTCGGACAGCGCTTCCAGATCTTTCCCTTGCATGACCACCGCGCCGGCATTGTTAGCGGGATTGACGTCCACTTTGGTGGTGCTATCGGTCACTTCGACCTTTTCCTCGGTCGCCTCGATCTTCATGGGCACATTTAGCCGCATGGTCTGGCCCGCGGTGATGGTTAGTTCGGGCTGATCGAAGGTGGCGAAGCCGTCAGCGACAACCTTCACTTCGTACTTCCCCGGAGCCAAGCCGGCCACATCATAGATGCCTTCGGTGTTGGTCGAGGCGTTCACCACGCCCGCAGTGTTGCTGACCAGCACGGTGGCTTTCACGACCGCTGCACCCGACGGGTCGGTTACCTGGCCGCGTAGCGTGCCCGTGGTGGCCGCCTTCTGCGCCTGCGCTGCAGCATTCGCACTGCACGCTGCGACGAGAAAAAACGCAGCGATAAGAACAACGCACCTGCACGTGTACCTCGAGATCATTCGTTCTCCTGATTTTGAAAGTCGGGGGCCCGTTTATGCGTTCCTCATGGCGTCGCGTCGCCGCTTGGCGCACTGCCCAAACTCCAGGGCGTAAGAATGCTGGAAGCGCCGCCGGCGGGCGCGGCCTGCAGAATGGGCTCCACTCCCGTGAGCAGAGTGATGGCGGTAACGCCTTTTTCGGGCGTGCCTTCGGTGGTCACGATCATGACCGCATCGCCCTTCTGCAAATCGGCCAAGGTAACGGCTGGAAGGCGGCTCAGCATCTGCTGCATATCGCCGCGGCCCCCGCCGGCTCCTGGACCACCAGCCGCGCCGGGGCGTCCTGCGCCTTGTCCGGCTGCCGCGCCAGGCGAACCTTGCGCATTGGGTTGCGTGGCGGGCGCGCCCTCAGCGGGGCGCTGTGCCGGCGCGCCGGCGGCATTGCCGCCAGCGGCAGACTCCGCCGCTCCACCCTTCAAACGAACGGCAATCATTTGCGCCATCATCAGCGGCAGTTTGCGAAGCTGCGCATCTCCGCCGACTTTGACGGTTACGGGTTTCTTGCTGATCAGATCGGTTACCGTGATTGTGCCGTCGGCGGAATCCACGCTATTGATAGTTCCGGCGATATTGCGAAACGTTCCCGAAACGATTTCATCGGCGGTAAGTTCTGTGCCGTCGGGACTGCGCGTGCCCCGGGCACGAAGCTGATCGCCCAGTTTGATCTGGCTAAGAGGAGCGGGCTTCGCGTCATCGAACTTTATGGAGTCAGCGGCGTACCGGCGCAAAATTGTTTTCGGCGTAAGGTGAATGGTGACGTCCTTGGCGGCCCCGGTGGCATTCGTGGAAACCGTGATGGTTCCGCTGGGTTCGTCGATTTTAGTGATGAGTCCACCGACGCCGTGCCGCTGCCATTCTTCGCGGTCGCGGGCTTGCTTAGCGGCCACATCGGCCTGCTTCATGGCAATCAGAGAAGCAGCGACAACAGTCTTTCCGTCGGGGGCGAGCGCGCCGCGCACCAGAATCCGGTCACCCACCTGCAGATCCTGCAGGTTGAGCGGCGCAGCGTTCTTTAAATCCTTTTCGCCAGGAGCAATACGCACGAGTTTCGTTTCGTCCTGCAATTGAATGGTGACTTCGGCGCCCGCATCCGTGGTGAGGACGATGGTCTTGCCGTTGATACTCTTAACGGTTCCGACTGGCCGCGTCGCGGGGTTCTGTGCGGGGGCCTGGGACGGCTCGATCGCACCGGCTTTTTTTGCGGCGGCGGCCGTCAAAAGCAGCGCCGCCAGGCAAGGGATGGCCCCAAATTTCGCAGCTTTCCAAGAGACACGGCTCGGCGCCCCTCTGACACACAATCGCATCGTTCGCTCCCACCGATTCAACAACGGTATTCTCTCCTGAGTGACCTGGACGGTTCGGGGGGCAGGCGAGCTTGGGCTGTCCCTTGCCGTCACCGATTTAGACGTAGGGAAGAGCCCCAAATGTTTCACTCCCCCCTGTTTTTGGAGAGAGGCGTTGCCGGACGTTGCAGCCGGCAGCCGAGCAAACCATCCCCGCGCTTCCAGTGTGGCAAAATATCGGTTTCCGCAGCTGTCGATTTCGACGGAGCGGGTTCGACTATTAAGCAGGAGGCAACGCCATGCAATATCTACTGCTACTTTACGCTTCAGAATCGACCTTTATGAGCATGACCCCGGAACAGCAAGCTGCCGGAGCTGCTGAGTACGGCCGCTTCACGGAAGAAGTCAAGGAGAGCGGCAAGTGGGTGGGCAGCAACCGTTTAACTCCTGTAGCTTCGGCGACCACCTTGCGCGTGCGGGATGGCAAACGGGTCGTGACGGACGGGCCGTTCGTTGAGACCAAGGAGCAACTGGGCGGGTATTACCTGATCAACGCGAAGGATCTGGATGAGGCGATCGCCATTGCCGCGCGGTGCCCCGGAGCGCGCCACGGAACGATCGAGGTGCGGCCGGTGTGGGACATGAGTGCCGCGCAAGCTAAGCACGCTTGATCGGCGCTGCGAAGCTCACCTGTTTCGGAGTCGCGGGAGGGTCGAACGGCCCTCCTGCGACGCTTGGTGATGCCGCGAACTGCGTTTATTCTGCGAGGTGCGTTTTTCTGGCGGAAGCGTCGAGTTGCAGACCGAAGTGCGTCAAAAACTCGCGGCGGCCGAGGCGAGTGACCTCGAGGGCGCGGCCATCGGGGTCCTGAAGTACCCATTTACGGCGCAACGCGAGCCCTAACACAGCGGTGGCCAGCGCCCCACCCAGGTGTGGGCGCCGCTCGCTCCAATCCAAACAGGCATAGGCGAAACGGCGGCGCAATGCGCGGGTCATTTCCAGATCCACGCCGATTTGCGTAAACGCCGTGCTTCCCTGCGGGGACAGTTTGTAGGCGTCGCCCTGCCCATTCGCGTCCGGCACGAGCCAAGCGTCGCGCAGAATCCGTTCAGTAAGGGCGACTGCGAGAGCCCCGGCCATGTGGTCGTAGCAAGTGCGTGCGCAGCGAAGTGGCTCCGGCGTGCTGGGTTGAAAGCGAGGGCCTGGATTGCCGCTGAGGACGCTAAGGCTTTCTAATGCATCTGCCACTTGCACTCCCGCCAGGCTGAAATAGTGATGCTTCCCTTGCACCAGAACTTTGACCAGGCGCTCTTTCTTGAGACGGCTGAGGTGGACGCTGGCGGTGGAAGGCGTGACCTCAGCGACTGCGGCAAGCTCGGTGCTGGTGCGGGCATGGCCATCGAGCAACGCACAAAGCATCCGCGCGCGGGCGCGTTCTCCGATGGCGGCGGCAATCCTGGCAAGAGGGTGCGGGGCGTCGTGACCCCGGCGGTCATGACTTGCGATCATATTTTGATTGTAGACGAATTGTTGTTGCACCGCAAAGAGGGATCCTTGCAGCAGGCACCCCGGGAATGCAAGCGCCCCACAAATCAGCCACGGCTCAGTCCTGCAGAGCCCTGATGGTTTGTGGGGCCCCGATTTGCCAAAGCAGTGGTGAGGCGCAAGATCGGTTTGGACCGCCGGTAACCATGGCCGGCGTTACTCGCTGCCCCACTGGGCGGCTTTAGCGGGACAAGTTCTGCAAACGCGCGAAGCATGCGGCGCGCCCGCGACCGAGTCGGTCGGATCAAAAATAGTGGTTCGGGTGCCGTCACTCCCACGAACTCCTACGAATGATTGCGCAAACGTTGGCCGGGGGCTGTACCGCCCGCCAAGCGCTTGTGTATAATTGGCGAGTTCCGTCGAAGAGCGGGCGTCGTACAATGGCAGTATAGAAGCTTCCCAAGCTTCGGACGTGGGTTCGATTCCCATCGCCCGCTCCATAAACCCTGTGTACGGACCGGAGACATCCCTTACAGATCATACCGAAGACATGGGTTACAGCAGTTGAGGTATGCTGGCGCTCGGGAGGCAGCCCATGAACATCGGCCGCCGCGAAATTTTGGCGGGATTAGGAAGCTTGGCCGCGTGGAACGCAGCTCCGGGAACCAGTGTCAACGCACTGCCCCTCGGGGCGGTAAGGCCGCGCGCAGCCGGCGCACTTCCCGCGAAGCAGGACTTCGACTTTCCCGAAGGCTTGACCTATCTGAATTGCGCGTATACCCATCCCATTCCGAAGGCAGGACTGGAAGCGCTACGGGAGTACGGCGACCGGCGAGCTCGCCCCGAGGCCGTCTCGAAGCCACTCCAGAAAAAGCCGATCGACATAAAGGCGGAATTCGCGGCGCTGATCAACGCGAAGAAGTCGGAGATCAGCTTCATCCCCAACACCAGCACGGGAGAAAACCTGGTCGTCAGCGGGCTGGATATTCCGCGCAGTGGGGGAAATGTAGTCACCGACGAATTGCACTTTGAGGGCGCGCTCTTACACCTGCAAGCATTGCAGCGGACTGCCGGACTCGACCTGCGAGTGGTGAAGTCGCGGGAGTGGCGTATTGAATTGAAGGACCTGGAGCGCGCGATCAACAAGAAGACCAGACTTGTCGAGATCTCCCTGGTCACTATGGACAATGGATTTCAGCATGACTTGAAGGCGGTCTGCGATCTGGCCCACGCTCACGGGGCTTACGTTTACGCCGATATCGTGCAAGCCGCGGGAACTACGCCGATCGATGTTCGGGCATCCGATGTGGATTTTTGTGCATGTTCCAGCTTTAAGTGGCTCATGGGTGATTTCGGGCTGGGCTTTCTCTTTGTCAAAGAAGCGCTCCTCGATAAGGTCATCCAGCGAACGCAATATGGCTACTACCAGGCGCAAGACTTGGAATCGCACTTCTTGCCGGGCGATACGCCGGGCGCTGCACCGTACTCGTGGCAATTTATTCCGGGTGCGACCGGACACTTTGAGACGGGAACGCCGGCGATAGGAGCGGCCCAAGTGCTCGCGGAATCACTCCCATATATTCGGAGTCTAGGCGTGGAAAATATTCAGGCGCACCGGCAGCCACTCTTGAAAAAGCTGCACCAGGAAATGCCGCGTCTCGGATTTGAACCGTTAACTCCACCAGAATCTACCGCAGCGCTCATCAGCTTTGTGGTGCGCAATCCGGAAGAAACGCGAAAGCGTCTGGCTAGCGCCCAGGTCAACGTGCGCGTCTCGGACCGCTTCATTCGAATCTCGCCTTCGGTCTTCAATGATCTGAGCGACGTCGACCGGCTACTCGAAGCGCTGGCGTAGTCCGCCGTCGTGCTTGTCGCGAATCGCAAGAAATTCCGGAAAGGCCAAAGCTAAGTGCTCTCTCCGATGACGGCGCACGTCCTGCTTGGAGTGATTGTCGTGGTCAGCATCGCGTTGATGCTGGTGCGTCCGCGCGGAGTGCCGGAGGTGTATTGGATCGGCGGAGGCGCTGCGCTTCTTTTGCTTCTCCGACTCATTCCGCTGCGGCTCGCCGGCCACGCCGCGGCCAAGGGCATCGACGTCTATCTTTTTTTGACGGGGATGATGCTGCTATCCGAGCTGGCTCGCGAGCAAGGCGTCTTCGATTGGCTGGCTTCCGCGGCCGTGCAACACGCCCGCGGTTCGTACGCGCGCCTTTTCCTTCTGGTTTATTTGGCCGGTACGGTGGTTACGATTCTGATGTCCAACGACGCCACCGCAGTCGTCCTTACGCCCGCGATCCTGTTCGCGGTTCGCGCCGCCAAGGTCAAACCATTGCCTTATCTCTTTGCCTGCGCGTTTATCGCCAACGCCGCTTCCTTCGTACTGCCGATATCGAACCCCGCCAACCTGGTCTTGTTTCACGACCAGATGCCGCCGCTCGGCCGCTGGCTGGCATGGTTCGCTGTTCCTTCTCTGCTCTCGATTGTCGTTACGTTTCTGGTGTTGCGTTGGCTCTTTCGCGAGCAACTTCGCGCCACGATCGAGCGCACGTCTGAGGATCACCGGCTCACGGCGCACGGGAAATTGGTCATCGGTGGGTTGGCAGCAACGGCTGTAGTCCTGCTCATCGCGTCGGCACTCCATTGGGACCTGGGCTTACCAACGTGTTTGACGGCCCTTGCCGTGACTTCTATCGTCACGCTGCAGACGCGTACCAATCCACTACCACTCTTGCGCGAGATCAGCTGGAGCACGCTTGCGCTCGTCGCCGGCCTCTTTGTCATGGTGGATGCCGTGGAGACCATCGGCGCTCTGAGCCTCACGCAACGCTGGCTGGTGTGGGCCAATGCCAGTGGCCCTTCCACCGGGGCGCTGGCCTCAGGCTTTGCCGTCGGCATAGCAAACAATTTGGTGAATAACCTGCCGCTCGGGCTCCTGGCGGGCTCGGCCCTGCGCAATGTCCACGCTCACGGATTGATTGCCAGTGCCGTACTCATTGGCGTGGACCTTGGCCCGAACCTCTCCATCACCGGCTCACTGGCCACAATTCTCTGGCTCATCGCACTGCGCCGCGAAAAGGTTGACGTGGGCTTCTGGAGTTTCTTGCAAATCGGCGCGATCGCCATGCCCATCGCTCTGCTGAGCGCGCTGGCGGGAGCGATCGCCATGCATTGGTGGTTTGGCGCGCCCTGACTTCGCGGCCCTGTCCGAACTCACCACGCCAGCACAAATTAATAGCCCGCGCTAGCGCCCCGAGGCGTGAATGGCGAGACTGCCTGGCGCATTTCCAGGGGCTCCTATTCGAAACTTCCCGTCACGCCCTGGAAGCCATGTCCCGCCTGTTTCAACAGCCATTTCATCACGCGCGTCACGTCGTAGCAGTAAGCCACGTTGTAGCCCAAGGTTGAGAAGCAATGCGGTTCGCAACCCTGCTTCATCTCCGTGAGTTGTTTAAGGTCGAACTTCTGTTTTTCGACCACGCCCCAGTCATAGTTGGCGTTGTACATCGGGAAGCATGGCGCAAGCGTCCCGTTCGTGCGAATGATCAGCCAGTTCTGTCCGGCGCGGCAGCCCCAATGCTCGCCGACGCCGCGCATGAAGCCTTTCATGTTTTGCAGGCGCGGGATCGAGTCCACCATCTTGTAGCCTTGCCGCTGCTTGTCGATCAGCCAGTCCAGCAGATCATCCACCATGGAAAAGTTCTCCGGCCGGATGTACGTGTCATTCTGGTGGAAGTGCTTGAAGTGCGGCTGCTCCATCATTGGCGCTTCGTTGATGTGGAACGTGAGCGAAATCCCGTTATCGTGCGCAATTTCGACCAACTGCTTCACGTCTTCGATGTTGGTCCGGCAAATATTCGTGTTGAAGAAAACCGTGTACCCATAGCGGTACTGCCGCTTCACCAAGTAATCGAAATTGGTGCGCACGTGCTCGAGCGCTTTGGGCAGCCCGGGCTTTTCCTTGATTGCGTCTACCGCAAAATTCACAGTGGCGATGCCGGCGTCGGCTAGGCGGTCCGTGACTTCCGGGCGCAAGAGCCGAGCGTTGGTGGCCAAGTACACCCAAAAATCCTTCTTCGCCGCGTAGTACATCACTTTGTGCACGAAGTCCGGCCGCAATAACGGCTCGCCCCCGGTCGGCGCCAGCACGCGGCACGGTGTCGTCTCGAGCCAGTCGATCGCCCGCCTCGCCGTGTCCTCAGTCATCCCCTTGATGCGGTTGTCGTACGACCAGCAGTAGTGACAATCCAGGTTGCACTTCCACTCGGTAAAAAGGTACGCGATGATCGGCTGAAAATCTCCCGGCAGAATGCGGGATTTGAAGTACGGCACCATCCATCCGCGCATGGACTTCAAAATCTTCGATGCCGGCCATTGCCGTTTGCCGGTGCGCAATACATGTTCGTGTGCGGCGATGTCTTGGGCGTCCAGTTCATGCATTAGTTCGGGATGCTGCGGAAACACCGGAGTCGGCAGAGCCGCCGGTTCCTCTGGCTTTTCCGGCTGCGGCCGCTGGGAAGGCTGCTGCAGTAAATTGTGTAGCGGCACATCAAGGCGAAACGGTTGCGTTGGAACTGTCGGCAGTACTTGTTCGACTGAGGACATGAATCGAGCCTTTCGATTGAATTAGGTGGATCGTGCCTTCCTGCTCCGTCGACCTGCATCGCTGCGCCTAACTGATGGGCGCCAGCAGCTGCTGCGGCAGAGCTGACGAAGCAATATGAACTTCTGTACTCTTACAATTGGATAAAGCAAGCACGCGAAGAGATACGCGAAATTCGCAAAAAATGAATGGCCATGAGCCTCTTTCGACCTGGAGGTGTCCATTTGCGGCGCTCGCCGCATCCAAGAGCAAATGGACAGCCGCGCGTCCCGGTGCCGGCTTGGCGCTGTGGTGTGTTTTGTTTATGCGACTTTACTTAGTCTGCGGCCTTCTAAGTGGCTTGTTGTGTGTAACCGCGTCCGCCCGCCCCCTGGGACACGCCGCACGATATCTCCTCGTGGCCCGTTCCGGCAGCTGAATATTTCCCCGCCAGTTGGAGCCTTTCCTCGTCACCTGTCGCACAGTCGAGCAACATGCCGTCCCAAGGCACGGCCCAGAACCCGCCACGCAACCGCAAGATCAGCCTCAGAAGAAAACCTCCAATGACCGCATCCTCTGTACCCTGCCGAACTTCCTTACCTTGAAAGGTGCCGCGAACAGGCCCCGCTGACAGCTAAGGAAAAATTCAAAGTCACTGCCCGCAGCGTCTTTGATCCCTTCGAATTTATCGTCACCGGTCTCGTCGCGAGCCATTTATACCTATCACCCGCATAGCGAGCGCGGCATCCAAGACGTCGTGAGCGTTTCGGCCACGCAAATCGCCTGCGACGCCGCCACCTATGTTCTCAAAGAGTTTTGGCCGGATCTGCGCAAGCATGCTCACAGGTAGAATGGTGCCCCAGTTGCTGCCAATCAGACGCCAGCGCCGCATTGAGGCAGGCGTCACTTCGCAGTTGGCACGAGGTATGTGGTGGGATGGTCGCAACTCAAAATTTGGTTAGCGGCTACCCTGCCGGGGCTGGGTGGGCTCGGGCTGCTCCTCACCGCGCTGATCGACTCATCCTTCTTCCCACTGCCGCTGTTGACGGACGTGCTCCTCATCAGCCTCTGTGGTGCACACCCTTTGCGCCTGCCCTACTACGTAGCAATTGCCACTGCTGCGTCCGTTGCCGGGAATCTCTGCGTTTACTATCCTGCGCGAAAAGCGGGACAGGCCTACTTCCACGCGACCCACACTCGAGTGTCGCCTAAAATTCGAAGACTCGTAGCAGAGCATCCCATCGCTTGCGTCCTTCTTCCCGCTCTCGCTCCGTTTCCCATACCCATCAAACCGTTTGTCGTCGCACAAGGAGCGTTGCAGGTGCCATTAGCGACTTTTATCCTCGGCACCCTGGCTGGCCGCGCCTGCCGTTTTTTCGCGGAGGCACTTGTCGGGGCTCGTTACGGATCCGCCGCGCAGCGCCTTTTGTTTGCTCAAAAGTGGCCCGCACTTCTGGTCGTCGCTGCGCTGGTCTTGTCTTTTTTCTTGTTGCGCTGGGTTTGGAGTTTCCGCGCGCGCCCGCCTGCTCAAGCTGACTGAAGGGCGCGCACTCGGCGCTCCAGTTCGCGTGCGATTTCGTCGGGCCCCTGCTCTGCGGAAAAACTTACGGGTTCTCCGATGGCAACGCGCACCTGTCCCGGTCGTGCCAGAATTCGTTCTTCCCTCTTCAAATCGAACAACCCGTCCAAATACATTGGCACGACGGGGAGGTTCAGTTGCTTGGCAAGCAAACCGACGCCCGATTGAAAACGCGCCATCTGGCCGTCCTCGGAGGTGCGTCCTTCGGGAAACACCAAAATACTCCAGTCGCGGTCCACCAGATTCCCGGCGAACGAAAAGCTCCGCAAAAATCCCGACTGCCGCGGTAGCGGGAATACGTTGAATAAGCTGAGCGCCAGAACGTACCGCAGCCGCTCCATAAAGCGTTCGAAAATAGGCAGTGATTTGGCGGGCCGCCGCATCTCGGCAAGCCGTTCCCCGCGCATCGCCGTTGCCAACCGGTTCCGCAGCCGCGCCGGCAGAGCAGGCAGCACCCAGGCGATGTCGAGATAGGTCACGTGGTTCGCAATCACGAGCACGGGCCCGCGTACACTGCGCAGCTTTTCTTTCCCTCGAATCCGTGGTGCTGCCAAAACGTACGTCGCTGGCCACGCCAGTAAGTAATAGACGGCCAGACGAAATGCGGTCACCAGCCAATTCTGGGGCCAACTCGGATACGCATATTCCGTTGCCAGGCCGGCGCCCTGGGCGACCATCTGCTCCAATTGCCCAACCGTCGCCGACTCCTGAAAATTCGCGGCGTTGAAGTCCACCTGGTAGCGCTCTTCGAGTACGCTCATCAATTCCACGCGGTCGAGCGACGAAAGTTGGAGGTCTTTCTCTAAGTTCGCGTTTTTGTCGCTTAGCGAAACAGGCCGGCCCGTGATTTTCGCAATCAGGCTGCTTAGCGACTCGCCATTCGGCGCGGCCGTCTGGCTCGGAAACTCCTCTTCGCGCCCGCCGCTTTTGCTCACCTCCTCCCGAATGTGCGGCAAAATCGGCTTTTGCGTGGGCGTCCGCGGAAAGTCCGGCTCGGGCCATACCATCCACTGATGGATCCGTTGGTACTCTGCAAGCGAGCGATTAGCGTTCTCGACCGCGGACGCCGCTGCAATGCCATCCGCCCCGCCTCGCATCAGCAGCACGGCGTACGGCTCGGCGTTCCCATCCCGCTCCAAGCCGAGCACCACGCAATCACGCACCCCTGTCTGCTCGCGCAGCGCCCTCTCGATATCCTCGGGATAAACATTCATCCCCGCGGGCGTCACAATTACGTTTTTCCGGCGGCCGCGAAAATATAGATTTCCGTTCGCGTCTTTCTCGGCGATGTCTCCCGTTCGAAACCAGCCATCGCTTTCCGCCACGGCCTGGGTCTGTCCGTGCGATCGATAGGCCTTCGCGACGCCTTCGCCGCGCACCAGGATCTCGCCATTTTCGTCCACCCGCACATCCATCCCCGGGAAGACTTTCCCGATGGAGCCGTGCGTCGACTTGAACGGATGGTTCAGGCTGATGAGCGAAGCTGTTTCCGTCATTCCATATCCCTGAATTACCGCGTACCCCAACCGGTTCCAGAACCTCTCCGGTTCCTCGGGGAGCGCAGCGCCGCCTGAAATAAACGCCCAAAATTTCCATCCGAGGCGGGCGTGTATCTTCCGAAAACGCCACCACCGCCGGAGAAACGGCACCCCTTCGGCGCGCGCAAACTTCTCGCGGAATTTCTCCAACCCGCCTTCGCTTCCTTCGTGTCGCTCGACCTCTCTCTGCAGTGATTCGATAAAACGCGGCACCGCGACGAGCACCGAGACGCGCTCACGCTTGATCGTATCCAGCAGGTCCGTAGGCTTGAGTGTATCCAGGAACACCACCGTCCCGGCCAGCATCGGCGGAATAAAAATCCCCAGCATCTGGCCGAACACGTGGCTTAGCGGAAGCAGGTTCAAAAACCGGATCGGATGGAAAATCCTCTCGTAGCGCCGGTATTTTTGAATCTCCCGCTCAAGCCGCTCGATGTTCGCCAGGACGTTGCCGTGCGAGATCACCACCCCGCGGGGTTCGGCGGTAGTACCCGAAGTAAAGATGATCTGCAGGGTGTCTTGGCGTGAAAGCGTGGGGGGCGGGTACGCGCTCGCCTCGTGACGAGCGATGCTTGGCGCGAGCGACTCAAATGCCAGCGTTGGCAGACCCGCAATTTCTTGCTGTCCGTGCCCGCGAAAAGCGATCTTCGCTTGCACTTCGCGAGCAACGCGCGAGGCAAACTCTGGAGTCGCGCCCCGGTCCAGCGGCACCACCACCACGCCCCTCAACAAACATCCAAGAAACGCGATGATCCACTCCGCCCCATTTTCGCCCCACAGCAGCGCGGCATCGCCTTTCCGTAGGCCACGCACCTCCAGTTCCCGGGCCACGCGGTTGGCTTCTTCCCCGATCCTCCCGTACGCCCAACTCTCCATGCGATAGCCGCGCCGCTGGCGCACGGCCACTTCCCGGTCGTTTGCCGCGTATTTTTGAGCGAAACTGAGCAACGAGTCCGCAGCCATGCCTGTTCTACTCTCGTCCATTCGCTGCATCTAATGTGACCGAAGAATCTGGGCTCTTGGCAAGCCTGCGTTGGTCCGGAGCTTGCTCCAGTTTTGATAGGCTTGCTTTGCCGTGAGATACACCGAAAAAGTCGTGGTCATCGGCGCTGGCCTCTCCGGTCTCGCTTGCGCCTTTCGTCTTCAGCAACTTCAACTGGCCCCACTCGTCCTCGAAGTCACGGCTCGCCCCGGCGGCGTCATCAACTCGATTCAGCAAAACAGCTTCCTCTTCGAGACCGGCCCGCAGTTCCCGCGCTTCCCTGCCAGCGTTTGGCAACTCGTACGCGAGCTGAAGTTCGAACCTGAGTTTCTCCCCGGCGATCCGAAAGCACAACGCTTTATCTTCCAAGGCGGCCGCCTGCATCCGGCTCCGTTCTCTCCGGCCGGGCTTATCGCTACCAGTCTGGTCGGCCTGCGCTCCAAACTGCGTGTGCTTGCCGAACCTTTTCGTCATACGCGCCCTCCCGGCCACGAAGAAACTCTCGCCCAATTTGTCGAACGAAAGTTTGGCACTGAGATTCTCGACCACCTCGTCGACCCGTTTATCTCCACGATTTTCTTTGGCGATGCGCACAAAATGGGCATGCACAGTGCCTTCCCTGCACTGGTGGAATGGGAGCGTGCTTCCGGCAGCCTGGTTCGCGGTGCCCTGCGCGCCCGCTCCCGCAATCGCAGCCGCCAGAACAACAGCCTCCGCGTCACGGATTCTCTGCCAACCCTGGGTTCCTTCCGCTCGGGCATGGCCACGCTTCCCCAGCGGCTCGCCGCGGCGCTGGGCTCGCGGTTACGGCTTCGAACGAAGATTTTTTCTCTCATGCCGCTGCCGGCCCCCTCTGGCGAGTCCGCGCCGTTGTGGCAGATAAACATAGGCGGCAGCGAAGAAATCCTAGCGGAACATCTGATTCTGGCGCTTCCTGCTTACGCCGCAGCACGCCTCCTCGCTTCGGCCCATTCTTCGCTCGCAGCGCATCTCACAGCCATCGAGTATGCTCCCATCTGCGTCGTCTCCGCGGCTTACGAACGCTCCCGCGTTGCCCACGCTCTCCAGGGTTTTGGCTTCATGGTCCCTCGCCGCGAAGGACTCAGCACCATCTGTACCTTCTGGAACTCCTCGCTTTTTCCGAACCGCGCACCACAATCCGCCACACTCATCACCAGCTTCGCTGGGCGGCAACTCGCCGATCGATTCAATAGCCTATCCGAAGACAACTGCGGCAATCTCGTTCACTCGGAAAACGCCAAAATCCTGGGCATCACCGCTCCGCCGCTCGACCGAGTGGTTTGGAGAGACGCCCGCGCGCTTCCCCAGTACAATGTCGGGCACGCCCGACGGATGAAGGAGATTTCCGGCATTCTCGCTGCCACCCCTTCGCTCCACCTTATCGGAAATTTCCTGAGTGGCCGCTCCATCGGCGATTGTGTTGAGCTCGCTGAAGCCGTGGCCCGCAAGGTGCATAGCCAACTGGTCGGCTCGAACATCTAACGAACAGCTACTCAAAGACCGAGGTTTCGTCTTTGCTCTACTTGCTCGCTTGGCTGGTCGCTTGCACGCTTGTGGCCGTCCTACTCGGCATGGCCTATCAAGCCCTTGGCACGCTCCGCGACCACAGAACATTTCCGCCGCCAGGACGGCTCGTCGACCTTGGCGGCCATCGCTTGCATCTTCTGGAGTCCGGCCCCGCCAATTCCGGTGCAACGATCCTTCTCGAAGCCGGGCTCATGTCGACCGTGCTGAGTTGGACCGATCTCCAGTGCCAACTCTCCCGAAATCATCGCGTCGTCAGCTACGACCGCGCCGGCCTCGGCTGGAGCGACCTGGGCCCCATGCCGCGCACCTCCGGCCGCATGGTCGACGAGTTGCACACCCTGCTTCGGCGTGCATCCCTCGCCCCACCTTACGTTCTCGTCGGACACTCCTTCGGCGGACTCACGATGCCGCTCTTTGCCGCTCGTTTCCCGAACGAAGTCGCCGGCATGATCCTCGTCGATCCGGTCGTGTCTGCGGAATGGAATCCTCCCTCCGACCACGATCGCAAGCAAACGCACATCGGCGCTGTCATCTGCCGCCGCAGTGCGTCTCTTTCTCGCATCGGCTTGCTTCGCTTTGTCGCTTTTTTGCTTACTACCCGTGCAAAGAACTTAGCAGCTCGTTTAGTTCGGCTAATCAGCCGCGGTTCACCTGCAGAGTCCGGCACCGTCTCCAGCCCCTGGTTCTCCGCCCTGCCCGAGGCCGAACGGAAAATGGCCGGTGTTTTCTGGACTCAACCCAAATTCGCACTCACCATCGCCAGCCAACTCGAAAATCTGCCTGCTAACGCGGCGCGCCTCGCTGCGCTGAATCACATTCCGGAACATCCGGTCGTAATCCTCTCGGCCCGCACCGCTGCGGAACATCGCCGCAAGGAACACGCCGCCATGGCTGCCCGCTGGCCCCACGGCACACACATCGTCGCCGAAAAGAGCAATCACTGGATTATGCAGGAACAGCCGGAACTCGTAATCCGAGCTATTGAAACAGTCTTAGCGAAGAGCAAACACCCTCAGGCCGCAGCGGCCGTGGCTGGACTCCAAAGCGGCCCACGTGCACGCTAATACCGCCAATTCGACACCATGCGGGGCAAACACTTCAGCTTACGCCTCCGCGCTCTGCGCGAGCTTTCCTAATTCCTTCATTTTTTGGTCATGCACGTTCACCGACGCCGCGCCCACATTCTCTTCCAGATGCGCCACGCCCGAAGTTCCCGGAATCGGCAACATCCCTGGCGAACGCCATAACAGCCAGGCCAATGCCAACTGCGACGTGGTAATTCCAAGTTCCTTCGCCGTGCGCGCCAGCGCCCCACCCGCCTCCGCTAATTCCCCCGCGCCTAGCGGAAACCACGGAATAAACCCGATACTGTTGGCCTCGCAATACTCCAGCACATCGTCCGCCGCGCGATCCGCCACGCTGTAGCGGTTCTGCACACTCACAATCTCCGCGATACTCTGCGCGTGTTTGATTTGCTCGACATTTACTTCCGACAGCCCGATATGCTTGATCTTTCCTTCGTTCTGCAAATCCGCCAACGTCCCGATTTGATCCTCGGCCGGCACTCCGGGATCGATGCGATGCAACTGATATACATCAATCCGCTCGAGTTTCAGGCGCTTCAGGCTTCCCTCGCACGCTTCGCGTAAATGCTCCGGCCGACCGTTCATCACCCACTTACCCGGCCCGGGCCGGTCAAACCCCGCCTTCGTCGCGATCACCAGATTCGCTGGGTACGGATGCAGCGCCTCTGCGATGAGCCGTTCGCTCACTTCCGGTCCGTAGGAATCCGCCGTGTCGATCAAATCGATGCCTAACTCTACCGCCCGACGCAACACGCGGATCGCTTCGTCATGATCCTTGGGCTCTCCCCACACGCCATCGCCGGTGATGCGCATCGCGCCAAACCCGAGCCGGTTCACCGTCAAATCCTCGCCGATCGTGAACGTCCCGCTAGCCGCCGCGCTCAACTCTGCTTGCCTCACGCTTGCTCCCGCCACCTTGTTCGCCATGTCTTTCCTCCCGGTCTCGCTTGGGCCGCTTTCATTCGATGCTGTTCCCGCAATTCCGGCACTCCTGTCGCTAGTCGACCGGCCGCACTCAATCAATCCCCAGCCGCCGTTGCATCTCTTCGAGGGTGTATCCTTTCGTTTCCGGATAGACAAACAGCACAACGAAAAACTGCAGCGCCATGCATCCCGCGAACACCACAAACGGCAACCCACGCGAGTGCACGAACATCACCGGAAAAATCCACGACACCACCGCATTCATAATCCAGTGCGAAGAACTTCCGATGCTTTGCCCTTCTGCCCGCACGCGGTTCGGAAATACCTCCCCGATATACACCCAGATCACTGCGCCTTGCGAAATCGCGAAAAAGCCAATATAGGCAATCAGGATCCATAGCAGCGCACCTTGATGGCTGCCCGTAAGGAACACCATCGCCAAACCCGAGAGGCAACCGACCAATCCGACCGACCCAATCAGCAGCAACGTCTTGCGTCCCAACTTGTCGATCACGGTCATCGCCAACAGCGTCGCCACTAGGTTCATTGCGCCAACCGCTACCGGTCCCAACTCGCCGGAAACTTTGCTAAATCCCGCAGCGTTAAAAATGTCGTTGAGGTAATACAGGATCGCGTTGATTCCTGCGAGCTGATTGAACATCCCGATCGTAATCGCCAGGAAAATTGGCAGCCGGTATCTTGAGCCCCAGACCGATTCGGCCTTCGCGGAGCGTTCCAGGTGAATCGACGCCACGATCTCGCGCAATTCCGCTTCGGCGTTCTCCGCCCCCATCAATTCCAGGACTGATCGCGCCTCGTCTACGCGATTCTGCGTCGCCAGCCACCGGGGGCTTCGTGGAATGAAGAACAACATCAGGAGGAAAAGCGCCGCGGGCACTGCGGCGACTCCAAACATCCAGCGCCAATCATTCGCGCCTAGCCCGAGTTCCGCGATACGGTAATTCGAAAAGTACGCGAGCAGAATCCCAATCACAATGTTGATTTGAAACAGTCCCACGAGCCGGCCCCGGGACTTCGCCGGCGCCAGCTCCGCGATATAGACCGGTCCCAGCACGGACGAACCGCCAATGCCCAGTCCGCCTAAAAATCTCGCCGCTACCAGCACCGGCCAACTAAGCGCCAGAGCGCATCCCAACGCCGAAAGCACATAGAACACCGCCAGGATCCGCAGAATTTCCCGGCTGCCAAATTTCTGTCCCAGCACGCCCGCCGTCATCGCGCCGAGCACCGTGCCCCAGAGGGCGATCGAAACGGTCAACCCAAGACTTGCCGGCGTCAGCGTGAACACTTCGGTTAGTTGATGCGTCGTGCCGGCAATCACTGCCGTGTCGAACCCGAACAGCAGTCCGCCCAGCGCACCCACCACCGTCGCTTTCGCCAGGTTCGCGTTCACACCACTCCGTTCAATACCAACCCGCTTGGCTATTCACCGCTCCCCAAGAACACACCCATTCCCCGGTAGTAATACCAATCGTCCGCCTTCGACGACATCTCGTACGGCGAATGCATCGAGAGTAGCGGCACGCCCCAGTCGATCACTTCCATATCCTCACGCGACATGAACCCGCCAATCGTTCCACCGCCGCCCGTGTCCACTTTGTACGTGTGCGTCTGCCACGGAATCCCGTGCTTATCCAGAAGGCCGCGAATCTTCGCCGTAAACTCCGACGGCGCATCGAAACCCTCGCCGTACAACTTGATCGTCACGCCGTAGCCCAATCGCGCTGCGTTCGTCCCCTCTTGTAAACCCGGGAAGAGCGGATCAATCGCGTCATTCGTATCCGCGGAAATGACTTCCGCGTTGTGTAACGCCCGCCGGAGGTCCAAGTCGTTGTAAGCACTCCCTCGCTGCGCACCAATCAACCGCGCAAACGTCGAACTCAAGAATTGCGAACCCGCGCCGGTATTGTTCACCGAGCCCACCTCTTCGAAATTCGAAAGATACGCAAGCGCCGTTCGCTTCGGTGTGCCCTTCAAATCGATGATCGCCCGCGCGGCGCAAAACGAAGACAATCTGTCGTCCTGCCCATATGCCCCAATCAGCCCGCGGTCCACACCCACATCAGCGGGATGATCCGCCGGCACCAGCGACAGCTCAGCACTCACTAAATCCTCTTCCTGGATCTTGTACGTTGCCGTTAGCTGCTTGGTCACCTCTACGGCGACGGATTCCTTTTCCCCCGGAATACTCCCGATCACCGGGTCCATTTCTTCGCCCTGCAACACGTTCGTATACGTCCGGCTGCGCAACTCGGCATCCGAGTGGGGCGCGCTGTCTGGAATCACGAACACCGGCTCGCCCGCATTCAGCCCAATCGTAACGTCAATCGTCCGTCCATCGGACGTGTCGATACGGCCCACCAGCGCCAGCGGCAAGTTCGACCATTGATACTTTTTTAGCCCGCCGTAGTATTTCGTCTTAAACAGCGCGAATCCTCCCGCCGGATAGATCGGCCGCCCCTTCAATTCAATGTGCGGACTATCCTGATGCGTGCCCACCACTCGGGTGCCATCCACCATGGGCTCGCTTCCAATCACCGCCAGGATCACACTGCGGTCGCGGTTGGACACGATAAGCCGCGCTCCCGCTTTTACCTGCTCGGGCTTCGTAAACTCCGCAAACCCCGCGGCCTTCGCGCGACGAATCACTTCGCGGTTCGAACCCAGCGCCGACCGCGCCACATCCAGGTACTTCTTCACGTCCTCGGCAAACTCCATCGCCTGCGTTTTTTCCGCCGCAGATAACAATAGCCACGCCGACTTCTTCTTCCCCCACGCGTCGCCTTCATCCTGCGCCCGCGCTGCCCTTGCGAAGCCACTCACGAGTACAGCCCCGAATACACCACCTAAGACCAACGCCGAAAACATTCCCCACGTGTTTTTCGCCATCCCACCCTCCCGCACACAAACACACCAAGTCATTCCGCGCGATTCCAGCTGATCCTTCCCATTTTTTGCGACAATCGGAACACGCCCGCTTCGACAGAACCACAACTCCTGCGCCACAACCCTTACTGCGACGGTTGCCCGCAATCTAATGCGCTCTTAACGCTGCTAGCCTTCTCGACCGCTCCGCCCTCCCGCGCCATACAAGAGGCGAAGCATCATGGCATGACTCGCGCAGCCCATCGAGCCACGCGAGCGCCGTGTCCTCCCACTCACACCCCGCTTACTTCTTTACGCTCACAGCTCCCGCATCCACTTCATACCCTTCATCCTTCGCCGTCTGCAGCGCCGCCGAACGCAGTTTTGCTTCGTCCGCATCCTTCCCTTCCTTGCAGTGGCGCCGGATCACTTCCTCACCACTCTCGATCCGTACCAGCCAACTCTTCTTCCCTTCGTCCCAGGAAACTCCCACGCGATCCGCCCGCATTACCGGCATAATTCCTCCTCACCGCTCCGTTTTACGAGCCCCTCACAAGTGCCCAAATTCGTCGCCATTCTATGTCAATCGCCACTCCAATTTGAATCCCTATCCGGCCCGTCCAGCAAATCCGCGGCCATCTCTTTCCCAGCTCACTTCCTGACTTCTTCCTTCGGCTCTCCCACCACCACGGGGTTCGTAAACAGCACCGCGTTCGGGATCACGATCCGCGTGTCCTTATGTGTCGCCACCACGGTCGCCCGGGTCTGAATGTCTTCGACGCGACCTTCCAAACCGGTCACGTTGATCCAATCCCCTATCGCGAACGGCTCCTGCAACAAGATCAAAATTCCCGCCAAAAAGTTCTGCAAAATATTCTGAAACGCAAACCCAATCGCTACGCTGCCGATGCCCAGCATCTTGATCAGGTCCGCGGCGTGAAACGACGGCGCTATCGCCGAAATCGCAGTCAGAAATCCCAACACGACGACCGTGAGCTGCGCCAGTTGTCCCAGCAAAATCCCGAGATTCCGGTGATGACTCCGTTGAATGCTGATCCGCCGTACCAGTGAGCGTGCTAGCCTGGCGATCAACAGAAAAACAATAAAGATAACCAGCGCCAAAACCAGGTTCGGTAGCAGCGCGATCGCCGCGTCCACCATCCGATCCCAGCTCCGCCAGGCATTCGACAGGTCTATCTTCACCGGCGCGGCCGGATCTGTAAGTAGGTACACCATTCCGCTCGACACTTAGATGCTCACCGGAAGAAAAGGGCAGCGGAGCCGATGCCGACAAGTTTTTCCCGTGGAAAGAATCAGATTCGACGAGCCGAAGGTACCGCGTTTAAGTGATTAGCAACTCAGCTGTAGTGCTCCACTGCCCAACCTCAGTGCCCGCCGCCGCTCAGGTTCTGCACAATCTCGCTCACAAACTTCTTGGCATCCCCAAAGAGCATCAGCGTATGGTCCAGGTAGTACAGCGGATTATCAATTCCCGCAAAGCCCGCCGCCATCGAACGCTTGATCACCATCACCGTGCGCGCCTTGTCCACGTCAATGATCGGCATTCCATAAATTGGGCTGCTTTGGTCGGTACGCGCCGCTGGATTCGTCACATCATTCGCACCGATAATCAGCGCCACGTCCGTCTGCGGCAGGTCGCCGTTGATCTGATCCATCTCCATCAACTTGTCGTAAGGAATATCGGCCTCCGCCAGCAGCACGTTCATGTGCCCCGGCATGCGCCCCGCAACGGGATGGATCCCGAACCGCACGTCGATGCCTTTCTTGGTCAGAATGTCGTATAGCTCGCGCACCTTATGCTGCGCCTGCGCCACGGCCATACCGTAACCCGGCACAATCACCACTTTGTTCGCGGAAGCCAGAATCGAAGCTGCGTCTTCCGGCGTGGCGCTCTTCACCACCCGCTCTTCTTTCGTCCCCGCCGCCTTAACCTGCACCTGCCCGAACGCTCCGAACAACACGTTCGTAAACGACCGGTTCATCGCCTTGCACATGATCACCGACAGAATGAACCCCGAGGCGCCGTCCAACGCCCCCGCCACTACTAGCACTTTGCTCTGCAACACAAAACCCAGCAGCGAAGCGGAAAATCCAGCATACGAGTTCAACAACGAAATTACCGTCGGCATGTCCGCGCCGCCAATCGGTGTGACCAGCATGACTCCAAAAATCAGCGCCACGCCGACCATAATCGGGAAAAGAAAAGTCTTCTCAGGATGCAAAACCAACGCGATGATGAGAATCACCGCGGCTGCCAAAACCGACAGACTCACATAGTTCTGCCCTTTGTAGACGATCGGTCGCTGCGGAATCCATTTTAGTTCCTGCAGTTTGCCCGCGGCGATCAAGCTGCCGGTCACGGTCAACGACCCGATCACCACTTCCAGCCCAATCTCCGCCATTTCGAACTTGCCCACATTTGGGGCCGCCACGTAGTACTCCGCAATACCAACCAACGCTGCTGAAAGCGCGCCAAACGCGTGGCTCAACGCGGTCCGCTGCGGCACCGCGGTCATCTTGACCATGCCCAACGGCAGGCCCACGCCTGCACCAATGATCAACGCGATGATGATCCACTTGTGCTCGGTAACCCGCGCGTCGAACATCGTCGCGACCACCGCGATCGCCGAAGCGATTTCGCCGATCAGCACTCCTCGCATAGCCGTAACCGGCGAACTCAGCCACTTGATGGAAAGGATGAATCCGATTGCCGCAATGATGTAGGTAAAGTCGATGAGCATCAGCACTTGATCGGGAGTCATTACTTTTTCGCCTTCCCGGTCTTGAACATGCTCAACATCCGATCGGTGATCACGAAGCCGCCCACCATGTTGCTGAAGGACGCTGCCACCGCGATCAGGCCCAGAGTGGTGGATAGCCTCGTCTCGTGTTGACCCGCGATAATGATCGCTGCCACCACCACGATCGCGTCCAACGCATTCGTCAACGACATCAGCGGCGTGTGCAGCAGCGGCGAAACGCGCTTGATCAACTCAAACCCCAGAAACGCCGCCAGGATGAACACAAACAGACTCGATATGAAATCAGCCGGCATCCATTCCTCCTTAAGATTTCGCCGCTAAGGCCGGGAGCTTATAAATCTCGCGCAGCCGCGCGTTGACGATCTCGCCGTTCTGCGTTACCAGCGTTTCGCGCATGATCTCGTCCTGCGGATTGAGTTGCAGCTTCCCTTCTTTCACCATGTACACCAGGAACGTCGCCAGATTTCGCGCATACATCTGGCTGGCGTGATACGGCACGGTACTCGCCAGGTTGATCGTTCCATCGATGGTCACGCCGTGCTCCACGATGGTGTGCTCGGCCTGCGTCAACTCGCAATTTCCGCCGCGCTCCGCCGCCAGGTCTACAATCACCGACCCCGGCGCCATGTTGGCCACCATCTCTTTCGTCACCAAAATCGGCGACTTCTTGCCCGGAATGACCGCCGCGGTGATCACCACGTCGCTTTCCCCTACGACTCTCCCCAGCAACTCCCGCTGCTTCCGGTAAAACTCTTCGCCCTGCGCCGTCGCATAACCTCGCGCGTCCTGCGCGTTGCTCGCCTCAATCGGCAATTCCACGAACCGCCCGCCGAGACTCTGCACCTGCTCTTTCACCACCGGCCGCAAGTCATAGGCCGAGACCACGGCGCCCAGTCGCTTCGCCGTTGCAATCGCCTGCAAGCCCGCTACGCCGCACCCGATGATAAACACCCGGCTCGGCATGATCGTTCCCGCCGCCGTCGTCAACATCGGAAAAATCCGCGGCAACTTGTCTGCTGCGAGCAACACCGCTTTGTACCCGCAGATCGTTCCCATCGAAGAGAGCGCGTCCATGCTCTGCGCTCGCGTCGTTCGGGGCATCAACTCCACCGAAAACGCCATCACTCCCTTCGCCGCAATCTCCTGTACCGTCTCCAACGATCCCAGCGGCCGCAAAAATCCAATCAGCGCTTGCCCCGAACGATACAGCGCCAAATCCGCTTTCCCCGTCCGATCGTTTGATCCATAGCACAACACCTGCAGCACAATATCCGCCGTCCCAAACACATCCGCGCGGCTCGCCACGATCTTTGCGCCCTTCGCCGTGTATTCTGCATCCAGGTAACCCGCCGCTGCCCCCGCGCCAGCTTCGACTATCACTTCCAGCCCGGCCTTTGTCAGCAGGGGAACTGCCGCCGGCACCGTCGCGACGCGCCGCTCTCCCGGAAAACTCTCACGTGGCACACCAACAATCATGAAGGCTCCTCCGCTATTGCAAGCTCGACTGCCCCGTCACTTCCTAAATCAGCGCCCCTCGTCCTGCACCCTGCCACCAACTCGCTCTCGCGAACAGCACTCCTTTGGACCACCCGGCGACCTATTCGGTTTCCGCTTCTTTCCCCGGCACGAAATACACCTCCTCAAACGTCGAGCCCTTCTGCCAGCCCGCTCGCTCCAAAATCCCTTGCCCGTTTTCGCACATACTGGGATGTCCGCACAGATACCCCGTCGTGTTCTCCGGTTTCAAATCCCATTCGCCGATGTACATTCGCAGCAAATCATCCACTCTTCCTGTCTGGCCCTTCCACGCGGCGTCCTCCCATGGCCGGCTGATTGTCGCCACGTATTTGAACCACGGCACCTCGGCTGCGGTCTGCTCCAGCTCTTCCCGGTAGCCAAACTCCCACGAGCGGCTGCCTCCTTGCAGGCAATAAAACTTGTGCGGCCCCGGCATCGGATCCCCGCCATTCTTCCAATCCTGGTACAGCGTGCGCACATAGCTCACGAAGGGAGCAATGCCCGTTACCGTTGCCAGCAGCAAATGATTGGTTCTGCCGCTCCGCAGGTCAATCGTGAACCGCCCTTTCGAGATTTTCCGGCAGAGCATTGAGTCGCCCGCTTGCAGCTTGTATAGCTTAGGCGACAACTCCCCGTGCGGCACTAATTCGATGAAAAACTCCAGTTCTTCTTCGTAGGGCGAAGAGACCATCGAGTACGCCCGCTCAATCCGTTTCCCTTCGTGTTCCACTCCGAGCGTGGCATATTGCCCCGCCTTGAACGAAAACGGCCCGCCCGGATCCACGCGGATGAGCCACAAATCCTTTGACAAATCCCGGCGTTCCAGAATGCGCGCCCTGTAGTGCCTCTCCGCGGGCAGAGCCATGCTTAGGTTTCTCCATCCCACACGCGCACGCCACTGGCGGGTTCGCAAAGCGTCCAGGCACAACCGCCCCTTCGTCCCGTTTTGGCAAGAGCAATTCCGATCCTCTCAACCGCCCGGCAAACGCGAGCATTTTCGCCGCTCTGGCCCGGCTTCTTTTCGTGGATGGGGAGCTCTGAAGGTGGCATCCGTGTTGGGACCTCTACCCGGAGAGCCCAACGCGCGGCATTGTACCATTGCGCAGCCGCTGCCAACGAAGCGTAAATTATCCCGGCCCGTGCCTCTCGACCTCGGCAGACAGTCTGGCCCGCTCGTTTTTCGCTCTCTCGTTTCACCGTGCGCCAGTGTCGCCGCGCCATCCGCGCCTAACAGTGACTTGTATTGCAGCGCTGTGTGATGCCCGCTACCGCCGCTTCTTACTTGCCTTGCGCACGCAAATTCCGCTCCAGCCTCGGCGCCTCCACGTTGGTGTTTGCACAGCACTCCATCCTCCGTTTCTTGACGCAAGAACCCGGCTTCGTTACTTTCAAAGGATGCGCCGCGCGGCTTTCCGTTGAGCCGTGGCGCCCTGTGCCATCGCACGCGACGGCGCGGAACAAGACATGGCATCGATACCCCTGAGCGGGAGAGGCTAGTGGCCAACGCCATCATCACCCTGACAACCGACTACGGCACCGACGACCATCTGGTAGGAACTCTCAAAGGCGTCATCCTCAAAATCAATCCCGATGTCACCATCGTGGATATCACCCACAAAGTCACGCCTTTTGATCTCCTCGACGGCGCCCTGACCATCGGTTCCGCCTACTCGTACTTTCCTCCTAAGACGATTCACGTCGTCGTTGTGGATCCCGGAGTGGGCACCGATCGCCGGCCCTTACTGGTCAGCGGCCAAAATCAATATTTTATCGCTCCCGATAACGGCGTCCTTTCCGTCATCTATGAACGCGAGCAGAATGTTGTCGTCCGCCACGCCAACGCCGAACACTATTACTTGCAGCCGCTGAGCAATACCTTTCACGGACGAGACGTGTTTGCTCCCGTCGCCGCCTGGCTCTCCAAAGGCTTCCAAACCGCGGGCATGGGCGAAGAAATCAGCGACTACAAAAAGTTCGCTTTGCCCAAACCGAAAGCCTGGGACGGCGGCACCAAAGGCGCCGGGCTTAAGGGCGTTGTTCTTCGCGTGGATTCCTTTGGCAACCTCATTACCAATTTCCGCGAACCGGATATGGAAGGCGCCGCCTCGGACGGTGGTCTGATTCAAATGGAGACCGGAACCCACGAGGTCACCCATCTGGTGGATACCTTTGCCAAAGGCAAAGCGGGAGTGCCCATCGCTTACTTTGGTTCCAGCGGTTATCTCGAAATCGCCGTGAACAAGGGAAACGCTTCGAAAACTCTCGGAGTCGGTCGCGGCGCGGCCGTTTTCCTCGCCAAGAAGTAGTCTGCTGCCAGACGAAAATTCCTCGCGACCGTGGACACAACTCCGGTGTTTAGCCGCCATTACAGCAGCGGTTTCTCTCCGCAAGGCTACGATCTTTGGGCCACAAATATTTTCTAGGCAGTGGCCGCGGCCAGTTGCTTCCGCCTATGCCAATAGCCCAACGCCGCGAACAGTAGTACCGCGGGGACGCCGGTAAGCCCACAAGCGATAAAGAAAATCGCATACGCATGAATCAGGCCGTGCGTGTGGCTCAAGCTTTCGACCGTGGCGCCGGAAAATCCTTTCAAGATTTTCCCGAGCCAGGCATACGTTGAGCTCAGCAGCGCATACTGCGTCGCGGTATATCCCACATTGGTGAGGCTCGACATGTACGCGACCAGCACCACCCCGGCAAAGCTGAGGCTGAAGTTGTCACCGACCATCACCAGAGCGAAGACGGGAATGCTGCTGCCCGCCAGGGCGAGAGTCGCATACGCGGCAGTCGCGGCTGCCTGCAGGACACCTCCGATGATCAGCGCGCGCATGTAGCCCAGCTTCAGCGAGCAGAATCCGCCCGCGGCGATACCTGCGAATGTGGCGATGAGTCCGATCGAGCCGCGGACTGCTCCCACCGTTTGCTTCGTAAGGCCGAGGTCGTGGTAGTAAGGATTTGCCATCGGGGCCATGACGAAGTCCGGCACCCGGTACAGGCTGATTGCCGCTAACATCACCAGCGCGAGCCAGCCATGCGCGCGGAAAAAAGCAAGGAACGGTCCGACCACCGCGTCGAAGAAACCGCGTGGCGTCCAAAGCGCCGCTTCGCGCCCTCGCTCATGCACCACCTCATTCACGCGCTCCGGTTCCTTCGCAAACCACGTCGCGATGATGCCCAGAGCCATGCCTACGCCGTAGATGCCATAGGACATCCGCCAACCTACGGACGCCGCCACGATCAGGATCAGGGAATCCGTGGTCAGGAGCGCCAAACGGTAGCTGAATTGATAGGCCGACGCGAGGAGGCCCTGTTCGTCTCCGTCGTCCGCGGATTCGATTCGCCAGGCATCCACTACGATGTCCTGCGTCGATGAGGCGAACGCCACGACGAGCGCCAGAGCGCCCAACCTGCCCAGCCCCCCTTTCGTGCCGGCCCCGCCCATGGCGCAGAGCGCCAGCCCGACCATGATCTGCGAAAACATCATCCAGCCGCGCCGATGGCCAAGCCTCTTAAACAACGGTAAGTCGGTGCGGTCCATCAACGGCGCCCAGAGAAATTTCAGCGAATACGCAATGCCCACCCAGGAAAGAAATCCGATGGCCGTCAGCGAGGTATGTTCGTCGCGCAACCAATAGCCGAACGTGTTCCCGACCAGATAAAAGGGCAGGCCTGAAGAAAATCCGAGCAAAAGCATCGTTAGGGTTTTGGGCCGCAGGTAATCGGCCAGCCGGCGCTTGTGGGGACTCACGCGCTCATTGTCTCTGCGAACTTCGCGGAACTCAACGCTTGTGCTACCGAGCTTTGTCCACCCTGACACTCTACCGAACGACAGCGATCATTCTGAACCAGCACACCCCCGTGGCCCGGTCGGGTCTGACCGACGGCGATATAAGCAGAAAAAGTCTGGAAACGTCGCGAACCAGTTACGCTCAGGAATCCGAGCCCACGGCTCGCCGGCTGGCGGTCTTCTCCGCACCCACCGTAGTTTCGGCATCCCGCGCCGGCTCAGCTACGCGCTCCGCCGCCGGACTCACTCGCTGAATCTTCACCCGCGCCACCCGCCGCCCATCCATCTCCACGACCGTGAACCGGAATCCTCCGTATTCAAAGTTCTCGCCGCCCTTCGGAATAAATCCCAACTGGTCCAGCACGAATCCCCCGACCGTTGCATACGCTGGATCTTCGGGCAAGGTAATGTTGTACTGCGCATCCAGGTCGCGTACATTTAACGCCGCATCGAAAATCACGGCGCCATCCGCCAGCGTTAGCGGACGCTCAATCACATCGAACTCATCGTGAATCTCGCCCACCACCTGCTCCATGATGTCTTCTAGCGTCGCCAGCCCTAGAATGCTGCCGAACTCATCCACCACCATGGCCATTCCGATGTGTCGGCTCCGCAACTCCTGCAACAGCTCGCTCACCGGTTTGGTTTCCGGCACGATCAGAATTTCGCGCAGGACTCTCCGCAAATCGAAACTCGGTGGCGGCAAATTTTCTTCCAGCCGCCGCTCGCGGTCCAACAAGATCCAGATCATGTCCTTGATGTGTACGAAGCCCAGAATGTAATCGCCCGATCCGCGATACACAGGAATTCGCGATCGCTGCGACGTCGCAAACACCCGCATCACTTCATCCAGGGTCGCCTCCACCGGAAGCGTGTGCATATCCGGTCGCGGAACCATAATCTCCCGAACTTGCACTTGGCCCAATTCGATTGCGCTAACTATGAATTTCTCTTCGCCGGGTGCCAGCAAGCCGCGTTCGCGGGCTTGCTGAATTTGAATCTGCAATTCTTCCGTCGAGTGCACTACGCCATGACCCGAGGGCGACGCCACTCCTAGCAACTTCACAATCATTCCGGAGATTCCGTCCAGCGAGTCTATCGCCAAGCGAAACGTGTTGAGGAACCACTGAAACGGCAGCGCAATCATCAACGCCACGCGCTCCGCGCGTGCCAGGCTCACGGTCTTCGGCACGAGTTCGCCGATCACCACGTGCATCGCGCTGAGCAGCGCAAACGCCGCGGCTAATGCCGCCGCATGCGCAATGAACAGTGTTTTTGTCCCTGGCGTTCCGTGCCAGATCTGTTGAAATGCGTACGCCAGCGTCGACTCGCCCAAAGCACCGATCGCCAGGCTGGTCAGCGTAATGCCCACCTGCACACCGGAAACCACTCGATGCAAGTCTCCGAGCAATCGCTCGACCACGCGCGCGCGCAGGTCGCCCTTAACCACCAGCTGCCGCACGCGCGACAGTCGCACCGCCACGAGTGAGAACTCCGCCGCGGCAAAAAATCCGTTCAGCGCCACCAATGCCAGCACTCCGATTAATCGGACTGCAACCATAAGTTTTTAGCTGGGAACCTCTATCGGCATTCTAGCAGCACGACCACCCCACTGCGTTTGCGTCTCGGTTAGCTGTGCCGTTGCACGTATCGCCGTTCTTGGAGAGCGGCAGCTCATTACTTTATTTCTAAATGACTTATTTTCGCTGGGCGAAGAGAATGTGCCACCGACGGCGCTCTTTTTCGCGCCTATTACCGCTCTTGTAGGGGCGATCCTCGTGCGCACGGTGTGAGCAGCACCACAAATCATCGTGCGCGGCTCGATGCACCGAACTGCACAAAATGCGATCTTCAGCTTCACGCCCGGGTAATCGTCACAAACACGTCTTCCCCGCTCAACGCCAGCTTCACTCCCCCATTCGGCGTGGCACTCTTCTCCAATTTTTCCGCCAGCAACTCATTCCGTAAAAAACCTTCGTGCGCCGTGATCGCTTCGCTAATCCGCTCCGATGCCGAATACGTCACCACGATCCGGTCCGAAATATCCAAATCCAAAACCTTGCGCTGATCCTGCAACAGACGATTGAAATCCCGCGCCAACCCTTCCTGCAAAAGCTCCGGCGTCAATGTCATATCCAGCGCCAGGAATGTCCGCTGTTCCAGCATGGACTTCAAATTCTCCGGCCCTTCGAACGAAACGACGATCTCGTCGTGCGCGATCTCAAACGGCTGATCCGCCACATGCAACGTAAACACACTGCCCTTAAAAACCTCCGCCGAATCCGCCGCCTCCAAAGCCTGGCCGATTTCCTTCAGATATCTTCCCGCCCGCGGCCCAATCTTCTTTGTATCCGCCTTCAGCCGCACTTTCACCAGCGTCCTTTCGTCGTCTACCAAAACCAGCTTCTTGATGTTTGCCTCTTCCAAGATCTGCGCCGCATACTCGCCGTTCTCCAGCACCTTCCGGTCCGCGGCATCCTTCGGCCGCACGTACAACGTGCTTAACGGCTGCCTAATCTTCACTTTGCTCTGGGTCCGCAAACTCAGCGCCAGATTCTTGATGCGAATCACCACATCAATGTTCTGTTCCAGCGCCTCATCACTTCGCGCCGCCTCCACCTGCGGATACTCCGTCAAATGCACTGACTCCGGCGCGCTCGCATTCACCGACCGCACCAAATTCTGATAAATGTCCTCCGTAAAAAAGGGCAGCGCCGGCGCTAACACTCGGGTCACCGTGGTCAGCACCTTGTACAACGTTTGATACGCATCCGCTTCGCTTTTCCAGAACCGCCGCCGTGACCGTCGCAAGTACCAGTTCGAAAACTCTTCGTCAAAGACCTGGAACGCCTCAATGAGCCGGAAGTTCTCATAATTCTGAAAGGCGCGGTTCGCTTCCGCCACAAGTCGCTGCAACCGGCTCAGGACCCAGCGATCCAATTCGTTCGTCACCGGCACTTCCGCCCCGCCCGGTTTCCAGTCGTCCGCTCCCGCGTACATCACAAAGAAGCTGTAACAATTCCAGAAGGTCAGTAGCTTTCGCCGTGCTTCGCCGTCAATCGTCTGCGCCACATTTCCGGTCGGCTTCAAGTCCGGAAAATTCAGGTTTTGCGCCGTTTTTTGCTCCGTGTAGATGTACCGCATCACTTCCGCACCCAACGCCTCGGCCGCTTCGTCAAATGCAATCGCGTTGCCTTTCGATTTGTGCATCTCATCGCCGCGCGCATCCCGCACCAACGCGTGGCCCAGCAGCGCTTTGAACGGCGCCGTATCCGCCAACATCGCACTCATCGCCAGCATCGAGTAAAACCAGTTGCGGAACTGTCCTGGAAAACTTTCGAGCACCAAATCCGCGGGAAACCATTTCTCCCAATACGCGCGGTCCGTCGAATAGCGCATCGTGCTGAACGGCACAATCCCCGCATCCAGCCACGGATTTCCTACATCCTCGATTCGCGACGCCCGTCCGCCGCACTTCTCGCAGCGAATCTTCACCGCATCAATGAACGGCCGGTGCGGCGAATTGCCCTCGAACACATCCCAGCCTTCGACGGCTTTTTCTTTCAACTCTTCCTTTCCACCGATCACCTGAAACGCACTGCACTGTTCGCACACCCAAATCGGCAGCGCCAATCCCCAGAAACGCTTCTTCGAGATCATCCAGTCCGTCATGTTGCGCAGCCAGTCTTGCTCGCGCGCCTCGCCGTCCGGCGGAATCCATTTGATCGTCGGCACCACGCGCTGAATCCGGTCGCGCCAGTCCATGCGAATGAACCATTCATCCACCGGTCGGAACATCAACTCTTCCTTGCAGCGCCAGCAGTGCGGGTACACGTGCGGATACTTCTCGCGGGCGACTAAAAACCCTTTGGCTTTTAATTCCGCCACGATATCGTCGGCGACGTCCTTCGCGTTTCGTCCCGTGAATTGCCCGAATCCATCAATGAACACCGAGCTGTCATCCAGGGGAGCAACGAACGGCAAACCGTTTTCGTGCCCCAACTGCTGGTCTTCTGCGCCGCAACCTGGCGCGATGTGCACCAACCCGGTGCCTTCCGCTTCGCTGATCTCTTTCCAGGCAATCACGCGATGCGCTTCGGCAGGCTTCTTCCCGCCGCTCTTATCGCCGTACGGAAAGACGCCGCCCGGCGTCTGCTGCGCCGGCAACTCGTCAAACGGCCCCCCATAGGTCAGCCCGAGCAAATCCTTGCCCGGAAGTTCCTCAATAACTTCGACGCCGCCGCTGCCCTTCAAAATCGTTCGAATCGAAGGCAGCTTGTGTGTCTCGTGCTTCCCTTCTACTTGCAAATCCTGCACGCGGTCTTTCTCGAAATTCCCTTTCGCCACGTAGTAAAACCAATCGCCGTGCTTGACCTTCAGATAGGTCATCTCCGGATTCACCGCGACCGCCACATTCGAAGTGAGCGTCCAGGGCGTCGTCGTCCAGACCAGCAGCGCCGTCTTCTGCGGCGCGCCTTTCGCATCTTTTAACGGAAACCGCACAAACACCGAGGTGTGCGTCGTAATCCGCCGCCCTTCCGCCACTTCCATCTGCGAAAGCCCCGTCCCGCAGCGCCCACACCAGGGCATGACATCGTGTCCGCGATAGATAAATCCTTCGCGGTGGCACTTCTTTAAGAACGACCAAATCGTGTAGTTGTTCTCGTCCGAAAACGTGAAGTAGCTTCCGCCGTATTCCGCGCTGCCCAGTTTCCGCACAATCTCGCTGGCCCGTGCCGTCTGCGTCAGCCCGCTCGGCAGCGTCACCGTCACGATTCGGTCGCCGTCCGCCAGCGCATCGCGCAATTCCAGCAGCACTTTGGGATCGTCCCAATCGCACCAGTACCCGAGCCGAATTGATTGCTCCGTCTGCCGTGCCGCGTACGTCAGCACGCGCTCCTTGCATGCGCGAACAAACTTCTCAATTCCAAACTCGCGAATGTCCCGCTTCGTGCCGAGCCCCATGCTCTTTTCAACTTCCACTTCCACCCACAAACCCTGACAATCAAAGCCGTTCTGGTACCGCTCTTCGCATCCGCGCATCGCGTTGTAGCGCTGATACATGTCCTTCAGCGTGCGGCCCCACGCGTGGTGCACGCCCATCGGGTTGTTCGCGGTAATCGGCCCATCCAGGAAGGAAAACCGCGCCCCGCCCTTGTTTTTCTCACGCAATTTCTGAAAAATGCGTTTATCGCGCCAAAACTCTAGAATCTCCCGCTCCATCGCAGGGAAATCCGGCACCCGTGGGACTGCTTTGTACATACTCATAGTCGTATCCAGCTAGATTAGCACAGCCCGCCAACGCGCTCGTCCGGCCGCCGAGTGCCGTTTTTCTACCGCACCCTCCGCCTGCTCCCCTCGCATCAAACACTGTGGGTGGCCTTGTTGCGGTCAGTGGAAAGGTCCGCCCATGACCCTAGCATCGCGCGCGGTCTCGTTCACTCTACTCTTCGCGCCTCTGCTCGTTTTCTCCACATTCGCACAAGAGGCGGCACCGCAGAGCGCTGCTACATCGGTAGTGCAGGCGGCACACGAGGCCCGGCAACGCGCTGCTGACTCCACCGCGCACCCGCGGGTCATTACCAACGACGACCTACCCGCACGTCGCCCCACGAGCGGCGCTTCAACCTTTTCTCTTTCATCGCCGCAGGCCGCCAATGCGCAGTTCGCCGAACCGCAAGAAAATGTCGAGCTACAGGCGACTGAGAATCCCGCTTGTTACGATCCCATCGCAGCCCAAGCAATCGCCGCTCAACTGCAAGGCGCGGAAGGCCAGCGCACACAACTCGAGCAGAATCTTGCGCCACAGCAACCCGTAATCTCCGGCAACAACCTCGATCTGCGCTCCTACCAGCCTGGCTATTCCGGCATTTACGTCGGCTCCGCGCCGCTTCAGGAATCGCAGCCCGAAGCCCCGGCGCGCATCGATATCGCCACCGTGGATGAGAAGATCGCCTCGCTGGAGAATTCTTTGCAACTCGCCTGCGACCCTCCGGAAGCCGCCGTTCTCCAGCAAAAGCTCGACACCGTAAACGCTAGCCTGGCTTGGTCTCAGCGCGAGTTGGCCCTCGATCAGGACACCTTCTACTCGAATCCCAACTACTCGCGCGACAGCAAGGGACAAGCCTATCTCGCCACCCAGCAGGAATACATCGCGGCGCTCGTGTCTGAAAAGGAGCGCCTTGTAGGTGAACTTACCGCTCTGCAGAACAGCAGATAGAAAACGACCCAACCCAAAGCTGCCGCTCCATTGCTAAGGAGTGTTCCTTGCTCTCCGGCGAGTTCTCGTAGCCAGTCGGGACCATCAGTCCGGCACCACCAGAACTTTCCCGCGCGCATGCCCCAACTCCAAATACCGCATCGCCTCCGCCGTCTCGCTTAACTTGTACTGCCGGTCCAGCACGGTCTTCATCCTGCCCGCCGCCATCATTTCGCCTAGCTCGATCAAGTCTTTCTGGCGCGGCTTCGCCAGAATCGCCAGCAGCTTCTTTTTTCCGAGTCTCGATAACAGCACTCGTTTGAACGTATGCGCGAGCGGACCTATCATCCAATTGTCCGTGGTTCCTCCCGCGCCGACGTAAACGCCGGCAGGCTTCAGCACGCTCCGCATATCCGCTAGTGACCGGTTTCCCACGCAATCCAATATCACGTCATACCGCGCCGCTTCGGCGGCAAAGTCATCCCGCGTGTAATCGATCACGTGTTGGGCTCCGAGCGCCCGCACCATCTCCCCATTTCGCCCGCTGCAAACGCCGGTTACTTCAGCGCCGTAAGCCTTGGCAATCTGTACTCCAAAGGTCCCTACCCCGCCAGCCGCTCCATTTACTAGGACGCTCTGCCCCGTCCGGACGCGTGCTTTGTCGCGCAGCGCCTGCAGCGCGGTCAGCCCGGCGATGTTTACGCCTGCCGCCTCTTCGAACGGCACATTCTCCCGCTTACGTGCCAATTTCGTTTCGCTCGTGCATATATACTCTGCAAACGCTCCTTGCCCGCCGCCAAACACCGCATCGCCAGGCTTGAACTGCGTCACCCGGCTCCCCACCGCTTCCACTTCGCCCGCAAAATCCGCGCCTATCCGGCGATTTTTTGGGTTTCCGATGCCCAGCATCGCTCGCAACGGATACGGCGTTCCGCGCATGAAATGCCAGTCATACGGATTCAGCGCCGCAGCCCGCACCCTTACTAAGACTTCTTGAGGGTCTGGCGAGGGCTTTGCCATCTCCTCCAGACGCAAGACTTCGGGCCCGCCGTAGCTGTAGTAAACGATTGCCTTCATGCCTTCACTCGCTTCAGACTTTCGCGTCCGATTCCCCTGATCCAAACGCTCCGCAGCGCCCCCGCATCCCTTCCCGGAATTTTTCCCGCTCTTCCGGAGTCATCCGCTCCCAGCGCTCCGCCATGCGGTGCCGCATCCTCGACCGGCCGTGGCCAAACATACCATGCCCTCCAAACAAAACCCGGCACAGCACGAGCAGGCCCAGCCCCTGCCAAAACGTAATGGCTCGCCAGCCAACCAATGTCGGCACCAGCCAGTTCCACAGCAACTTCACCACCTCGCCACCGAGAAACGCGAACAGCGCCATCGCCGCAATCGCCGCCGGCGCCACCCAATACCAGTTCTTTCGCACGTTCATCGTTGCTTACCTCACTTTCGTAAACTCGCTATACGCGCTGCGCAGCCGCTTTCGTAAATGCAGCACCGCGTAATGCTTTCGCGAGAGCAGCGTATTCACACTCGCTCCCGTCTCCTTCGCCATCTCCTTAAAACTCCGTCCTTCGATTTCATGCCCCACGAACACTTCGCGTTGCTCCTCTGGCAATTCGTCCAGCGCCGCTTCCATCTCATCGAGCAACACCTGGCGGAAATATTCCGCCTCTGGTCCCGCGTCCGGGGACGGCAGCAAATCTTCCAACTGCCGTAGCTCGCCTTCGTCCCCCGCCGCGTTGACGTCGCTGAAATTCGCCGGCTTTTTCTTTCGGAACAAATCCGTGATGCGATTCCGCGCCACGCGAAACAACCACGCCGTCACGTGCTCGATCGGCATCAACAACCGGTTCGCTTCCACCAACTCAAAAAACACTTCCTGCAAAATGTCTTCGGCATCACGCGGATCGGCCACTCGCCGGCGAATAAAACTCCGCAGGCGCCCACCCTCCAGCGCCACCGTCCTCTCAATCCGCTGGTCCGCGTCCGCCATCGTCCACATTCGTTTCAGCGCCTCGTCCGTGGCCGGCCATCTATCTACGCAGACGAGCGACGCCCGAAAATATTGTAGAATCACAGCGCCTTCGGTTGCGCCTCCCGCCGCCCTCCTCTACACTGAACCTTCATCTCTGCCGCCGGGAGCTGGCTTGCGGAAACTTGTTCGCCTCCTCATCTGGATTTTCACCGTTCTCCTCGTCGCCGTCGCTTTTACCGCCTGGTATTTTCTCTACCGTCCCCTTCCGCAGCTCGACGGCTCTCTCCAGGTTCCCGGCCTCAAATCGCCAGTCACCGTAGATCGCGACAACTGGGGTGTCCCTCATATCCGCGCCGCTTCGCTCGAAGACGCCGTAGAAGCCCAGGGCTACGTCGTGGCCCAGGACCGCCTCTTCCAGCTCGACCTGCTCCGCCGCGCCTCTCGCGGCCAACTCTCTGAAATCATCGGCCCGCTCACCCTCAAAACCGATGAAACCTTCCGCACCCTCGGCTTCGGCCGCATCGCCGATCGCGAATTCGCCGCCCTCGACAACGACTCCCGCACCCTTCTCTCCGCTTACGCTCGCGGCGTCAACGCCTTCCTCTCCACCCACCAGAACAATCTTCCGCTCGAATTTTCTCTTCTCCATTACCGACCCCAGCCCTGGCAACCCACCGATTCTCTCGTCATCGCCGGTTACATGTACCAAACGCTGACCAGCACTTGGGAACGCGAGCTCGACCGCGCCAAAGTCCAGCAACTCGTCGGCTCGGATCGCGCCAGGGATCTCTACTCCGACGAAGCTGAAATGGATCACTACGTCATCGGCGACCCCGACAATCCCAACGACGGCTGGCACTCTTCTGGTGACGCGAACCAGGACGATGAAAGTGACGACGACGATCAAATGGTCGGCGACTCTGTCATCAAAACCTCCACTGGCCGCACGCAAAATCCCGTGCGCCCGAATCACTCCGCGGCCACTTCGGCTGACTTAACTTCTGCTCTCGCCACCTCCATCAACTCCTACCTCGCCGAATCCCAATCCGACATTCGCGCCGCGCTCGGCTCCAACAACTGGGTCGTCTCTGGCGATTACACCGACTCCGGCAAGCCGCTCCTCGCCAACGACACCCACCTCGAACTCTCCATTCCTCCGACCTGGTACGAACTTCATCTCACTGCCGGCAACTACAACGCCAAAGGTTTCACGCTTCCCGGTGCGCCGCTCATCGTCATCGGCCACAACAACTACATCGCCTGGGGCTTCACCAATAACGGCGCCGACGTCCAGGATCTCTACATCGAAACGTTCAATCCCGCCGCCTCCGATCAATACCAAGTCAACGGCAAATGGCAGCAGGCGCAAATCGTCGACGAAGTCATTCACGTCAAAAATCAATCGGACGTCGACTTCCCCGTCACCATCACGCGCCA
>Ga0335073_10000773_pt1 | contig 41880 bp, 37 predicted proteins | sample Lox_Sample_22_FD_207093 | JGI IMG/M metagenome (GOLD analysis project Ga0335073, IMG submission 207093) | Soil microbial communities from Loxahatchee National Wildlife Refuge, Florida, United States - Lox_Sample_2.2 | ecosystem: Environmental > Terrestrial > Soil > Wetlands | place: USA...
CTCTCCGGGCATGCCTTCGATCAACAGGCCGACCCGCTGGTTGCGCCGCGCGCGTTCGGCCTTGGCCGGGTAAGCGAGCCCCGTGGCGACATCGACGCCACCCTCGGCCGCATCGCAGAACGCGAAGGTCGGCGTGTCGATTGGTATCCCCGCGGCGCTCACCGTGGCGAACTCCGTGAAGACGGCCGATTCGAGTAGCTGCCGCACCGGCATAGGCAACGAGCGGCGGCAATCTGCACTGGTCATTCAGGTCGTGCTCGCGTGTCCACTGGGCACCGTAGCTCGATATTTTGCATTGAATGAACAGCGTGCGCAAATATGAACCAATACTCGTAGCTCTAATATGTGAACGTCGTGCAGGTAGTTGACCTAGGCAAAATGCTGTCTCATAATGGCAAAAAGCTTCAACCGTTTGCGTTTATTTGTGGCGCCGTCAATTCGGCGGTGGACGGGAAAAACAGCCGCCGCTCATCGGCGGTCTTGGGGGAGATCATGCTGGCAAACGTCGTTCCTGGCGTATCGGTTCGATTCGCGTTGATATTCAACACACGGGTCGCGATCGCTTTCGCGGCGATGCTGGGGTGTGCGCACGTCGCATCGGCCCAACAACTCGCCTCGACCGCGACGAGTGCGGCAACCGCGGCGAACTCCTCTTCGGCCCTGACGGAAATCGTCGTCACGGCGGAGAAGCGCTCCGAGAGTCTGCAGGACGTTCCGATCTCCATGGCTGCCCTGAGTGCGGAGCAACTTCGGTTGCGCGGCATCGATAGTGTGGCGAGCCTCATGTTGGGTGACATCCCGTCGGTGAAGGTCGAGCCGTTCGCCGGCAACCAGTCGGTGCTGGAGGTCGGGGTCCGGGGCTTCATCAATTCGAACGGTACCGATGTGACGAACGAGAATCCGGTGCCGACCTACGTCGACGGGGTCTACTACGGCCGCCAGACCTCGATTGCACTCGAGCTCAATGACCTCGAGCGCATGGAGGTGCTGCGCGGGCCCCAGGGCACCTTGTTCGGCAAAAATGCCGAGGGCGGCGCGATACAGCTGATCTCGAAAGAGCCGACCGGGGAGTTCGACGTCGACGCGCGAGCGGAAGGCGGGAATTACGGCTACTGGAAGGGCGTCGTGCACCTCAACCTGCCGCAGATCGGCATCATGTCGGCGAAGATCGATGGGATCTCGACCGGCAATAACGGCTGGACCACCAATCCTGCAGAAAGCCAGGGGCAGTATAACTACGGCGTGACCGACTCGAATGCGGGCAAGCTGACACTGCTCTTCAAGTTCTCCGATGACTTTCGGGTCGAGTACGCGGGCGACTACACGGTCCTGAAGACGAGCGAGGCGTGGAACGCTCAGCTCGCCTACAGCCCCGTGGGCAGTCCGTGGAACTCGGTATGGCCCAATCAACTCTCAACGCCGCTGAGCGAGCCGTGGGACACCTTTCGTCCGCTCGACCCGCAAACCTACTGGGGTAATCGGCTGAACGTCGACTGGTCCCCGACACCAGGCTTTTCCGTCAAGTCCATCACCGCATTGCGCTCCGATTCGGACACGCTCTACAACACGGCGGCGTCTTCCTCGGTGCTGCCGGGCCCATTTCTTTTGCCGCCGGGCGCCTGCCCTGCGGCCGGCGCGCTTTGCACCAGCCTGATCACGGATCCGGTGCCCGAATATGTCCAGACGCACCGGCAGTTCTCGCAGGAGTTTCAGTTGGTCGGCAAGAGTGAGCACTTCGACTGGGTAGCGGGGCTGTTCTACATCAAGGAGACCGCCGCCGAGACCGAACCCACCTACTTCGGTGCACTCCTGCCGAACTCGATCCCGGCGGCGTACCCGTATCTGCCGGCTTCGCCGACCACCTCCGCGCTCATCTCGCCGCTCCTCGGGCCGGTCGGGCTGGCAGGTGCCAACGTCGATCAGAGCTCCAAGGCAGTCTTCGGCCAGCTGACCTATCGGCTGGATGACCACCTCTCATTCGACCTCGGCCTGCGCTACAGCCGCGACGACAAGTCGGCGCTCCGGCCCGCCGATGGCGGCACCGTGTATCTCACGCCAACCTATCCGGCCTTCCCGAATGGGCCGATTCCGGCGGGACTGCCGTGCCCTCAATCGGCCGCGTGCGCGCCGAGCGTCGTGCACAACGAAGTCTCGCCGCTCGCGGCCGTGAGATACGCGTTCACCCCGGACGTCTCAGGCTACTTGCGCTTTTCCACCGGCTACCAGGGACCCGGGCTCAGCGTTGGCTCGCAGACCTTCCGCTATACGGAGCCGAGCACGGTCGACTCGTACGAGATCGGCCTCAAAACCGAGCTGGCGCAGCATACGGTTCGATTGAACGTGGCCGCATTCTACGAGGACTGGAAGCAGCCGCAGGAGAACATCCAGACCACCTCGAGCTCGACGGTCGAGTTCTTCAACGGCCCGCAGATCGGGATCGAGGGCCTCGAGCTCGAGGCATCCTACCGTCCGGCGGCGGCCCTGACCTTTGACTGGAGCGCCTCCTTCGATACCGGACATCAGGGAGCGATCACCAACCCGTTCCCGCCGCCTGCGGGCTTCCCACCCGTGAGTCCGGAGTTCCATCTGGTGGCGCTGCCGCACTGGGCGACCTCGCTCGCCGTGGTCGATGACCTGGTGCATACCGATTACGGCGTCCTGCGCCTCAATGCGCAGCTGAACGGTACCGCCTCGTACTACTCGGTGCCCAATGTGAGCTTGCCGGTCGCGAGCTACTGGCTGACCAATGCGCGCCTTACGTTCGCCGGCATCCCCCTGGGTGCGGGCAAGCTCGACGTCTCGATCTGGGGCAACAACCTGTTCAACCGCAGCTATACCCAGTTCGTATATCAGACACCGGGTCCCGATACCTTTGCCGCCTATGGACCGCCGCGGATGTACGGTGGCACGGTGCAGTACCGCTTCAAGTGAGCGATCTGAAAGCAGCTTCGCGGGCGACGGTGATCGAGCACCGTCGCCCACGCAAGGTCGCTCAGAACGAGCGAGGCAAGCCGAGCACATGCTCGGCGATGTAGGAAAGAATCAGATTGGTCGAGATCGGCGCGACCTGATAAAGCCGCGTCTCGCGAAACTTGCGCTCGACGTCGTACTCCGATGCGAAGCCGTACCCACCGTGCGTCTGTAGACACACGTTGGCGGCCTCCCACGAGGCTTTCGCCGCCAGGAGCTTCGCCATGTTGGCCTCGGCGCCGCACGGCTTGCGGGCATCGTAGAGCTCGCAGGCCCGATAGCGCATCAGGCTTGCGGCCTCCACCTCGATGAAGCACTCGGCAATGGGGAACTGCACACCCTGATTGCGGCCGATCGGCCGCTCGAACACCACGCGCTCGTTCGCGTACTTGGTTGCGCGCTCGACGAACCAGTAGCCGTCCCCGACGCATTCGGCGGCAATCAGCGCCCGCTCCGCATTCAGGCCATCGAGAATATATCTGAATCCCAGGCCCTCCTCGCCGATGAGATTCTCGGCCGGCACTTCCAGCTCATCGAAGAAGAGCTCGTTCGTGTCCTGATTCAGCATGTTGGCGATGGGGCGCAGGCTCAATCCGCGGCCCAGTGCCTGGTGGAGGTTCACGATGAAGAGCGACATGCCGTCGGATTTGCGCTTGACCTCGGCAAGCGGGGTGGTACGCGCGAGCAGCAGTAACAGATCCGAGTGCTGGACGCGCGAGATGAAAACCTTTTGACCGCTGATCAGGTACCGATCGCCCTTGCGCACGGCGGTTGTCTTGAGGCGGGTGGTATCCGTTCCGGTACTCGGCTCGGTGACCCCCATCGATTGCAGGCGCAGTGCACCGGACGCAATCTGCGTCAAGTAGTTGCGTTTCTGCGCCTCGGAGCCATGGCGCACCAGCACGTTCATGACATACATCTGGCCGTGACAGGCGCCGGAGTTGCCGCCTGCACGGTTGATTTCCTCCATGATGACCGACGCCTCCGCGAGACTCAGTCCCGCGCCGCCGTACTCCTGTGGGATCAGCGCCGCGAGCCACCCCGCCTTGGTTAGCGCGTCGACGAAAGCGGATGGATACGCGCGCTCCGCGTCGAGTTTTCGGAAGTATTCATCGGGGAACTCGGCACAGAGGGCGCGCACGCCGCTGCGGATCTCTTGGTAAGGCTCCGTCTCGGACTGAAGACCCATGCTCTCATCCTTCCTCGGCTAAGGAGTCCGCGGCGAGACTCGTCAGGTCGTGAGCCGCACGATTTCGCTCTCGCTATAGCCGAGAGCGCTCAGGACCGCCTCGTTGTGCTCCCCCAGTCGCGGCGGGGGCCGGTGCAAGCCGGCCGGCGTTGCCGAGAACTGCACGGGTGGAGCGGTGGTGCGCATGGGACCTTCGCTCGGGTGCTCATAGCAGTGAAAGAAGCCGGTCTCGGTCAGGTATTCATCGTGCAGCAGCTCCTGCAGGCTCCGCACCGGCCCGTTCGGGATGTCCTCGCGGTCGAGCAGATCATGCCACTCGGCGGTGGTCCTGAGCTTCAACTGCTCGCCGACGATGGCGTAAAGCTCATCGTAGTGGCGCACCCGGGCATGTGTGGTGCGAAAGCGCGGATCCTGGAGTAGGTCGGCGCGACCCAGAGCGGGGAAGATCCGCTGCCATTGCTCGTCATTGACGGCGAGTACACAGATGTAGCCGTCGAGCGTACGGTACGGGCGCCGGTGCTTGGTGAGTAGACGCACATAACCCACGCCAGGGTCCAGCGGGGGATCGAAGGCGGCACCCCAGAGGTGCTCCAGGTAGTTGAAGGCCAGAATATTCTCGAACATGGGCACGTGCACTTCCTGGCCTTGTCCGGTGCGCTCGCGCGCGAACAGGGCCATGCCGATGCTCGAGGCGAGAATATACCCACAGAGCTTGTCAATGATGACGGTGGGATAGAAGCGCGGCTCACCGTTCACCTGGCTCATGAGGGCAGCGATGCCGCTCTCGCCCTGCAGAACATCGTCGAATGCCGGATAGTCCCGGTGCGGTCCGTCCTGGCGGTAGCCCGGCCCAAAAGCGTAGATGATCCTGGGATTTCTCGCGACGATCGCGGAATAGGTGATGCCGAGGCGCTGCGCGGCCGCCGGTCGCATGCTGTGCACGAACACATCAGCGGTCTCGGCGAGCCGCATGAGCGCCTCGAGTGCTTCCGGGCGCTTCAAGTTCAGGGTCACGCTGCGCTTGTTGCGATTCACGTTCATGTGCATCGCGGACATGCGCGCGTGCCGGTGTGGACCGGTATCGCGATTGGGATCGCCCTGCGGCGTCTCGATCTTGATGACATCGGCTCCCATATCTCCGAGGATCTGGGTGGCCACCGGCCCCAAAACATTGGTGGTGGTATCGATGACGCGCACGCCGAGAAGCGGCCCGCGAGCGGGTTGCAGCTCGGTCTGCCTCGTCGCGGAGCCCATCACGGCGTGTGGCGGCACTTGACCATGCGCAGCGGCGTGTATTCCTGCACCACGGTTCCGTCCTGCTTCACGATCCGATTGCGCGTACGAACCAGCCCGCGGCCGGGACGGCTGTTGGACAGGCGCGCTTCAATGACCTCGCATTCGACATGTATCGTGTCGCCGGCGACGACGGGGCCCTTGATATCCCATTGCATGCCGAGGAAGGCGTAGCCCGTCTTCTGCATGGTCGCCTGCGTGAGCAGGCCTTCCGCCAGGGCGAACACCAGCGATCCCGGCGCGACCCGCCCCTTGATGTCGGATTCGTGCTCCAGGAATTCGAGGTTGGTGAAGAGTACTTCCGTCATCCCCACCGTGTTCACGAACAGCACGATGTCCGTCTCGGTGACCGTGCGGCCCACGGTTTGGAAGCGCCGGCCCAGGGGCAGATCCTCGAAGTAGCAGCCGAGGCCCAGGGTCTCGAGGGTCTCGTTCGCCATCAGAGCGGGTCCCAGGGAGTGAGAGTCATGGACGGTACGTTCGGGAAGAAGCTTGACTCGAGCGCCGGCATTGCGTGCTCGGCAATGCTCTCCGGCGTCCAACCCTCGCTCCGGTGTACCGAGCGAATCATGCGAATTTGACTGAAGAAATACAGTTCGTTGGCGCGCACCCCGAAAATCTGACCGGACACGCCCACGGCGCGATCACTCAGAAGGTAAACCGCGAGCGGAGCAATCTTCGCCGCCTCCATTTTCTTCATTTTCTCGATGCGCGGCCGGCTCTCCGGGGTATCCGGGATGGTTGCAGTCATCGCGGTCCATGCCCAAGGCGCGATGCAGTTCGAGCGCACGCTGAATTTCGCCATATCGAGAGCGATCGATTTTGACAGCCCCACGATTCCCATCTTGGCGGCGCTGTAGTTGGCCTGACCCAAGTTGCCGATCAACCCCGAGGTCGAGGTCATGTGCACGTAGGCGCCGCCGGCCTGCGCCTTGAAATGGGGCGCCGCGGCTCGCGCCACGAAGAAAGATCCGTTAAGGTGCACATCGAGCACCGCCTTCCATTCCTCGGCGGACATATTGAAGAAGAACCGGTCGCGCACGATGCCGGCGTTGTTGACGATACCGTCGATCCGTCCGAAGTGGTCGAGCGCCGCCTGCACGATGCGCACAGCGGTCTCCTGGGTGGCGACGCTCTCCTCACTCGCCACGGCCTCGCCGCCCGCTGCCCGGATCTCCTCGACGACGCTTTCGGCGGCGCTTTTGCCCTCGATGCGCCCGACGTCATTGACGACAACACGAGCCCCATTGGCAGCCATGGCGCGGGCGATTTCGCGTCCGATACCGCTACCCGACCCCGTGACCACCACCGCCTTGTTGCGCAGCATCTCGCCCAATGAAGGCTCCCTTGAACGCTAGTGGAACAAATAATTGAACGTCGTGCGGTATTATGAATAAAGCGATGGGCATGTCAATCGCTCGCCCGCGCAGCGGCCGGGAGCCCGCTGGGTGGACCCCGGAAGGGGCTCGAATCGAGCACGGCGGGCATGAATCGTGTTCGATAATATAAACGGCAGCGGGAAGTCCATGACGGGAGGGTACGATGTCCATGCTCGCAAGGCAGCAGACGAAGAGCGTCGCCGACCTGTTTTCGCTGCGTGGCAAGGTCGCGCTGGTGACCGGAGCTTCGCGCGGACTCGGTCGAGCCATGGCAGGCGCGCTCGCCCGGGCTGGGGCGACCGTGGTGCTCGCGGCCCGGGACGAGCGCCTCCTGAAGCAAGCTGTCGATGAGATTCGCGAGGCGGGCGGCGAGGCCGACCTCGAGGCGTTCGACCTCACGAATGAGGGCGCGGTGATCGGTGCCGTGCCGAGGATAACGGCGCGGCATGGCCGGCTCGACATCCTTCTCAATAACGCCGCCCTGTGTACCTGGAGCGGGCTGTTCGAGGCCTCGCTCGACGTGTGGAAACGCACGATCGATGTGAATCTGACTGCGGTGTATCTGCTCTCGCGCGAGGCGGCACGGCCCATGGTCGCGCAGCGCTCGGGCCGTATCATCAACATCGGCTCGTACGTCTCGGTGATTGGCCGCGAGCGGCTTCAGGCCTATGTGGCAAGCAAGCATGGCCTGGTGGGTCTCACCAAGTCGCTCGCCGGCGAGCTCGGCCGGCACGGGGTGACCTGTAACGCCATCGCACCGGGATTCTTCCTCACCCAGATGGCCGAGCCCGTCACGCAGAACCCCGAGCACATGAAAATCTTCACCGACGCGATCGCGCTGGGGCGCTGGGGCAGCCCGGAGGAGCTCGCGGGGGCGGCGATTTTTCTCGCCTCGGATGCGGCTTCCTACGTCAATGGCCACACTCTTCATGTGGACGGTGGGGTGGCGGAGGTGCTATCGCTCCCGGCGACGGTGAGCTCCTGATCGAGGCGCTCACGTGAGAGCCGCCTGAGTCCCTGGTGCGGCAGACGTCTCCCCGGCGGCCATCAGCCGTGCCGTGCGAGGACCCGCAGATGGTGGTGACTGTCTCCGAACAGGAGATCCAGCACCGTGAGACGGCGATAGTAGTGGCCCACCTGGCATTCCTCCGTCATGCCGATGCCGCCATGGAGCTGCACCGCCTGCTCGCCGACGAAGCGTGCCGCACGACCCACCTGGTGCTTCGCCGCCGAGAGCGCGCGGGCGCGCTCCTCAGGGTCTGCCTCGTTGCCCATCATCGCGGCATAGAGCGCCATGCTGCGCGCTTGCTCCACCATGACGAGCATGTCCACGGCGCGATGTTGCAGGGCCTGAAAGGAGCCGATGGGAGCACCAAACTGCTTGCGCACCTTGAGATACTCGACCGTGATCTCCAGAGCCCGTGCCATGGCGCCAACGGCCTCGGCGCAGAGGGCCGCGAGCGCATCGCCCACGACCTGCTCGATGAGGACCAGCGCTTCGCCCGGCTCGCCGATCAGGGCGCCGCGGTCGACACGCACCCCAGCGAGTCGCAGATCCGCCGCCAAGGTGCCGTCCTGAGTCGAGTAGCCCCGGCGCTCGAGACCCGCGGCGGTCGCATCCACGAGGAAGAGCGCGAGTCCCTGCGGGTCACGCGCGTTGCCGGAAATTCGAGCGGAAACGATCAGGGAGTTGGCGGATTGACCGTGCAAGACATAATGTTTCGCCCCATCGAGCAACCACCCGTCGCCGTCGCGCTTCGCGGTGGTCGCCACGTGAGCGAGCTCGAAGCGGGCGCCGCGCTCGGAGTGCGCGAGCGCAAGCACGCTCGATCCGTCAATGATCCGCGGCAAGAGTCGCATGCGCTGCTCGGCCGTGGCGCCACGGCGCAGGCAACCGCCCCCTAGGATGATGGAGGGGAGGTAGGGCTCGAGAACCAGGTGCCGCCCGAACGCCTCCATGACGATTAGGGTCTCGACGGCCCCACCGCCGAGGCCTCCGTCGCTCTCGCCGAACGGTAGGCCGAGGAGCCCCATATCCGCGAAGCGCGTCCAGATATCGCGACTGAACGCCCCAGCCGCGAGGATGCGCCCGCGCGCCTCGAAATCATACTGCTCGCCGAGGAGCCGCGCGACGCTCTCGCCGAGGAGCTGCTGATCCGGACTGTAAGCGAAATCCATCGTGGGCTCTCTACAGGCCGAGCACTTGCTTGGCCAAGATATTGCGCTGGATCTCGTTCGAGCCCCCGACGATGCTCACGTGCCGGGTCCAATAGTGATTGGGCGCGATCGTCAAGGCCCAGTCGCACTCCATGCGTGCGGCTGCGGCTTCTCCTCGCAGGAACTCGCGGTCGTATTCCAGGGCATCGTAGCCCGCCACTTCCAGCAACAATTGAGTCGCCGCTTGCTGCAACTCCGAGCCCTTCATCTTGAGAATCGACGCCTTGGGATCGGGCGCTTTACTCGCGGCGCCAGGCTCGGAAATGAGCCGCATCTGCGTGACCTCGAGCGCCTTGAGCTCGACCTCGAGCGCCGCCACACGCTCGCGAAACTGAGCATCCTCGGAGAGCGGGCGCCCTTCGCACATAACGCGCGAGGCCAGATCCTTGGCGCGGCGTACCCGCATCTTGGAGACGCCGACGCGCGCGATTCCGCTTCGCTCCTGTCCGAGCAGGTACTTCGCGTAGTCCCATCCTCGATTCTCCTCGCCGAGGCGGTTGGTGATCGGAACGCGCACCTCCTCGAGGAAAAGCTCGTTGGTCTCGTGGTGACCATCGAGCGTGATGATGGGGCGAACGGTGATGCCCGGCGTTTTCATGTCCATGAGAAGATAGGTGATGCCCTGTTGCTTCTTGGCTCGAGGGTCGGTGCGCACCAGGAGGAAGCACCAATCGGCGAGATGTGCGGTCGAGGTCCAGAGTTTCTGTCCATTGATGACGTACCCATCCCCCTCGCGTCGCGCCTGGGTACGCAAGGAGGCGAGGTCGGATCCAGCTCCTGGCTCGGAGAAGCCCTGACAGAACCAATAATCGAGACTGGCGATATTCGGCAGGAAGCGCTGCTTCTGCTCGGTCGTGCCGAACGCGATCAACGTCGGACCGATCATGTTGACGTTGAACGACAAGGGTTCAGGAGCCGGTGCGAGATGCAACTCCTCCTTGAAGATGTATTGCTTGACCGGACTCCAACCCGTGCCTCCCCACTCGGGCGCCCAGGCGGGCGTGGCCCAGCCCTTGTCATAGAGGATGCGCTGCCAGCGCTTGAGCTCCTCGCGGGTCAAGCGCTGGCCGAGCATGCACTTTGCGCGGATCGGGGCGGGCAGAGCGGTGCGGAAGAACTCGCGTACCTCCTCGCGAAAGCTGAGTTCCTCGGCGGTAAATCGCAGGTCCATCCACTACTCCATCGGGTACGAATCGCCCATTGTGGCGCGCGATGCCGGCACTTTAGCGCTTTGACTCGCGTCCGAGCAGGCTGTTGGCGATGATGTTGCGTTGAACCTGATTGGTGCCTTCGATGATCTGCACCACCTTGGCATCGCGAAAGTAGCGGTTGATCGGATACTCATTGGATATCCCGGCTGCGCCGAAGAGTTGTACCGCATCCGTCGCGACTTGCATGGCGACATCGGAGGCAAAGCACTTGGCCATTGCCGCAGCTGCTGCGAGTTCCCGACCTGCGACCCCTGCATCCACCAAGGAAGCTGCCCGATAAGTCAGCTGGCGCGCCGCCTCGGTGCGCATGGCCATGTCCGCGAGCATCCAGCGCAGCCCCTGAAAGTCTGCGATCGGACGGCCGAAGGCGTTGCGGTTCTTGAGAAACTCGACGGAATGATCGATGGCGCCCTGCGCCAGGCCCACCGCACGAGCCGCCACGACTGGCCGGCTGGTGTTGAGAGCTTCCATCACCAGCCTGAATCCGGCTCCGCCCTCGGGTCCCATACGGTTCGCCTCGGGAATGAAGGCGCCGTCGAAGAATAGCGGACAAGACGGGACGCCACGCGCGCCCATCTTATCTTCCTTGCGGCCCACCGTGAATCCCGGCGTCCCCTTCTCGACGATGAAGAGATTGATGCTGTCACGATCGTCGGAGCCCTTGCATTTGGCAGCCACCAAAACGAAGTCCGCGATGTCCGAGTTGGTACACCAGATCTTGGCCCCGGTGAGGCGATAGCCGGCCGGCACGCGCTCGGCGCGGGTCTTGATTCCCGACACGTCCGAGCCGCTGTGTGCCTCGGTGATCGAGAATGCTCCACGTAGCTCCCCGGACGCGAGGCCGGGCAAAAGGCGCTCCTTCTGCTCTTCATTGCCCGCCGCGTAGAGAGCACCGAATGCGGTCCATTGCACGACCAACAGATAACCCGTGTTGTAGCAGACCCGCCCGAACTCCTCGACCGCCACGCATGCGGTCAAAAGGCTCCCGGTCCCGCCGTAGCTCGACGAAAACGGCAGGGCGAACAGGCCGAGATCCTTGAGGAGCGCGAACATATCGTGCGGGTATTCGGCAGTCCGGTCGATCTCATCGGCGCGCGGGGCAACTTTCTCGCGCGCCACGCGCCGGATGAGTTCCCGGATGGCGAGCTGGTCTTCGCTGAACGAGTAGTCTGCTTGAGACATCGATACGTTCCATCATCGCAAAAAGCGCCATTAATATAATAGAACGATGTTCATAAAGTTGACAATTAGCGGTTGCAAGGGGCGCTGTTGCCTCGAGGCGCCGCAGCGCCGACTAGCCTCCGGCGGGTGCCGCGGCCGCTCGGCGCCGCAGGAGACGTGCGGCCGTCGCCAGCGCCAGGCCGGCCATGGCCACGGCGACTGCCAAGAAGACACCTCGCAATCCGATGAGGCGACCCAGCGATGCGAAGACCAGGGGATTGAGGAAGGCTCCGAAGAAGCAGAAGGCGCTTAGCAGACCGATCGCACGGCTGCGGACGGAAAGCTCGGTGCGCTCGGTGACCTCATGGTAAACGAAGGGAACGACGAGGCCCACGTAGACACCCATCAATCCCGCCCCAAGCACGGCATAGGCCGAGCCGGTACCCCGCCCGATCGCGGCAAGGCCGACGCTCATGGCGATCAATCCCACGATGAAGGTGCCCGCGACGCCCAGACGCTGTTGCAGCATTCCATAGATGGCGCTCACTCCCACGCTGACCACCGTGATCGAGCTCATGATCAACGAGCGGGTCGAGGGGTTGCCGATGCCGTCCTCCTCGAGGATGAATGCGAACTGCGTCGAGCCCATGAACATGACGGCGAAAAGAATCGCGCCCAGCATGTACAGCGGCAAGAGTCCCAGGATGTAGGGCAGGGGCGCGACACCGATCGTCTCGCGCTTTGGCCGGACCTGTCGCAAGCTCACGGCGCTGAGCAGGAGCGCGAGGGCCGCGAATGCCGGGTACTGGGCAAAAGCGAGGGACCAGCCACCGCGCTGCGCGAGGTATCCCCCGAGCAACGTGCAGACGAGCGACGTCCCGCTGCCCAGAGCGGCAGCCATGCCGATCGCCTGGGCGCGTCTTGCGCCGTGGTACTCGGCCGCAATGCCCCAGACGCAGGTCGTGACCATGCAGGCAGTCGCGAACCCCACGATGAAGCGCGATGCAAGCAACAGAGCGGACCCGTGCGAGAGCAACGCGCTCGAGCCGGCGATACCCAGGGCGACGATCGAGCCGAGCATGGTGAGCCGGGTACCCGCCTTCTCCATGATCGCGCCGCTCACCAGAGCGCCCAGCATGATGCCAAGGGCCGCAAGCGCCATCGTCATTTGCGCGACGAATGCGCCCCGCGGACCCAGGTCATGCGCCATTTGCGGCAGTGCGGCCACGAAGGCGGTGAACGCGATGCCCTGAGCCATATGGCCCAGCATCAGCGTTAGGTACAAGAGCCTTGGACGGCCAAGGTCGATCGAGGTCGCCGCTCCGAGAGTCGCGCCGCTCGCCGTCGTCATCGTTCGCTCCCACCGCGTTTCAGCCTCGTCCGTCGGGCCGATGCCTCGGTGCAGCCGAGGTGCCACTCGTTAATATAATGGAACGACGTTCATAAAAATAGCACGGTGAGTGAAGGGAACGCCTGCTTGCCAAGGAGCGAGGCGGCGCTAGACCGAGGCCACAACCTCGCTCAATCGACGATTGTAGCTCGCGAGGCGCTCGGCCAACTGGTGACGGCGACCCTCCACCGTCACGCGCCGGGTTCCCTTGGGTAGTACGGTATCGAGCTGCGAACGCTTCACCACCTTCTCGAAGACGATGGCCTTGTCTGGTGTCACCCTCTCAGGGTCGTAGCCTTGGTATCGGAACATGAGTAAGCCTGCGTCGAGGCCCGTGGGGTCGAGCCAGTTGTAGACACCCGGATCCTGGATGGAAAGCACATAGGTGAGGGAGCCGTCCGCGTTGGCCGCCATCTGTGATTGAGCGAGGCTCGAGGTGTGATGCGCATACTCGAGCGATGCGCCGTACAGGTCTGCGAGCTGCACGCCCAGATAGAGAGCGCCGAGCGGATCGAGGGTAAGGACATAGGCCTCGTCCTCCGCAAGCTTGAAATGGCCGTTGCCGGTGAATTGCCCGCCCTTGGCGAAGGCTGGATTGGTCGTGGTGAACAGACGATTGGCCTCGCCTTGGTAGTAGTAATGCGCGGGCAGATCCAGCCAGAATTGTGCCGAGCGATCGACATGGTGCGCCGCGATCTCGCTCAGCGTGGCCTCATCGTGGGGCGCCTTGGCTGGCGGCCCCGAGACCCGACTGACCGATAGATAAACAGGTGTCTCACGTGACCAGTCCGACATGGAATCTCGCACGAACAGGGCCTTTGTCCCCGGCCGGGTCTGCAGGTGGTTGAGGCGGCCATTGGCGGGTGAAGGGTCGAGCGAAAGGGTAAAAGCGCCCGACTCGACCTCGAGCGCCTTGAGCGAAACCCCACCCAGAGAAGCCGGAAAGATGCCTTTGGCATCGATGATGCCGGGCCACACCGGAAATACCGTGAAGGTCACATCGACCGGTGGAGTCGGCGGCACGTAGCCCTTGACGACATAGGAGGCCTGTTCGTCGATCGCGATCAAGCGGTACGCATTGTCCGGGTTATCGATGCCGCAACGGGAGCCTGGGACGTCCCGGCCGAACCACCGGTGGGGCATGTTGATTCCCCAGTAGACCTTCGGATCATCGGGATTGTCGCCCGCCGCGATCGCGCACGCGCCAAAGGCTAGTTCGTTGAGGTCGAGTTCGAGTGTTGCCTTCCCGGAGCTGCTCTGGGCGCGCGGGTCCAATCGCATGATGCGGCGGCCCCGCTCCATGGAGCGCTGCACGGGCGGCGAGCGATACAGTCGCATGGCGAGGTCTTCGAGCTCGATTTGATCGCGGGTGGCGAGCGGATTGCCGCTCGCCGCACCGGTGGGGGTCGGCGTCGTCATGCTAGCCCACCCCTATTGAATTCGCCATGACAAAGACCCTCAAGTCGTCTCGCCCGATGGAGAATAACCTACCACGTCGCTCGAGCTGCGCGGCGCGGATAAGTCTTCGCCAATCCCGCAATATTGCCTCGCCGCGCAACCGCGACGTAAGGTAGGGCACCTCGCATGACACGGACCGAGCATGAGTTACTCCTTCACGATCAACCGGCGCGCAACGGAGACGACGTGAGCAAGATCGACTTTACCGGCCGAGTGGCCGTCGTTACCGGCGCTGGCGGCGGATTGGGCCGTGACTATGCACTTCAGCTTGCCGCGCGTGGCGCGGCCGTTGTTGTCAACGACCTCGGTGCCGCAACCACAGGCTCGGGGCAGGACCAGGGGCCTGCCGAGGCCGTCGTGCGGGCGATCGTCGATTGCGGCGGCCGCGCGGTTGCAAGCTACGAGTCGGTGGCCACTCGAGCGGGGGCGGATGCGATCATCGCGGCGGCGATGGACCACTTCGGCCGCATCGACATTGTGGTCAACAATGCGGGTAATCAGCGCAACGGACGCATCGAGCAGCTATCGGATGAGGATTTTGACGCGGTTCTCGCGGTGCACCTGAACGGTGCCTTCTACATCAGTCAGTCGGCCTACAAGCAGATGATCAGACAACGCTACGGCCGCTTGATCTTCACTTCCTCGGCTTCCGGGGTTTTCGGAAACTATATCCGGGCGAACTATGCCGCAGCGAAGGCGGGTCTCATCGGCCTGATGCACTCATTTGCCCTCGAGGGCGCGTACGCAGGAGTGCTTGCCAACGCTTTGTTGCCGACGGCGGCGTCGCGTCTCGGGCAGGCGCCCGCGCATGCGATTCGTCCGGAGTGGGAGGCGTTTCAACCTCAGATGGTCCCGGGGATCGAGCGCATCGGCGCGAAGATACGGGCGGAATACGTGACGCCGCTGGTGCTCTATCTGGCGAGCGAGCGGTGCACGCGCAGCCACGGAATCTGGTCCGCCACCGGCGGCCGCTATGCCCGGGCGTTCGTCGGGGTGACGCGCGGCTGGCTGGCTCCCTCCGCGCGGCCGCCCACGGCGGAGCAAATCGAAGCGAACCTAGCGCAGATCGAAGATCGAAGCGGCTTCACGGAGCCTCAGACCGTGGCCGCGGAGCTCGCCGATGTCGCGCGCTTTACCATCGAGCATGGGGTGTGATCCGCGCTCGCAACTCAGCTCGTGCCTCTTCCGCCGTCGATGAGATAGTCCGCGACCGTGAGCATCAGTGTGCGGATTGGCGATCATCTTCCAACGGTCCGAAATCTATGCGCACTCATGCCGGCGAACTTGCGAAACACCTTGGCAAAGGCGTGGGTATCCTCATAGCCCACCAGCCCGGCGATCTGCTGAACCGGCCGGGCGGTACGAAGCAGCAGATGTTGAGCCGCCTCCATCCGGATCTTGCGCACGTAATCGCGCGGCGTGGTCGCGAGGTGCCGGCGAAAGTGGCGAAGCAGTGTCTGCTGGCTCACGGCCATGGCGTTGGCCAAGTCGGCGATCCGAAGCGGCTGGGCGACCCGATCCTCGAGCCATAGCTGTGCGCGCGCCACGAGCTCATCCTGGGCCAGCTGATCTTCCGCGATCTGATTGAGCCCTGCGACGTCGCCGAACCAGCGTGCCAGCTCCGGCGTCGTCGCCAGCTCGAGAAGCCGCGAGAGAAGCTGCGTGTCCGCAGCGAGCCCGGTCGCCGTGACCACTCGGCTCTGCTCGATCACGGGCCGCCGATGATCGACGCGGATCGCGGGGTAGCGCCGCCGAAAGAGCGGAATCAAGGGGCGGGCGAGCGCGGCCACGCCTCCCTTCAACAACTGGGCATGCGCCAGCACGAACACCGCGGAGCCGCTCGCGGAAATCCGCGCACCGCCTTGGTATTGCCGGCGCAGCCACTCGCACAGGCGACTCGCATCGGCCAGCCGAGCATCCAGAGCGTCCTCGCCGCCGACCACGAATCCCGGGATGTGGATGAGCGCATATCGCGCATCGTCATCAAGACCCGCATCGGCGCTCATACGTCGCCCCCCGGCGACCCGCACCGCTCGGCCATTGGGCGTGAGCAGACGAATCGGTGACTCCATGGCGAAACGCGTGCGGGCCCCGAAACGACGTGTCACATGGCCGCGCACCAGGTCGAAGGCGTCGAGAAATATCCCGAGGCTCGACAGGTAGACATTCTCGAGCGCTACCGCAGCAAAGCCACTCATTGGCGACCGGTGTGTTGAATTTGGACCCACATAATGTCGTAATCAGCCCCGAGCCGCCAGACCGCCAAGTGCGAGCATGAGGCCGGGAAAGTGCCGGATCACCGGCACCGCTGGCGGGCAAGTCGGAGTGTCCAATGCAAACTGCGCAGAAGAAGTCCTCCCCTGAGCTGACCATGGGCCAGCTCAACGTATCCAATCACTTGCTCGGCAATCGAGAGGCGCTGAAGCAGGCGTGGGAGCGCGATGGGTACTGGTATTTCAAGGCGGTGCTTGACCGCGAAGTCATCGCGGCGATGCGCGCCGTATGGCTCGACTACCTGAAGCGTACGGGAATGATCGGCCCCGAATACAATGAAAACCGCTATCAGGGTCCGAAGCTCGGCGCGAAGTATTTCGATGCGCAAGCCGAGGGGCGGCTCGCGGCAGACTCCTTGAGCCGGATCTATGAGTTCAACGAGCGCAACATTCACACGATGTTGACCGAGAGTCCCAAGATCAACGCGACGATGAAGCAGATCCTGGGCGACGACCCATTCTGGCTACCCATCGCCGAATACCGTGCCAATCCCCCAGGGTATGACCCGACCAGGGACCGGTTCATCTACCCGCACCAGGATGGCTTCTACAGCCGCGGCATGCCGATGAAGATATGCTGGATTCCAATCGATTTCGTGGACGAGGACGTGGGCGGCTGCGCCTGGGTCGGTGGCGCGCATCGCGGCCCGATCTTGCATGACGTCAATAACCCGCCCCTCTTTCCCATCCCGCGCGAGCTCGTGCCCATCGAGGGCTGGCAACGAGCGAACTACGAGCCGGGCGACATAGTCATCTTCGATCTCAACACCCCGCACAGTGGACTCACCAATATTTCCAAGGACCGCTTCCGCCTGACGATGGATATCCGCGTCACCGAGGCATCGGGACCCACCCCGACGATCGGTCGCTTGGTGAGCCTGAGCGAGTCGGCGGTGACCGTGGTGGATGCCAAGAGCGGTCTCACCAGAAGTTATGGGATCAACGTCGATACCTATGTGCGCAGCACCGACGGCAAGAAGCGGGAGGGTGCGGAGATTGCCAGCACCTTCAAGGCGGGCGAAACTGTGATCGTCAATGCGATCGATGGCAAGAACGCCAGTTTGGTGCGCTCGATTCATTGATCCCCACCTCAGGTCAGTGCCCCAAGCGTAGCCCCGAGAGGCGCGTACCCACGAGAGTCCTCGCCTCGCTCATGATCCGTTGAATGAGCTCGGCGCAGGTTGGAATGTCGTCGATGAGACCGATCGACAAACCGGCCGGGATCGCTCCGCCGTCGAAGTCTCCCTCGGCGAGCGCTTTCATCCAGCGGGGCGCTCCGACCAGGGGCGCGAGATCCTGGTGAGTGACACCGCCGCGCTTCTCGAGCTCGAGCGCTTCTACGGAGACAGCGTTGCGAAGGACGCGGCTCGGGTCACCGAAACTGCGCCCGATGAGAACGGTGTCGCGCTCGCTCGCTCCGATCAGCTGCTGCTTTAAGGTGAGTGGTACCGGCGACTCCACCGTCAGCATGAAGCGCGTGCCCATGTTGATGCCTTCGGCGCCCAACGCGAGCGCGGCGACGAGTCCGCGTGCATCGGCGACGCCGCCGCACGCGAGTATTGGAATACGGAGCTTGGCGGCAGCAGCCGGTACCAGGATGAGTCCTGGAATGTCATCCGCGCCCGGGTGCCCGGCGCATTCGAATCCGTCCATGCTCACCGCGTCCGCGCCGAGCTGTTCGGCCTTGAGTGCGTAACGGACCGACGTCGCCTTATGCACGATCTTGACGCCCGCTCCCTTGAGTCGTTGGATGTACTGCGCGGGATTCGCTCCCGCAGTCTCGACCGCAGCCACACCACCTTCGATGATTGCGGCGACATAGCCGTCATAATCGAGGCCCGCGAGCGAGGGCAGGATCGTGAGATTCACGCCGAACGGGCGTTGCGTCAGGGCGCGCGTACGACGGATTTCCTCTGCGAGCGCTGCTGCCGTCGGCTGCGTATGGGCAGAGATGAAGCCCATGCCGCCCGCGTTGCTCACCGCCGCCGCGAGCTCTGCGCGCGCGACCCAGCGCATGCCGCCCTGGATAATGGGGTAGTCGATGCCTAGTAGTTCGGAAATTCGGGTCTTGAGCACTGTTTCCTCCCGGTACCGGCGCGACTGCGCTCTAGCGACCTTGGAACTTGGCTACGCGCTTCTCGATGAATGACCGGATTCCCTCTCTCGCGTCCTCGCTGTTATAAAGACGCTTTTGGGTGCTGGGGATCGCAGCGACCGCCGCCTGCCAGCCCTGATCCCGCGCAAGGCGTGCGTTTTCCATCATGGCATAGACGGCAAGCGGGGCCTGCTCGGCAATGCGATCCGCATAGGCGAGCGCACGTTTGAGCTCCTCGCCGGTCGGAACCACCTCCTGGACGAAGTTGCACTTGAGGGCTTCGGCCGCCGTGAACTCATCGCCCGTCAACAGCAACTTCATGGCATTGCCCCAGCCGGCGCGCTCGACCATTCGGAAGGTCGCACCGCAACCGGCCATGATGCCGCGCTTCACCTCGAGCTGAGAGAATCGACAGCTTTCGGCGGCAATCGCGATGTCGGACGCAAGCATGAGCTCGACCGCGACCGTGAAGCAGATGCCCTTAAGAGCAATGACGAGGGGCTTCGTGCGAAACGGCGCGCGCAGATTGAAGGGATCGACCTCCTCGGGCGGATAGAGAGGCGTGCCCGCCTGGCGAAGCGGTGCGATCTTCGGCATGTCGAGTCCGGCCGTGAAATGATCGCCTTCGGCGTAGAGCACGGCGCAGCGCAAGTCATGCGTCCGCTCGAGCATGGTGCAGGCTTGCGCCAGCTCCGCGAACATCTTGGGTGTGAAACCGTTGCGCTTCTCGGGCCGGTCGACGCCGATCAAGAGCACGTGGCCGCGCGCCTCTGTCTTTACCTCACCGTCCGGGTCGCGCATGGGATCAATGCTCCTTCAAGTCTTGGGACGCGGCGGATCGCCCGCGCTGCGCCGCGATTGTGGTTCTAGTAATTGGTGCTCGAAGAAAGCTCGGCCCAGTCGTCGTAGTCTTTGATGACGGACGCCATGCGACGCCGCAACATGGTGAGCGCATCGAGGCCGAGCACCAGTCGAAGCGGCGGGTGCGCCGCATCGACCACGCGCAGGATCGCGTCAGCGGCCTTGGCCGGATCGCCGGGCTCGTGGCCGTGGTAGCCTGCAAACATCTCGCGCACCTTCCCGGCCGGAGTCTCCGCGTACTCGGCCATCACACGCTGGGCGCTGCCGATCGACCCGCCGGAGAACTCGGTGCGAAAGCCACCGGGCTCGACGATTGTCACCCTGATGCCGAAGGGCGCGACTTCTCCCGCGAGCGATTCGCTCAGTCCTTCGACGGCGAACTTGGAGGCGCAGTAGATGCCAAAGCTGGGGATGCCCGAGGAGCCGGCGACCGAGGAGATATTGACTATGTGACCGCTCCTGCGCGCGCGCATGCCGGGCAACACCGCTCGCACGAGCTCCAAAAGCCCAAAGAAGTTGGTCTCGAACTGACGGCGGATCTCGGCCTCGCTCAGTTCCTCGATGAGTCCCATCTGCCCGTAGCCCGCGTTGTTGACGAGCACGTCAACTCGCCCGAGCCTCTCTGTAACCTCTCCCACCACCCGCGGAATCGCCGCGAGATCCGTGACATCGAGCCGGTACGCATGGGCGCGTCCCGGCGCGAGCGCACGGAAGTCAGCGAACTTCGACTCGGAGCGCAATGTCCCCGCAACCGTATCGCCGCGGGCGAGCGCGGCCCTCGCGAGCTCGCGGCCGAACCCGCTCGATACGCCGGTGATGAGCCATACCTTGCCGTGCTGCGCCATTGATCCTCCCATACCTGGTCGCGGGCGTTCATAAATGCGTACGACGTTCGAATAGTATACTGCAAGCCGCCCGTGGCCAAGCGTCTGCTCACAGCAGGCCCACGTGCCGCAGGTCCCCCAGGTACTTCCAGACAAATTCTCGGGAGAGATGCGGGATGTCCTTCTCCGGCCCCACCTCGTAACGACGCACCTCGGTGCGAAAATGTGTCGACGAGACAGTCGCGCCCGCGTGTGCGGGCATCGGCCGTTGCCACTGATGCAGGAGCGGGAGCGATGATTGAATGCGCTTTTTCTCGGGCAGCGCTCGCAGTGCCGTATCGAAGCGGCGGTACCAGTCGGCGTAATCGTCGATCCGACGGATGGGATGGCCCGCCTCGATGGCCCAGTCGACGAAGGTATCCATCGAGATGCCGTCATCGTGCGGATTGACCACATGGTAGGTTCGAAATCCGCTGACCGAGTGCGCTCCGAGCGCGGCCACGGCGGCCGCGGTGAAGTCGACCGGCAGTCCGTCGTAGTGAGGACGGCCGCCGCCGATGTAAAACGAGCGCGGGGCCAGCCCGGTGGCGACGACGCTGTAAAGCCAGCGTGTGAACATGTCGGGAACATTGATCTGTCCCCGATAGCGGCTGTGCGCCAGGATCATGTCGGAACGGAATACGGCCACCGGCAGCGCGAATCGCTGGTGCGCATCTCGCAGCAGCACCTCGCCGGCCCACTTGCTGTTCGCGTAGCCATCCGCATAGCGGCTGTTGTCCAGGCGGCGAACGGGCGTCGCCGTCCGCACATCCACATCCTCGTCGATCGGGTCTCGGCCCGGGATCATCGCCGCGGCGACGGTGGAAACGTAATTGAAGGGCTTGAAGCGTTCGGTGAGAGCGAGGCGGATGAGCTCGGCGGTACCCGCCACGTTGGCGCCGAAGAGCTGCGGGTACGGCAGCACGTGGTTCACGAAAGCCGCTGGATGCACGATGAGATCGACCGTCTCGGCGAGCATGTGCCAGTCGCCTCGCGAAAGTCCGAGATCGGACTCGCCGAGATCCCCGGCAAAGACCTCGAGATGCGCGCGCGCGAGTGAGTCGAAGTATGAGGTGAGCTCGGGGTCCCCGGTGTCGTAGGCGGATGCGATGCGCCGCCTCGCGGCGGCTGCATCCTCGCCGCGTGCGATCGAGACCACGCGACCGCCGACCGCGGCCATGCGCTCGAGCCACTCGAGGCAGAGAAAGCGGCCGAGGTAGCCATTGGCGCCGGTCACGAGCACCGTACGGATTTCCTGCGCCGGCGCGGCCGCGTGCTGCGCGCTCTCGAGCGTCTCACGATTCAAGAAGCGCTCGAGACTCAAGTCCCTCGCCCGGATCTCTGCGGCGCCGCGCCCGTGAATCGAGGCGAACGTGGGCCTTGCCGAGCTCGCTTCGCGCGCCCGCTCGATGTACTGCGCGAGCTGCTGCAGACTTCCCACGGGATTGTTGATGACGCTCGCCGGCACCTCGACTTCATAGATATCCTCGAGCAACACCGAACAGGCGAGCGCCGAGAGCGAATCACCGCCGAGATCCGAAAAGCGAATGCGCGATGACAGATCGACGGTCTCGATCCCGAGCGTTGCCTGGACAGCGCGAGCCACGGTCTCGTGCACCGGCGCGCGCCGTCCGGTCGAGCGCAGCGCGTGGAGCTCCTGGGCCTGGCTCGCCGCGATGTGCTCGTAGAGCTGTTCCAGCTTGGGTCCGTAGCGGGTCTTGAATTGCGGGCGCCGGTACTTGCCGATGCCGGCCAGCAGTCCATTATCGACGCTGAAGGGCTCATGCTCGACGAGGAAGTCCCTCGGCACCTCGAAGGCGGCCAGCTGCTCGACCCGCGCGACCTCCTTGAAAGCCTTGCGCAGTAAGGCCTTGATGGCTTTCGAATCGTCCCGCGCGATGCCCATGTCGCGAAGCGTCTCCTCATTCGGAACGACGACGCCGACCAGATAGGACCGTTCGCTCGTGCCGTGGAGGTATACCTGGCGGATCGCGGCATGGCCGTTGGTGTAGAGCGCCTCGAGCCGGGAGATCGCGACGAACTCGCCTTGGGCAAGCTTCAAGACATTGTTGCGCCGGTCGACGTACACCAGCTGATCCGGACCGATCTCAGCCATGATGTCGCCCGTGCGGTAGTAGCCCTCCGCATCGAACATCTGCGCGGTGGCCTCGGGACGCTTGAAATAGCCGAGCATGATGCTACGGGTCTTGAGGAGGAGCTCCCCGCGCGGATGCGGCTTGTCGGTCTTGAAATAGCCGAGCTCCGGTACGTCCTCGAGCTTGTAGTCGATGACCGGTGGCTTCAACACGCGGGTGTTGCGGATCGCCCCCGAGATCTCGGTGGTTCCGTAGTTGTCGTCGAGCGCGAAGCCGAGGCATGCCTGCATGAACTCGCGCAGCTCCGGCGCCAGCGGCGCCGAGCCGAAGGGGCCGATGAGGAGCCGGCCGCCGAGGATGATGTTGCGAAATTCGCTGAGGATTTCCTGCTCGAGCGCCGCAGGGTCGCTCGCGCCCGGCGCGCGTCGCTCCACCTCGACCTGGTAGCGCTGGAAGATCATCTCGCAGAGCCTCGGCACGATGCTCATGAAAGTCGGCCGGACCAGCTTGATGTCCTCGAATAGCTCGGAGAGGTCGCTCTTCGCCGTGAAGTATACGGTGCCGCCGGACCCGAGCGTCTGAAACACGCCGCTTCGTCCGAAGGAGTGATTCATCGGCATGTAATGCAGGAGCAGGAAGGGGATCGGCGCCACCGTGCGCCAGTTGGGCTTTACCATAGACTCCGGGTACATCGCACCCTTGGGAAGTCCGGTGCTTCCCGAGGTGTAGTAGATCGTGCAGAGTCGCTGGTTCGTTTCGGGCTCGGCGTAGAGCGGCGCGGGCGGCAGCCCCTTGCCTGACAGGCAAGCCTGTTCGAGCGTGACCAGAAGATGCGCGGCACCCGAGGCTTCGAGACGGGCACGTGCGCTTTCGAGGGACTCGCGCGCTGCGTCAACCTCCGGGTGGTAATCGAAGAGCAGCAGACCCGCGACCCGATGTCCCTTGAGGACGAGGTCCACCGAGGTCTCAAGGCACTCGAGGCTGGTCGCGAGCCAGCGCGGTTCCACCTCCTTGACGATGTCGATGAGCTGCGGCGTCGAGGCATTGGTTTGCAGCGGCACCACGACTGCTCCATTATGCAGGGCGGCGAGATCGACGGTGGCGAAGTCGATGCCAGCGAACGCGATGATGCAGAGCCGATCGTCCGCGCGCAGCCCATCCGCGGTCCGCCGGTACCAGAACGTTGCGAGTGCCCGTGCGCGGTCCCACAGTTCCCGGTAGGTCACGCCCTCAAAGCTCTTGAGATGCTCTCGCCGCGTGCGCCCGGTCACGGGATCGGTCACCAGGCGCACGGCGCGCTCGGCCAGCGCAAGCCGAGCGGCGTATGCCTGCATGCAGGTCGAGGCGATCTGAGCGAGCCCGAGTTCGGGGCGGCACTTGGCCTCGGCGACAGTCGGCGAGGGCGCGGCGTCGCGAAACTGCGCGTCGCTCCTATTGAGCGCTTCGATGCGCTCGGCGAGCTGATCCCTGGAGCTCATCGACAGAACTGCTGGAAGCGGCTTTACCGAGGTGTTCATGTCTCGCTACTCCCGCGCCATGGCGACGGTGGTCTTTCGCGTACCGCTGCTTGCGATCGCGCGCGATGTCGGATCTGCGATGCGCCTGAGCAGGCCGCTCAGCAGCTCGTACTCCTCCCGATCAACACGACGCAGGACCTCGTTCTGTGCTTCGACCACTCTGGGGATGCAGGCCCGGGTCACCTCGGTTCCGGCCGGCGTCAGCTGCAACGTGATGACGCGTCGGTCCTCGCGGCTGCGCTTGCGCGCCAGGAGCTTGCGCTTTTCGAGCACATCGAGGGTGTAGGTGATCGCGGCGCTGTGCCGGTAGCGAAGGCGCGCCAGCTCCGAGGGACTGGTCGCCTTGCCCCGGTAGATCGCGTGTAGGACGCCAAACTGCTCGGCCGTCACGTCGTATTCGGCCAGGGCAACGTCGATTTCATCGACGATGCGGTTCATGCAGCGTCCCAAGAGGAAGCCCAGAGAATCCTCGGTATGGTAGGAGCTCGTCGTGTAGATGCCGGTCACGGTTATCTCCCTCGGGGCGGAATGTTGCGAGTGCTTGCAGCGAAGGAGAATATTAATACAAATTTTAGTTAAAATTTATGTAATAACCCCGCGACGCAGCAAATTCACGTGTATCGCAACCAGCTCAGCGCGCGGGCCGGTCGCGCTTCGCGACCGCCAACGCCTCGGCGAAATCCGGGTTGGCGGCGGCGAGGGCGGCGGAGACCCTGGCACCGGAGCGATCGGAATTCGCGGGGATGCAGGCGCCCTTGTCCTCCATGACTCTCTCCATTCCCGCCAGCACTGCTTCGGGGCTCATGCTGGCGGCCGGGAACACCGTTCCGGGTGTCTCGCCGACAAACACGCGCGAGATGAATCCGCCGCCGCAGTGAAACATCTCCCCGCTGACCGGACACGACTCGTGAGCAAGCACGGCCACGAGATTGCTCACATGGACAGGCAGCGCAAATCTCTCCATCAACGGAGGAATTCCCTGCAGCTTCGCGTGGTCCGTGAAGGCGATCGGGGCCACGAGATTGACCTTGATGCCGAGCTCCGCTCCCTCGGTTGCAAGTCCCTTGGTAAAGGCCATCAACGCTGACTTCGCGATGCCGTAGGCATGGTCCTTGCGGCGACCGAAGAAGCCGGCGCCCGAGCCGGTCATGATGATGCGTCCGTAGCCACGCGCCGTCATGGACCCCCAAGCCGCCTGCGCGACGTTCCATCCGCCGGTGACATTGACGCGCAGGATCCGTTCGAGATGCTCCGCGCTTGCTTCCGCGAATCCGCTCGGCGGCGCGTAGACGCTCGCGTTGTGGATCACGACGTCGAGCCGCCCGAAACGCTCCAGGGCCCGATTTACCATCGTCTGAACCGCGGCGGCATCCCCGATATCGCAGCAAGCCGAGAGAGAGGAACCACCCGCAGCCTCGATGCCCCTTGCCACGGCATCCGCGAGCGAGGGGTCGCTGCGCTCGCTGCCGCGCAGCCCCACGCCGTAGTCGTTCACCACGATGTGCGCGCCTCGACTCGCCAGCAGACGCGCATGCTCCCTCCCGATGCCGCGACCTGCGCCGGTGATGAGCGCCACCTGATTGTCGAATCTGAGCGTCGTCATGACTCGGTGGAGCGGTGGCGTGTGTCAGTGAAAGGAGATCGTGTGGCCGCCGTCGACGGCAATGGTCTGGCCGTTGATGTAGCCTCCGGAGGGTGAGGCAAGCAGCACCGCGAGCCCGGCGATCTCGCTCACCTCGCCGAAGCGCTTGGACGGGTTGCGGCTGAAGTACCACTTGATGCGCTCCTCGCTCTCCCACTCGGAGCGCGCCATCTGCGTCTTGAACGTGCCGGGAGCGATACAGTTGGCCGTGATGCCCCCGCTTGCGAACTCGTTCGCCATGTTGCGCACGAACTGCATGTCGGCCGCTTTGGTGAGTCCGTACGTGCCTGTGAGCCCGTCCCCGAGGAGCCCAACGATCGAGGCGACGATGATGAAGCGCCCATAGTTGCGCTCGAGCATGCCCGGGGCGGTCATTTGCGCAAGCCAGATGCTGCTCTGCACGTTGACCTGCATGAACTTATTGAACGTTTCATCCTTTAGGTCGAGCACCGACCCGATCCAGGGATGGATCGCGGCATTCGCCATCACGATGTCGACGCGACCCCAGCGGCTCACCGCGGTATCGACGACCCGCTGCAACTCTTCCTTGCGCCCGATATTGCAGGCAACTGCGATCGCTTCGCCCCCCGCGGAACGGATCTCGGCAGCCGCAGCCTCGCACGCGTCGGCCTTGCGCCCCGAGATCACGACGCGCGCCCCGTGCTCGGCCATGCCTCGGGCGCTTGCGAGACCGAGTCCCCGGCTGGAGCCGGTCACGATCGCGACCTTGCCGCCGAGATCGAATAGCGCGGAAACCACGGGTGCATACCTCCATCCACAATTCGCACTGCAGATATTCTATCCGATGTGCGAGAAGGTATACCATGCTCTTCCATGCCGACCGTCATCGCCAGCTCTCCAGGCCGCAGCAAGGATCGCCAGTACGTCACGGCTCTGGCGCGGGGTCTCAAGATCCTGCGCTGCTTCAGCCACGAGCGGCCCCAGCTTTCCGTTCAGGAGATCGTGCGCTTGACCGCGCTGCCACAGCCCACGGTCTGGCGGCTCTGCCACACGTTGAGCCGAGAGGGCTTTATCGTCCCCGCGGCGGAGTCGGGAAAGCTCGCTCCCGGTCTGCCGGTACTCGGCTTGGGCTATGCGGTCCTCGTGCGCCAAGCGCTCCCCACGGTGGCGCTTCCGTACATGCAGGCGCTCACCGCACGGCATCGCGTCGGGGTCTCGCTCGCGGTCCGCGACGGGCTCGAGATGCTTTATCTGCAGCGCACCCACGGCGAATTCATTTATCTGAATGATCCGGTGGGGGCCCGCCGCCCGCTCGCGACGGCTCCGACCGGTTGGGCCTGCGTGGCTGCGTATGACCCCAAGCAGCGCCGGTCCCTTCTTGAGGCGCTACGTCGCGGGGATCCGAAGGCATGGCCCGTCACACGGGCGCACCTCGAGCGAGCGAGCGAGGAGTACCGGCGGCAAGGATTCATCACGAACTTGGGGGTCATGCATGATCAAATGAACTCGGTGGCTGCGCCGATCCGCTCGGCGCGCACCGGAGCGGTATACGGGTTGTCCGCCTCCGGTCTTGCATCGCAGTGGCCGAGGAAGAAGCTGTTGTCGGTGGGCGCTGAGCTCGTCGCGCTCGCGAAGGATCTTGCCGCCGCGGTGGCTGACTGATGGCCCCGCAATCGCTTACGCTCGTCACCGGCGCGACCGGCACGCAAGGCGGCGCCACGGCGCGCGCGCTTCTCGCGGCTGGTCGTGCGGTGCGTATTTTGGTGCGTAACCGAGAGGCTCCCAGTGCGCACGCCCTGCAGAAGAGGGGTGCCGAGCTCGCCTGCGGCGATTTTGACGATCGCGCATCGCTCATGGCGGCGCTGCAGGGCGTGAGCGCCGTGTTCTCCGTGCAGCGCCCGGATTCCGACGGCACGGACTCAGAACGCCGGCACGGCTACGCGCTCATCGAGGCTGCGCACGCCGCGGGAGTCCGCCATTTCGTCCACACTTCGGTCTGCGAGGCCGGTCGCCATACGCGGTTCTCTCGCTGGGAGAGTGGCTACTGGTACCAGAAGTACTGGACCGACAAGTGGGATGTCGAGGAGGCCGTGCGCCGCGCAGGCTTCGAGCGCTGGACGGTACTCAAGCCGGCGTTTCTCATGGACAATTTCGCCGCGCCGAAAGTGCGGAACATGTTTCCACATTTGCACCAGGGCCGGATCGTCACGGCGCTGTGGCCAGACACCCGCATCCAGTTGCTCGCCGCGGATGACATCGGTGCTTATGCCCGGGAAGCCATCGCGCAGCCGCTTCGCTTCGATCGCAGGAGCATCGACCTGGCGGCCGTGGCACTCTCGATGACCGAGGTGGCCGAGGTTCTGAGCCGCATCTTAGGCAAGCCGGTTCGGGCCGAGTCGGTCGCGCCCAAGGAAGCGCGCGCTGCCGGCCTGTTGCCCGGATGGGTCCGCTCCCAGGAGTGGACGAACGAGGTGGGGTATCGCGCCGATATCCCGGCACTAAGTGCGGACGGGATCGCTTTGACCGCGTTCGAGGCATGGGTCGAGCGCCACGCGCAACAACTCATCATCGACGGCGCACGCAGCTGAGGCTTCCTTGTCATGAGCACTCTCTACGATCTTCCCGAAGGCATCGACGTTCAAGCGCAAGGCGGCCTGCGCCTCATCACGCTCAATCGGCCGGACGATCTCAATGCCTCGACGAGCGAAATGCTATTCGCGTTTCCCAGGCTTTTCCGCCGCCTTGCCGAGGATCAGCACGCTCGCGTCGCCATCCTCACCGGCGCCGGCCGCGCCTTCAGTGCCGGTGGCGACATGAACCATTTCGTGAAGACCCTGGAGGATCCACAGTTTGCCCGTGAAGTTCAGGAGAACGCGCGGCTTACCATTCATAGCTTCATCGACGTGCCCATCCCGATGATCGCCGCGGTCAATGGCCCCGCGGTCGGTTGGGGGGCGACTCTGGCGACGCTCTGCGACATCGTGCTCATGTCGGAGAAGTCGTTCATGGCCGAGCCGCACGTCAACCTCGGGCTCATTCTGGGTGACGGCATCTCGGTGGCCTGGCCGCTGTACATGAGTTTGCTGCGAGCCAAGGAGTTTATCTTCACCGGAGACCGCATCACCCCGCAGCAGGCGGTCGAATTCGGGCTCGCCAATCGAGTGGTCGCGCCCGACAAGCTCATGGATGAAGCACGCTCGCTCGCCGCGAAACTCCTCGCGCAACCGCAGCAGGCGCTTCGCGAAACGAAAAAGATTCTCAATCTCACGCTGCACCGCGCAGCGGCGAACATCCTCGATGTGCATCTGGGGCGCCAGCTCGCGGCGACGTTGAGCGAGGAGCATCATGGTCTCGCTTCGGAGTTCCTGGCAAAGCAGAAACGCAGCAAGCCGCCTCACAACTGACCACGAGGAAGCTTGGGCCACCGCTCAGTGCTCGGCCCGGTGCCTCAGCCCGGTGCAACTCAGCGCGGTGCGGCTCAGCGCGGTGCGGCTCAGCCCGGTGCGCGAAGCCGCTCTGTGGTTGACCCTTTGAGCCGCGGCGTTTATATTGTTGAGCGCCGTTCAAATATCTACATTGAGTGGGGGACCGATAGCTCGATGAGCAAGTACCTGCATTCCACCAATCACATCCTCTTCGAGGTCAAGGATCGCGTCGCTCGCATCACCTTGAACAAGCCCGAGAAGCGCAACGCGCTGTCCCCAGCGATGCTGGCGGAGCTCTCTAGTGCGCTGCAGGAGGCGGACGGCCTCAACGAGGTCAATGTCGTTATCCTCGAGGGAGCAGGCAAGGATTTCTGCGCGGGATATGACCTCGTGGGTGCGTACGCCGGGTTCAAGGAAGGCGAGACCCCGTCCTGGGACGAATCGAAGTACCGCACTCAGAATGGCACGATCGACGACGATACCTGGAACCTCGAGCAGACGCAGAAGCACACTCTGGTGCTGTTCGACATGCACAAGCCGGTGATCGCCAAGGTGCAGGGCAACTGCATGGCGGGCGGCACGGATCTCGCGCTCATGTGCGACTTCATCATCTGCACAGAGGAGGCGAAGATCGGCTTCCCGGCGACCCGCGCCAATGGTACGCCCCCGAATCAAATGTGGATCTACCACGTGGGTCCGCAGTGGGCGAAGCGCCTGATGATGACCGGTGATTGCCTGTGGGGCCGCGATGCCGCGCGAATCGGGCTCGTGCTCGATGCAGTTCCGGCCGCCGAACTCGACGCGGCCGTGAACGAGCTTGCACGTCGCATCAGCTGCATCGATGCCGAGCTGCTGTCCACTCACAAGCGAATCATCAACATGGCACTCGAGTTCCAGGGTGCGAAGACCTTGCAGCGCTTCGCCTGCGAGATGGATTCGCGCGCCCATCTATCAAAGGGGCCGCGTCGCACGCAGTTCAAAGCTGACATGGCCTCGAGCGGGCTCAAGGCGGCGCTCAAAAACCGTGATGAGCCCTTCGGCGACGGCATGGTGAAAGCCCACTGGCTGAGCAAGTAGCGGAGCGCAAGCATCATGTCCGAGAACCTGCTGATCGACCAGCCGCTTGAGGGCGTCAAGCGCGTTACGCTCAACCGGCCCGAGTCAATGAACGCGTTTACGTTTCCGATGTACCAGGAGCTCATAGGAATCTTCAACCAGATCAAGTACGAGCCGCAGACTCGGGTCGTCATCCTGACCGGTACCGGGCGAGGCTTCTGCACGGGGCATGATCTCAAGGCCGGGGGTAAGCCCGAATGGATTCCGGAGGGCGTCGGCAAGGCATTCCACACGCGTTACGCGATGAGCGTGATCGGTGCGATTCCCCTGGTCATGCGCGCCCTGCCGCAGCCGATCATCTGCGGCGTCAACGGCACGGTCGCCGGCATGGCCCTTGCGTTCCCGCTCGCCGCTGACATCGCTATCGCTGCGAAGTCGGCCAAGTTCGTCAATTCGATTCACAACGCAGGGTCGGGAGCCGAGCTCGGCTTGAGCTACCTGCTGCCGCGCGCGGTCGGAGCGCAGCGCGCGGCGGAGATCCTGCTCACCGCGCGCCCCGTTCTCGCCGAGGAGGCAGAGCGCATCGGCATGGTGCTGAAGACGGTACCGGATGAGGAATTGCAGAACGCCTGTCTCGAGATTGCGAAGAACATCGTCGTCAATGTTCCCATGGGGGTCTGGGTGACGAAGCAGTCGCTCTGGCACAATATGAACGCCGGGAGCCTCGAGCAGGCCATCGAGATGGAGACGCGCGGCGTCTTCATGGCGCAGTCCACCGAGGACAAGGCGGAGAAGCAGAAGGCGTTCTTCGAGAAGCGCCCGCCGGTATTCCACTTTAAGTAAGCGCGAGCCGACATGAGCTACGAATTCATTCGATACGAGGTTGCCGACGGCGTAGGCAAGATCACGCTCAACCGGCCGGACGTGATGAACGCGATGCATCGGCCGATGATGAACGAGCTCATCGCGGTGTTCGATGAGAGCGATAAAGACGATGCGGTCCGGGCGGTGATCGTGACCGGCGAGGGACGCGCTTTCTGCGCCGGCGCTGATTTCTCGAAGGGCGCCGATCCGTTCGACAAGAGCAAGAGCTCCGCGACCAGCGCGGCGATCCGCCCGGACGGCACGGTCGACTACAGCCATCCCGGCTCACGCGATGGCGGTGGACTCCTCGCCTTGCGTATTTTCGGGAGCCTGAAACCCGTCATCGGCGCGATCAACGGCGCCGCAGCCGGCGTCGGCGCATCGATGACGCTGCCGATGGACATCCGCATCGCGAGCGAGAACGCGAAGATGGGTTTCGTCTATGCGCGGCGGGGGATCGTTCACGAATGTTGCTCCTCGTGGTTCCTGCCGCGCGTGGTCGGCATCAGCCGTGCGCTCGAGTGGAGCTTCAGCGGGCGGGTCATGCCGGCGCAGGAACTGAAGGAAGGCGGGCTCGTGCGCGACGTCGTCCCCCTCGAGAAGCTCATGCCCACCGCGCACGCCGTGGCGCGCGAGATCGCCGATCACACAGCGCCCGTCTCGATTGCATTGATGCGGCAGATGCTCTGGCGCAGCCTCGGCATGCCGCATCCCATGGACGCGCACCGAATCGAGAGCCGCGGCATCTCCACGCGAGGGCAAACTGCCGATGCGAAGGAGGGCGTCAAGTCATTCGTCGAGAAGCGGCTGCCGCACTTCCCCTGCGCCGTGTCGAAGGATATGCCGGACTATTTCCCCTGGTGGGACGAACCGCAGTACAGTTGAGACGGGGAGGCACGCCATGAAGACAGCGGCGACGGAGCTCTTCGGGGTCAAGTATCCCATTCTCAACGCCGGGATGGGTCGCGTCGCGCTGTCGAAGCTCGCGGCGGCGGTGTCGAATGCCGGCGGACTCGGTGTGATCGGCGCAGGCTCGAGCGCCCCCGATCTCACGCGCCAGTACATCCGCGAGGTTCGCGCTCTAACCGACAAGCCCTTTGGTATCAATTGCCCGCTGGCGCTCCCGAATGCCATGGACAATGCGCGGGTGGCGCTCGAGGAGAAGGTGCCGGTCATTAACTACTCGATGGGTCGCGGTGACTGGATCGTCAAGGCGGCGCACGCATATGGCGGCAAGGTGATGGCGTCGGTCACGGACACGCACTTTGCCCGGCGCGCGCAGGCACACGGCGCCGATGCGGTGATCGCGGCGGGCAACGAGGCTGCAGGTCATGCAGGGTCCGTGACGACGTTCGTGTTGGTGCAGCGCCTGACGGAGCTGCTCAAGGTTCCGGTCATCGCGGCCGGTGGTGTTGCCACCGGATCGGGGCTGGTCGCGGCGCTCGCGCTCGGTGCGAGTGCCGTGTCGATGGGGACGCGGTTCCTGTTGACCCAGGAGAGCCCCATGCACCAGAATTTCAAGAACAAGGCTGTCGAGCTTGACGTCGAAGACACGATCTACTCGGACAAATTCGATGGTATTCCGTGCCGGCAGATGAAGACCGAGGCCACGGAGCGGGTGCTGGCACAACCGCTCAACGTCTGGTCGGTCTTCCTCAACTCCTTCTCGATCGCGAAGGAGCTCAAGCGCCCCTATTTCTCACTCCTTAGGGAAGTGCTGACCGCGGGACCGCAGAACACCATCGCGCTGATGCGCATGGCGCGAACGCTCAAGCTGCACACAATTACGCTGACCACGGGCGATCTCAAGACCGGCATGACGGCGAGCGGCATGTCGGTCGGACTGGTGCACGACATTCCCACCGTCGCCGAGGTCATGCAGCGCATCGTGACCGAGGCGTATGCCTGCCAGCGGTTGCTCAACAGCGCAATGGATGGGGAAGGTAGCGCAAACAGTTCGCGGTCCGGCGCCGCCTCCGCGCTGAGCGCCTAACCTGACCACGGCGACGCTGCCCCGGGGCTCGAATCAAGCGGAATCGCCGCCGATTCGGACCGCGTATCGACCGAGCACATCGCCCGACACGAGCGTCTGACACGCCTGCGCTACGCCGTCGAGGTCGATCACGCCCCGGACCAGTTGATCGTTGAGCGAGGCTAGCCTCCACTCTCCGGCAAGGCGGCTCCACAGATCGAGTCGCCACGCGCGAACTCTGAACTCGTGCTGGCATCGACGGTGCCGGCCAAATCGATGCCTGCAGTTCGCACTGTCCCACGTACGATCGGGGCCTTGCCGTTCTCCGCCGGCGCGCCGCGTTGCACTGCCACGGTTGAGGCCTAATTCGAATCGCCCGGAGAATTCACCGTCAGCATATTGCAAAAAAGCAGCCCCTGCTCGATGGCATCATCGAGCGCGACATGCGTGTGGGGCGACGGGTCGAACCACTCCGGGGGCATCGAGTGCTTGCCGCACATGCGATAAGGTTTCTGCAGCAGCGCCATCGCGTAGGTCTTGATGTCGATCGCGGAATAGCCGAACGGATTCTCGCCCGCGAACCGCATCAGGTACCAGTACACGAACGGAAAATCGAACGCGGTCGGATACGCGACGAATACCGGTCGTTCCGGAAGGGACTTGAGCCACGCGAGATAACGCGGCATGGCAATGCTCGCGGGCTCCAAGTTGGTCCGACATGCGGCCCATGCCTCGGGTTGCGTTGCCCACCAGGCGGCAGTCTTCGGGTCTGGAGCGGATCCGGGCAACGTTTCCAGGTTGGCGGAAAAAACGGACAGCAATTCCTTGTCGGCCGTAAATGCGGCCGAACCGAGGCTCAGCATGGAATGGATGCCCGCCACCGGGCCGTCGGTTTCCACATCGGTGCTGACGTAGATTTCGCGCCTGGGATGCTTCATATCAAGCGCGAGAATTGAATGCAGTGCCGGACGGCACCGTGTATCGCGCCGGTCGCCGCGGCCTTGGCAATTGCTCCGCGATCACATTTTGCGCAGAAACGCTCGGCAGCTGTCGATGTGTACGGTAAGGGCGTGCCGGAATTGCTCGACGGTCATTCCGGTGCCGGACTGAAATTCTTGCGGATGCAGTCGCAGCAACTCGATACCATGATCGTTGAGCCACTTCGTGCATTGAATGATGTTGCGCAGATTTCGCGCATGCGAGATGCGATTGAGGCGCTCGATGTCGTCGCGCGTGAAGCCGGCAATGATCGGCCGCCGTGCATCCTCGTTTGAGATTCTCACCTTTCTCATGATCCATCGCTCGTCGACTAACCGGCCGCTGCGGCGAACAGGTCATTATCCGCGGCGATCGAACGGCCCATTCCCACGATTTTGGCCCACTCGCCATCGCCCATGCTGGCGCGCTCGCAAGCGAGTGTCTCGGCGACTTCCAGAAACCCTTGGCGGCCGGTTGCGGCCGCGGTGTAATAGGTCTCGAGCAGCTTCACTCGCAGGTCGCGCCGGGCAGGCTCACGCTTCACGGCGGCCCTCAACACGTCCACCACGCTGGTGCGACGCTCGACGAACCCAGCGGTGCGATGAAGAACGCTTGGCATCGGAACGTGCATCACGGCGCCGTTGATCTCGAGCAGCTTGTACTGGAGCTTGGCCGTGTCGGCTGTCGAGGTGTCTGCAGAGCTCATGCGGAGCGCTTCGAGGGGCGTCGTTTCCGCGGTTGTGTCGATCACGGGAGCCTTCGCAGAGGCCGGGGCATCGCGGGTTTCCACGTTGCGGCCTACCGATACAGGTGCCGCCCGTACCGGCGCCGGTGCCGCCTTGGCCGATGCCGGCGCCGCCCGAGGCACGCTTACCTCGACGGGTGCGACACTCACGGGTTGTGCGTATGAGCGCGGCGCGCTGAGATCGTGAGCTTCGGGTTGGGTTGTGGGCGCCGGGGACAGGGACGCTCGACGGTGGCGCCAAGCAAGAAGAGCTCCGCAGGCGCCGCCCGCGAGTACCAGAGCAACCAGCAGCGCCTTGCCGGGCACATGGCTGACCCTCGGCGCGGCCGGCGCGGGTGCCGCAGCCGATATCCGGTCCACAGAGGCGACGCTCGCTTCGATCTGGCTCAAAGTCGCTTGCTCTTGTCCGAGTGCCCCCTGAAGCTCCCCCAGACCTTGCTCCAGTCTTGCTACCCGACGGTCGAGCGGAAGCTCGTCGAGCGGCTGCTCGGCAATGGCAGCAGCCTCCTGGCGCGGCGATTCTTGAGGGGCACCCGCCGGCAGGGCCCGCGCCGCCGATGCCGGAGCCGCCCGCAGCGGAAGCGTCTGCGTCACGGGAGGCGTGGGCGCAGCGGGAGGCATGGGCGCAGCGGGAGGCGTGGGCGCAGCGGGAGGCGTGGGCGCGGCGGCGAACACGACTCTCGCATTCGATGCCGCGGCTGTGGCATGCCAGGCCTGCATCTGAAGCTGGATCTCTCGAACGGCCTGCGCCGTGGAAATGTCGGAGATCTCGGATGAGGAAGGAAGGGTCAGCAGTGCACCGAAGCGCAGCCTGTTGATATTGCCCATGAATGCTTGCGGGTTCGCACGGAATATTGCAATCATCGTGCGCTCCACCCCGACATTCCCAGAGGAGCCCAGGCGTGACGCGATGGCGCGTAGGGTCGCTCCCCGGGCGACTTGGATCGTGCGCGGTGCATCCGATGGCCGCGCGGCCGGGGAGATTCGCTCCGCGCCCGCAACAACCCGCTGAGCAGTCTCACTCCACGCCGCGGAAGCCTGGCGTGCGGGGTCGCCTTCGGAATCGCTGCCGGCCGGGGCCGATTGCGCTACTTGAGTTTCCGGCGGGATTTTCACCGGATCGAGCAGCAAGGTGTATTGGCGAATCACTTCACCCCCGTGCCAGCGCAAATCCACCAGCATGTTGATCAAGGGCTCGGTGAAAGCATCGGTCGAGCGAATCACGAGGATCGGGCGAGCCTTCGTGTCCATCGAAATTCTGAAGCTGGTGCTGCCGAGAAAGGCAGGGCGCTCCACCCCGAGCCGCATGAAGGTCTCGCGATTCGCGATCGAGGCGGTGATTCCCGCCAGGTCGTCTACGGTCGCTCCGACGATGTCCACCTCCGCGCTGAGCGGCTCATCGAGAGCCGAGCTGACGTGGATCTCGCCCAGACCGAGCGCTGCGGCGAGGCCGGGCAGCAGCATGGAGGCCATCAGTATGAACGCAGGTTTCGTAGGCAGCATGCGCGTCTCCAAGACGTGGAATCACCACGATGCTATTCGGCAAATGGAGATCGTCTGCGCGCGCCTCCAGAGCATCCCCTTTTGTTCGTAACGCAACGGCAATATTTCCGGCGCGCGGATCGAGCCAATACCATAGCTGCTCTTGCGAGAAATATCTCGGTTTGATGGCGCCGCCACTCGGTCGGCTCGATCGTCAATTAAATCAAGGGGCTACGGCGGGCGGTGACTACAGGGCGGATGGCAGTCATCTTCGCGGGCTGGCCGCCAGCAAAAGCGCACGGCGGCTCAACTACTGCCGCCGCTCATGATGCGCTTTCTGGCTTCAGCCTCGATCGCATACACGGTGGTCACTGCGACCTTGGCGAGTTCTTCCGGCCCGAGAGGGCTTTTGCTCTGAATCTGTTGCGGCATGAGCGCCGCAGCGATGACGGTGGCGTTTCTGATCAATTCCCTCTGTTCCATGATGTCTCTCCGTGTGTGAGAAGCCACGCATGGTAGCGCTTGAGGCCACGCAAGTTTAGGGGCGGGGGCACTACGGCCGCGCGTGCCGCGACCTGAGCTTCGCCGCCGGACGGCGACCCTGATAAGATCGTGGTGGTCAGCGGGGGAAGAGTCGGCCTTTCGCAGGAGACGGCAATGAAAACTTCGACGATCGTTACGGCGTTGATGATTGGTTGCGCGATCAATTTCGCGGCTCATGCGCAAGAGCACAGTATGACCGGTTGTCTCGCGCAGGGTGAGGAGGCCGGCACGTTCATGCTGACGAACGTGGAGAAAGGTCCGAAGGAGGTCGTGATCGCGCAGACGACCGCGAATCTGGCTCCGCACCTGGGTCACAAGGTCGAGATCACCGGGGTCGCCGTGCCGGGAAAGGACAAGCGGCACACGATGAAGGTTACCGCGGTCAGGATGATCTCCGCGACCTGCCCCTAGATCGTCGATCCTATTCATTTGAAACACGCCGCGGCTGGTCGGCGAAGAATCACGAGGGGTATGTATATGCGCAGGCCTGCATCATTGCTCACATTCGCTCTCTCAATCGTCGCTGCAACGGGTGCACTCGCACAATCCGCCGCACCCGCCCCCGATCCCGCCTGGAAGGCTCCCGAAGTGATCGAATTCATCGGGCTCAAGAAAGGGGACAAGGTGGCCGATATCGTGGCCGGGCGCCTCACTGCATCCCTTGCTCAGGCGGTCGGGCCGACCGGAAAGGTCTATGCCATTGAAGCGGCGGAAGTCGTTGCACACCATCCCGAGGCATTGGCCCGCATGAAAGCGCTGGCGAGCGAGTCGCCCAATGTCATCGTCATGGAACAGCCCATTGCCTCGGCATTGCCGACCGGGCTCGATGCCGTACTCATTCGACAGAATTACCACGATCTCTACGACAAGTTCATGGGACCGGCGGATGTCCCCGCATTCAACAGGGCAGTGTTTGCCGCGCTCAAGCCGGGCGGCGTCTATGTCGTGTTGGACCATGCCGCGGCTCCAGGCTCGGGAGTCGATGCGACCGAGACGCTTCACCGGATCGATCCGGCAAGAGTGAAGCAGGATGTGCTGGCCGCGGGCTTCAAGCTGGATGGCGAGAGCTCGATTCTCGCGAATCCGGCCGACGATCACACCCAAAAAGTGTTCGATCCCTCGATCCGCGGTCACACGGACCAGTTCTTGCTTCGCTTCAAGAAACCGAAGCGATGATTGAGAGCCTCCGGGCGTAGCGAGATGCAGCCCGCCTGGTTCGCTCGAGGACGGGAACGAGCGTCGAGCTCGAGTAGGTCGTCGTGCCGATGTGGTTGTCCCGCGCAATCAAGACAGCCAGGCCTGACTCTGCAACTCTGCGGGTGTGATATCAGAAGGTGAAGAATCGGTGGCAGCGCCGCAACGCGGCGCCGTGGATTTGCCGCGACCCGGGCACATCGAAGCGCGCTTCGTCGTGGATTACGACATGTTCGCGGACCCGCGCTACGCCCGGGCCGCCAATCCCCATGCCGGGCTGCTTGAGCTCGCCGAGGAGGCGGGCTGCGGCATCCATTGGACCCCGCGCAACGGCGGGCACTGGTTCATCAACGACTACGAGCTGGTGTTCCAGGCGGCACGCAACCCGGAGCTGTTCTCGAGCCGCGCGATGACCGTACCGCCGATGCCGCCGGAGCTCGAGCCGCGGCTCATTCCCCTGAACCTCGATCCGCCCGAGCATGGCGCTTATCGCCTGCCGCTGATGCGTGCTTTTTCTCCCGAGCGGGTGAAGTCCCTCGAGGCTTCGATTCGCGCCTTCGCCATCGAGCTGATCGAGGCGGTGCGCGCGCAGGGTCGATGCGACTTCGTTCACGCGATCGCCGAGCCATTGCCGATCGTCGTGTTCATGCGCTTGATGGGCATGGATACCGCCCGGCTGACCGAGTTCCGCGGCTGGATCACCGACATGATGTCGGCCGAGGAAGGGCCGCGCGCGCGCTGCTACCAGAATATTCACGGGATGATGTCTGAGCTCATCGAGGCTCGTCAGCGCAAGCGCGAGGACGACCTCATCAGCTATCTCATCGACAGCGAGATCAACGGGCGCGCCGTGACGGTCGAGGAGCTGCACGGCTACTGCCTGCTGCTCTTCGCTGCCGGGCTCGATACCGTGGCGAATGCCATGGCATTCAGCATGCGCCACCTGGCGACCGATCCGAAGTTGCAGGCGCAGCTGCGCACTCGGCGCGAGCTTCTCCCGCAGTCGATCGAGGAGTTCCTGCGCAAATACGGGGTTCCGTGCCCGCCCCGGACCGTGAGTCGCGACGCTGAGTTTGGCGGCGCGCAACTCAAGGCGGGGGAGCGGGTGGTGCTGCTCCTGCCGGCCTGCAATCTGGATGCCAAGGTTTTTCCGCATCCGGAGCGCTTCGACCTCGGTCGCGACAACAAGGTGCACCTGACCTTCAACGCGGGTCCTCATCGCTGCGTCGGATCGCATCTGGCGCGCCTCGAGCTCAAGATTCTGTATGAGGAATGGCTGGCGCGAATTTCCACGGTGAGCCTCGATCCGGCGGCGGCTCCGGAATATCGTCTCGGCCTCTCGTTCGCCTGCATCAAGCTGCCCCTGGTCTGGAATCCGGATGTCTAGGGTCGCGCACGCTGCGCATTTCGGAGGTTCGCATGTCCAAAGCGGCTCATGATCTAGTCATTCGCTCCGGGACCATCGTGGATGGCTCGGGCGCGGAGCCCTTCACGGGCGATGTGGCCCTGCGCGATGGCTGGATCGCGGCGGTAGGAACCGTAGCGGGGCGCGGGGCGGAGGAAATCGACGCCAAGGGATTGCTCGTCACTCCGGGCTTCGTCGACGTGCATACCCACTACGATGGCCAGCTCGTGTGGTCCGACCGCGTCACGCCGTCGTCCGATCACGGCGTGACGACCGTCATCACCGGCAACTGCGGCATCGGCTTTGCACCGTGCCGACCGCAGGATCGAAAGGCCCTCATTCAACTGATGGAGGGAGTCGAGGACATTCCCGGTGCCGTGACCGAGGAGGGTTTGACCTGGGATTGGGAGAGCTTTCCCGAGTACCTGGATGCCCTCGAGCGGCGTTCGCACGACATCGACATCGGCGTGCTGATCCCGCATTCGCCCATCCGCGTTTATGCGATGGGTGAGCGCGGCCTGCAGCGCGAGCCGGCGAGTGCCGCGGATCGCGCGCGAATGCGCCAGCTGACACGCGAGGGCTTGGCTGCGGGCGCGCTTGGTTTCGGGACCTCGCGATTGGCGGTGCACAAATCCTCCGCGGGTGAGTACATTCCGAGCTTTGACGCCGCGGAGGTCGAGCTCAAGGAGATCGCCGAGGAGTTGCGGGCGGCGGGCGCCGGCGTGTTCCAGATCGTCACCAACGCGGGCATCGCGCCCTACGAGGATCAGGTGCCGCTGCTCAAGCGGCTCGCGGCGGCGGCCGGTCGCCCGTTGACCTACACGCATGCGCAGCTCGGCGATTGGCGCAAGCACCTCGCGCTTTTGAACGAGGCGAACGAAGCCCCGGGAGTGGAGATCAAGGCACAGTTGCTGCCGCGACCGGTCGGCATGCTGCTGGGCCTGTCGGTGAGCGCGCACCCATTTTGCATGACGCCGACGTATCTCAAGATGAAGGATTGGCCGCTGGCGGAGCGAGTGGCGGCGATGCGCAACCCCGACACGCGCGCGGCGATGCTGAGCGAGCAACCCGTCAATCCGAGCAATCCGCTGATCGGTTTCGTGCGCCGCTACGATCGTGTCTTTCCCACCGACCGCACCATCAACTACGAGCCGTCGCTGGATTCGAGTATCGCCGAGCTCGCGCGCAAACAGGGCCGGACGCCCGCGGAGGTCGCCTACGACGAGCTCCTCAAGGAGGACGGCAAGGCCCTGTTGATGCTGACGATCGGCAATTACGAGTCGGGAAACCTCGATTGGATGGAAGAGATGTTCGACAGCAAGAACGTGGTAATGGGTCTCGGTGATGGGGGCGCGCACTACGGCATGATCTGCGATGCGAGCTTCACCACGTTCGCCCTCAGCTACTGGACGCGCGATCGTGCCCGCGGGCGTCTCAGCATCGAGGACATGGTGCGGCGGCTGACGCGCGAGCCTTCATTGCTCATGGGGCTCCAGGACCGCGGACTCATCGCCCGCGGACATCGCGCCAACTTGAACGTGATCGATTACGGCAAGCTCGAGTTGTACAAGCCCGAAGTGGTCACTGACCTGCCGGCCGGCGGCAAACGCCTGCAGCAGGCGGCGCACGGCTATGTCGCGACCATCGTTCACGGGCGGGTGATTGCGCGCGAAGGCAAACCCACCGAGGAGCGGCCGGGACGGTTGATCCGCGGCCGCCAGGCGCCTCGTCCGGAGATGGCGGCCCCGAGTCTGAACTAGGACGAACCGAACGCGCGCTTGATGGCCTCGAACTGCAGTTGCACGTAGGCGCGCGACAGCGCCGCCTCCGGCACGAGCATGGCGGAGCCGTGAAACCCGCCCGGCAGCACGTGGAGCTCGGTCGGGACTCCGGCGCGCATCAAACGCCTCGCGTATTCGATGCTCTCCTCCACGAATAGATCCAGCGCGCCCACGACGATGAACGTCGGTGGAAGCTTCGCGAGATTCTCGACCCGCGCCGGCACCGCTTCGGCGGGCACTCGGGCTGACCCCGCTTCCACCCCGAGCAAGGAGCCCCAGCCCAAACGATTGAGGTGCGCGGTCCACACGAATTCCCCGGTGTAGGGATGCGGGTCGGACGTGCTGCCCGTGCGATCATCCAGCATGGGCTGGCCCAGCACCTGCAGGAGAATCGGCGGGCCGCCGCGGTCGCGCGCGCGGATCGCGAGCGTCGCGCAGTGGCCGCCACCCGCGCTCTCTCCGCCGATCGTGATGCGCGTCGTGTCGAATCCCAGAGCGGCACCTTCGCGCTGCACCCACTGCAGGACGGCGTAGCACTCTTCGACTGCGCCGGGATAGCGCACCTCCGGAGCCAGCTGATAGTCGACCGAGACCACGGCACACCCCACCGCGAGGCACAGCGCTCGGCAGAGCGCTGCATCGATATCCGCATTGCCCGCGATGTAGCCGCCGCCATGGATGTCGATGTGCACCGGTAATCGCCCGCGCAGCGCAGGCGGGGTATAGATGAGCACTCGCACATCCTTGCCGCCGGCAGGGCCGGGCACACGCCGCTCCTGCACCGTCACCCCGTCCTGCGGAGGGGGCGGCATGTTGTCCACGAGTTGCTGCATCATCGCCCGCAGACCCGCGACGCTGT